>Ga0307373_10009502_pt1 | contig 14521 bp, 12 predicted proteins | sample OX2MG_FD_202534 | JGI IMG/M metagenome (GOLD analysis project Ga0307373, IMG submission 202534) | Soil microbial communities from Risofladan, Vaasa, Finland - OX-2 | ecosystem: Environmental > Terrestrial > Soil > Coastal area > Acid sulfate soil | place: Finland: Risofladan, Vaasa | collected... | reverse complement strand
CGCGCTCGTCGCGCGGCAGCGTCTCAAGCGGAAACGGCCCGAGGTGGAACGGGCGGTTCCTGGAGCGCGGGTGGATCAGCATTGGTCGTCCTCCGGACCCGCCGATGCTAGCGCATCCCCGGCGCTCCTGAGAAACAAAACTTCAAGCTCCTGAGAACAAACCAGTTTGTCTGCCTACACCGAGTCCGGCCACGGACCTGAGATGCTCGGCGCTGCCGTTCGCCGTGTAGCACATCGTCGTTTCTCCGCCAACGCCCGGCCCGGAACGGGGCTGGGATGCTCTCAGGCGCCGAAGAAGTAGTCCATCGTCGCCCAGCCCGGGCCCGGGAGGAACCGCGCGAGGTTGACCACGCCATGAAAGCCGAACGGCAGCGCCGCAGGCTCGACGTGCTCGAACGAGAAGCGATCGGCGATCGCCTCAGTCGCGAAGGCGATGCCGTGCCGGTCCTCGAGATAGCTCCGGTAGCGCCGCCCGATGACCTGATCCTCCGGGTGCCCCGGCTCGATCGCGGGATCCTGCAGCGCCTCCAGCAGCGCGCGCGAGCGCAGCGAGAAGCCGCCGTTGCCGACGTTGTGGTGAGGCTCGCGGCGGTCGTAGGCGTGGCTCCAGCGCGCGCCGACGTAGTCGAACAGCAGGAACTCAGGCGACCACGCCGCCGGGTTGACGACGTAGCCATCCCATTGCACCAGGAGCACGTACTCGGTGTCGATGTGCGGCGCGAGCTGCTTGAGGATGAAATGCGAGTAGTCCCGGGCCGAGCGCAGCGGCGCGATCGGCTCGCTCTTCACCCCTGGCAGGCTGCAGGCGCGGTCGCTGAGAAACTTGACCTGCTCGAATTCGCAGCCGGACAGGCACTGGCGCAGGGCGCGCTCGGCCAGGGCGTGGTTGGCGCAATCGACGACGCAGAGCGTGGTGTCCTCGATCTTGCGCTTCGCTGCGTCGCCCGCCGCGCCGTCGGCCTGCTCGAGCAAAGCCCCTTTCAGCGAGCGCAGCGCGGCATCGAGCCGCCGCTCGCCATCGATGGCGCTCCACAGCAGCCAGTGCGCGGCGTGCAGCCCCGGATCCTGGCGCAGCGCCTGGCGAAACGCCGCGCTCGCCTGCGCGTAGCGCTCGAGCCCTAGATAGCACGCCGCCAGCAGCGCGCGGCTGTCCGCGTCAACCGGCTCGAGCGCGAGCGCCGTCTCGAGCAGCCGCACGGCGAGCTCGCCCTGGCGGCTCTGGTAGGCGACGAAGCCGAGCACCGCAAAGGCGTGCGCATCGCGGCTGCCCGCGGCCACGGGCGCCGACAGCTGGTCCGCCGCCTCCTGCAGCGCGCCCGCGAGCAGGGCGCCGATTGCCTTGCGCACCGCGGGCGCGGCTTCGAGTGCGCGCAAGTGCCGCAGGTAGGGGTCGACGATTTCGGCGTAATGCACCATGGCAAGCCTATGCGCCGCGCCGCACGCGCGCGGCGCTCCGAGACGAATTCAGGCCGCGCTCCGGGCAGACGCGGCTAGCCCGCCGCCGCGGCGCGCCGCTCGAGCAGACGCTCGAACTCGGCCGCCTCCAGCGGCTCGCTGCACAGATGCCCCTGCCATTCGTCGCAGCCGAGCGCGAGCAGGCGCGCGAGCTGCCCCTCGTTCTCGACCCCTTCGGCGGCCACGCGCAGCCCGAAGCTCTTGGCCATCGCGGTGATGGTCTGCACGATGGTCGCGTCGTTGCGGCTGCTTTCGAGTTCGTGCAGGAAGGAACGGTCGATCTTGAGCTTGTCGATCGGCAGCCGGCGCAGATAGGCGAGGCTCGAGTAGCCGGTGCCGAAGTCGTCGATCGCCACCCGCACTCCGAGCTCGCCGATGCGGCGCAGCGTCTCCACGTTGACCGCCAGGTTGCCCATCAGCACCCGCTCGGTCACCTCGAGCTCGATGCGCGCGCCGTCCACGCCGCCGGCCTGCAGCGCCTCGCGCAACCGCGCCACGAAGCCTTCGCCGTCGGCCAGCTCGTGCGCCGACACGTTGAGCGCGACCCACTGCCGGCCCGGCAGGCTGCGCTGCCAGGCGCCGGCCTGCGACAGCGCGCGCTGCAGCGTCCACTCGCCGACGGCGCGGATCAGGCCGCTTTCCTCGGCGATCGGAATGAAGACCTCCGGCGACAGCAGTCCCCTCTCCGGATGGCGCCATCGCACCAGCGCCTCCGCGCCCACCACGTTCGCCCCGCGCCCGCGCACCACCGGCTGGAAATGCATCACCAGCTCGCCTCGCGCCAGCGCGCGGCGCAGGTCGTTCTCCATGGTCAGGCGCTCGAGCGCCTTCGCGTTCAGCTCGGGGGAGAAGAAGCGGAATCCGCCGCGCCCGGTCTCCTTGGCGTGCGACAGGGCCGCGTCGGCGTTCTTCAGCAGCTCGTTGAAGTCGCGCCCGTCCTCCGGATACACGCTGATGCCGATCGACGCGCTCACGCTCAGGGTACGGCCCTCGACGACGAATGGCCGCGCCAGGATGCTCAGGATGCGCTGTCCCACCACCGCCGCGTCCCCGGCCGCCTTGACGCCTTCCCACAACAGCACGAATTCGTCGCCGCCCAGCCGCGCCAGCGTGTCCTCGCGCCGCAGCGTATTCGACAGCCGCTCGGCCACCGCGCGCAGCAGCGCGTCGCCGGCCCTGTGCCCGAGCGAGTCGTTGACGAGCTTGAAGCGGTCCAGGCCGAAGAGCAGCAGCGCCAGCCGTCCGCGGCCGCGCGCCGCCGCGAGGATCGCGTGGTTGGCGCGGTCGGTGAGCAGCAGCCGGTTCGGCAGCCCGGTCAGCGCGTCGCGGGTGGCGAGGTACTGGATGCGCTCCTCGGCGTGCTTGCCCGCGGTGACGTCGGCACCGGTGCCGCGGTAACCGGCGAGCCGCCCTGCGGCGTCGAACACCGGCACCCCGCTCACCGACTGCCAGATCACGCGGCCCGACTTGGTGATCGCGCGGTGCGTCAGGTCGCGAAACGGCTCGGCGTGCTCGCTGCGGCGCGCGAACCACTCGGCCAGCGCGCGCGACTCGCCCAGCGGCATGAAGTCGCGCGGCGTGCGCCCGAGGACCTCGGCGCGCATGAACCCGAGGACCGCCTCGGCGCGCGCCGACAGGTAGGTGTAGCGCCAGGCGACGTCGGTCTCCCAGACGTATTCGCCGGAGGCCTCGACCACGTCGCGGAAACGCCGTTCGCGCTCGGCGAGCGCTTCGCGCGCCTTGCGCTGCTCGCTGACATCGCGCATCACCATTTGCACCACCAGGCGCCCGCGCTCGAGATACGACACACTGGCGAGCTCGGCCACCGTGTCGCTGCCGTCCAGGCAGCGCAGCCCACGCTCCTCGAACTGCGATACCCCGGGACCCATCGCGTGGAAGCGCAGGCGCTCGCGCGCGCGCTCCAGATGCGCCGGCTGGATCGCGTCCTCCAGCTTCATGCCGATCAGCTTCTGCGCAGACTTGGCTTTGAGGATGCGCGCCGCGGCCGGGTTGGCGTATTCGATCACCCCGTTGGAGAGCACGCACACGCCGTCGGGGGCAAGCTCGATCAGCGAGCGGTAGCGCGCCTCGGCGTCGCCCATGGCCTGCTCGGCGCGCTTGCGCACGTCGATGTCGACCGCGGCTCCGGCCATGCGCGTCGCGCGCTGCGCCGCGTCGCGCTGAACGATGCGGCCGGAGGACAGGACCCACTTCCAGCTGCCGGACGCGGTGCGCACGCGATACTCCACGCCGTGGGCAGGCGGCTCGCCCTTGAGCGCGGCCATGAACGCCGCGCGCACCGCGCCGCGATCTTCCGCGTGCACCAGCGCGAGCAGGTCCGCGGCGCGCGCGGTCTGCGCCGTCGGCTCGCCGCCCAGCAGGCGCGCCCCGCCTTCGCTCAAGTAAGTCAGCCCCGAGGCGAGGTCGCAGTCCCAGACTGCCAGATTGCCGCCCTCGAGCGCCAGCTCGAGGCGCTCCTTGGCCTCGGCGAGCGCGCGCTCGGCGCCGAGCTTTTCGCTCGCGTCGCGCCCAACGCCGCGGTAGCCCAGAAAGATCCCGCCGCTGTCAAAGCGCGGCTGCCCCGACACGAGATGGATACGGCGCGTGCCGTCCTCGCCGCAGCGCGCGATCTCGAACTCGAAGAACGGCGAGCGTGCCTCGATCAGCTCAGCCAGGCCGGCGAGCGCCGCCGGCGAGACCTCGACGCCGGGCACTTCCCACAGGCGCTTGCCGAACGCGAGCGCGTGGCCGAAAAACGCGAGCACGGTGGGGCCTCCGCTCAGCCAGCTGATACGATATTCGGCATCGGACTCCCAGAACCAGTCGGCGGACAACGCGGTGAGATTGCGGAAGCGCTCCTCGCCGGCGCGCAGCGCCGCGAGCTCGCCGGCATCGCGCTGCAGGATGCCACGCAGCAGCAGGTACACCAGCGTTCCCGCCAGACCGGCAAGCAGCAGCCCGTGCAGCAGCGCGTACCAGCCTGAATCGAACCACGGCGAGACGTAGGACGCGAAGAACAGCTCGTAGACGACCGCCGCCGCGCCGAGCGCCACCAGGTACCAGGGAAAGATACGCGCCAGCCGATCGCGCTTCAGGCGGCGCCGCAGCTCCACTCGCCGAACCATGACCTAGCGCCCCGCGTCCCGCGAAGGCGGCGCCACCTTCAGCACCTCGTCGATGGAGGTCAATCCGGCCGCGACTTTCATCGCACCGCTGATGCGCAGCGGCTTCATGCCTTCCTTGAATGCCGTGTCGCGGATACGCGCGATGTCCGCGCCGCCGATCACCAGGTCCTTGACTGCGGCAGAGCAAAGCAGCGTCTCGTAGACGCCGACGCGCCCGACGTAGCCCGTCATGCGGCATTCCAGGCAGCCGACCGGCTTGAACACGCTGGACGGGCGCTTCGCCTTCCACGGCGCGACCAGCGCGTCCCAGGCCGCCTCGTCCTCGGCGCGGTTGAGCTCGACCTTGTTCTTGCAGTGCGGGCACAGCGTGCGCACCAGGCGCTGCGCCATGACGCCGTTGATGGTGGAGCTGAGCAGGTACGGCGGGACGCCCAGCTCGAGCAGCCGCGTGACCGCGCTCGGCGCGTCGTTGGTATGCAGCGTCGAGAGCACCAGGTGGCCGGTGAGCGCGGCCTGCACCGCCATCTCGGCGGTCTCCAGGTCGCGGATCTCCCCCACCATGATGATGTCCGGGTCCTGGCGCATCAGCGCGCGCAGGCCCTCGGCGAAGCCGAGATCGATCGCCGGCTGCACCTGCATCTGGTTGAACGAGGGCTCGACCATCTCGATCGGGTCCTCGATGGTGCAGACGTTGACCTCCGCGGTGGCGAGCTGCTTGAGGGTCGAGTACAGCGTGGTCGTCTTGCCCGAGCCGGTCGGGCCGGTGACCAGCACGATGCCGTTCGGCCTCTCGGTCATCTCCTTCCAGCGCTGATCGTCCTCTTCGGTGAAGCCCAGCTCGCGGAAGTCGCGCACCAGCACCTCGGGGTCGAAGATGCGCATCACCAGCTTCTCGCCGAACGCGGTCGGCAGGGTCGACAGGCGCAGCTCCACCTCCTCGCCGTCGAGCGTGCGCGTCTTGACGCGGCCATCCTGCGGGCGGCGTTTCTCGACCACGTCCATGCGCCCCAGGATCTTGATGCGGCTGGTCATCGCTGCCTGCACCGCCACCGGGATCTGATATACTTGGTGCAGCACGCCGTCGATGCGGAAGCGCACGATGCCGGCGTCGCGGCGCGGCTCGATGTGGATGTCGCTCGCGCGCTGCTCGAACGCGTAGCCCCACAGCCAGTCGACGATGCGCACGATATGCGCGTCGTTCGCGTCGAGCTGCTTGTTGGCGCTTCCCAGCTCGACCAGCTGCTCGAAGTTCGAGACGCCCGCGGACACCGAGGCGCTGCGGCTCGCGCCCTTGATCGACTTGGCAAGGTTGTAGAACTCGACCTGGTAGCGCTCGATGTCGAGCGGGTTGGCGATCACGCGCCGGATGCCGAGCTTGAGGATGCGGCTGAGCTCCTGCTCCCAGTCGCGCACGTACGGCTCGGCGGTGGCGATCACGGCCTCCTTGCCGGTGAGGCCCACCGGCAGTATGCGAAAGCGCGTCGCGTAGGCCGAGGACATCACTTCGGTGACCGCCGCGAAGTCGATCTTGAGCGGGTCGATATGCATGTAATCCATGCCGACGCGCTTGGCGAGCCACTCGGTGAGCGCCTCGAGCGACAGCACGCGCTGCGCGCCCTTCCACTTCTGGGCAGCGATCACCACCAGAGGGTTCTGCGCGCCGCGGTAGTAGCGCCGCTCCTTCTTCATCAGCTCCACCGCCGCGGCGTCGACCAGCCGGTCCGCGACCAGCCAGTCGAGGACCTCCGCGAGCGTCAGGCGATGCTCGGCTACCGGGGTTTGGACCGCTGACATGCTTGAGCTCCCGAGGTGCGGCGAATTATGCCCGTTTCGCCCGCACGGCGTCACCCGGCTTACAATCGTTTGCCCCGCAGCGGCCGGCCATGTCCAGCACCCGCACCGCCACCGCACTCGCCGCCGAGGTCACCCTGCGCGAGGTCTGGGCCTGGAGCATGTACGACTTCGCCAACTCCGGCTGCACCACGGTGGTCGTCAGCGCGGTGTTCAACGCCTATTTCGTGGCCGCCGTGGCAGGCGACGCGCCCTGGGCAACCTTCAACCGGCGGCGCGCTTGAGGAACAGCTGGTGGCCCAGCATGGAGAGCACCACTTCGCCAGCCTGGTTGAGCAGCTCCCAGCGGAAGCTGACGGTGCCCCGCTTCGCCTGCGAGCGCGAGGGCGCCGACTGCAGCACCGTCGAACGGAAACGCAGCGTATCGCCCGGACGCACCGGCTTCCGGAAGCGGATCTCGTCGATGCCGGGGGAGCCGACGCACGAGGACTCGTTCAGGTAGGCGTCGCACATCAGGCGCATCGCGACCGCGCACGACTGCCAGCCCGAGGCGATCAGCCCGCCGAAGGGTGTCTGCCGGGCGGCCTGCGGATCGGTGTGGTAGCGCTGCGGATCCCACTCGCGCGCGAAGCCGACGATGTCCTGCTCGGACAGCGTGCGCGAACCGTGCTCGAACACCTGCCCGGGCGCGAAATCCTCCCAGCAGTAGCGGAAAATCACGCTCGGGATCCCCGGCGCACGAGTTCGGCCTCTATGTCGCGTCGAATTCCTTCCACTTGTAATCGATCAGCTCGAGCAGCACCCCGTTCAGCGCGCTCGGACGCACGAAGGCGAATTCGCAGTCGCGAAACGGCCGCGCGCCGCCGATGAGCGGATAGCCCTTCGCCGCCAGCTCGCCCATCGCCTCGCGCGTACGCTCGACGTTCAGGCTGACCAGCATCACGCCCTCGCCGCGCTTGTCGATGAACTTGGCCACCTCGCCGTCCGGGGAGGTCGATTCCATCAGCTCGAAGCCGACTTCGCCGACCCAGTAGCGGGCGACCCGGATCTTCTCGGCCTCGTCGACATACGCATCGTCCGGCGCGCTTTTGCCGAGCACCGGCTCCCAGGCCTTGCGCGCCTGATCGAGATTGCGCACGGCGATGCAGATGTGGTCGATCTTGTTTACTTTCATGAGCTCTGCTCCCTGCGCAGGTTCAGCCGTTGTTGTATAGCCGCCCCGCCCGAGGCGCGTCAAATACATCCGATTCCCCCTCGGTCGCGAACGCGGCCGCGACAGGTTCGAAGAATGGAGACCTGCCTGTTCGAGCGCCGATGAAAACGGCTATCATTTATTTCCCAACCGATGACCACGCAAGGAGCAAGGTTATGACCATCAAAGTCGGCGACCGCCTGCCCGAGGGCAAGCTCTCGGAATCGCTGGAATTCGACCCGACCGGCTGCCCCATGCCGCCGCGCGAAGTGAACGTGGCGGACAGCGTGAAGGGCAAGAAGATCGTGATCTTCGGCCTGCCCGGCGCCTACACCCCGACCTGCTCGGCCAAGCACGTGCCGAGCTACGTCCAGCACTACAACGATCTTAAGGCGAAGAAAGTCGACGAGATCTGGTGCGTGGCCGTGAACGACGGGTTCGTGATGGCCGCCTGGGGCCGCGACCAGAAGGCGAACGGCAAGGTACGCATGCTTGGCGACGGCAGCGCGGCGTGGACCAAGGCGCTCGGCCTCGAGCTCGATCTGGGCGCGCGCGGCATGGGCATGCGCATGCAGCGCTTCTCGATGCTGGTCGACAACGGCGTCGTCAAGAGCCTCAACATCGAGGGACCGGGCAAGTTCGAAGTCAGCGACGCGGCGACCATGCTCAAGCAGCTTGGTTAGGCCGGTTGCGTGCAGGCGGCGACAGGCGGCTGGCGTACAGCCGCCATGCCGCCCTCACTATGTTGTAGTAGATGTGCACCGTATCCTCGATCGGCTCCGCGTAACCCCCGCCCATCACCACCGCGACCGGCAGCCTGCGCGCCCCGCAGGCTTCGAGCACCAGCCGGTCGCGCCGCTGAAGTCCCTTCTTGCTGAGCGAGAGCTTGCCCAGGCGGTCGCCCGCGTACGGATCGGCCCCCGCCAGGTAGATCACGAAGTCCGCCCGAGCGCGCTCGAACGCCTGCGAGAGCGCAGGCGCCAGCGCCGCGAGGTACTCGTGATCCCCGGTCAGGTCGGGCAGGCCGACGTCGAGATTGCTTGCCTGCTTGCTGAACGGGTAGTTGTTCTCGGCGTGGATCGAGAACGTGAACACGCTGTCGTCGCCGGTGAGGATCGCTGCGCTGCCGTCGCCCTGGTGCACGTCGCAGTCGACGATCAACACGCGCCGCGCCAGCCCTTCGGCCTGCAGCGCGCGCGACGCGATCGCGCAGTCGTTGAACACGCAAAAGCCCTCGCCGCGGTCGCGGAACGCGTGATGCGTGCCGCCCGACAAGCTGACGGCGACGCCGTCCTCGTGCGCCGCGCGGCAGGCGGCGAGCGTCGCGCCGACCGAGCGCCGCGCCCGCTCGACGAGCTGCTGCGACCAGGGCAGGCCCATGGCCATCTGCTCGGCGCGCGTGAGCTCCCCGGCGGCCACCTTGCGCAGGTACGCGGGGCTGTGCACCCTCAGGATCTGCTCGTCGGTCGCGGCCGCCGGCACCGCGAGACGCGCGAAGCCCGCCGCCTCGACGCGCCGGCGCAGCAGCGCGTACTTGCCCGCCGGGAAGCGGTGATGCGCGGGCAGCGCGAGCGCGAAGCCGTCGATGGTGAACGCACGCATGCCCCCGCGATGATACAGCCCGCGTTCGCGCGTCGCGAAACGCGAGGCGCGCTTCAGGCTTTCGCCGCCAGCTCGAGCAGCAGCTCGTTCATGCGCCGCACGAACCCCGCCGGATCCTCGAGCGCGCCCCCCTCGGCGAGCACCGCCTGCTCGTAGAGCAGCACCGCCCAGTCGGCAAAGTGCCCCTGCTCGTGGTTCAGGCGCACAACGATCGGATGCGACGGGTTGATCTCCAGGATCGGCTTGCCGGCCGGCGGCTGCTCTCCGGCCGCGCGCAGGATGCGCGCCAGGTTGGCGCTGATGTCGTGTTCGTCGCTTACCAGGCACGAGGGCGAGTCGGTGAGGCGCTGGGTGACGCGCACCTCCTTCACGCGCTCCCCGAGCGCTTGCTTGATCCGCCCCGTCAGCTCGCGCAGCGCCTTGCCCTGGGCTTCCGTCTCCTGCTTCTCCTTGTCGTCGGCAAGCTCGCCGAGATCGAGGCCGCCGCGCGCCACCGACACGAGCGGCTTGCCCTCGAACTCCGGCAGGTGCGCGACCAGCCACTCGTCCACGCGCTCGCCGAGCAACAGCACCTCGATGCCCTTCTTGCGGAACACCTCGAGGTGCGGGCTCGAGCGCGCCGCGGCGAAGCTCTCGGCGGACACGTAATAGATCGCCTTCTGTCCCGGCTTCATGCGCGCCACGTAGTCGGCGAGCGCCACGCCCTGCGCTTCGCCTTCGCCGTGCGTAGAGGCGAAGCGCAGCAGCTTGGCGATGCGTTCGGCGCTGGCCGGATCCTCGCCCACGCCCTCCTTGAAGGCGCGTCCGAACTCGCGCCAGAAGGTGGCGTACTTCTCCGGCTGGTTCTGCGCCAGCTCCTCGAGCAGGCCCAGCACGCGCTTCACCGCGCCGCCGCGGATCGCCTCGAGGTCGCGGCTCTGCTGCAGGATCTCGCGCGACACGTTGAGCGGCAGATCATCGGCGTCGATCACGCCGCGCACGAAGCGCAGGTACGCGGGCATCATGTGCTCGGCGTCGTCCATGATGAACACGCGCCGCACGTACAGCCGCACGCCGTGGCGCGGGTGCCGCTCCCACAGGTCGAACGGCGCGCGCGCCGGCACGTAGAGCAGCTGCGTGTAGCTCTGCCGGCCCTCCACCTTGGCGTGCGCCCAGGCAAGCGGCGGCTCGGGATCGTGCGCGACGTGGGTGTAGAACTCGCGGTACTGCTCGTCGCTGATCTCGGACTTCGGGCGCGCCCACAGCGCGCTCGCCTGATTGAGCGTTTCCTCCTTGCCCGCCATGAACTCCTTGCTCACCGGGTCGACCTTCGACTCGCCCACCAACACGATCGGCAGGCCGATGTGGTCGGAGTACTTGCGCACGATGTCGCGGATGCGCCAGGGCTCGAGCAGCTCGTCCTCGCCCTCGCGCAGGTGCAGCGTCACCTCGGTGCCGCGCTCGCGCCGCGCGACGGACTCGATCGTGAATTCGCCCGCCCCGTCGGACTCCCAGCGCACGCCCGCCTCGGCCGGCTGCCCGGCGCGCCGCGTGGCGAGCGTCACCCGCTCGGCGACGATGAACGCGGAGTAGAAGCCGACGCCGAACTGGCCGATCAGGTGCGCGTCCTGCTGCTGGTCGCCGCTCAGGTGTTCCAGGAACTCGCGCGTGCCCGATTTGGCGATGGTGCCGATGTTCGCGATGACCTCCTCGCGCGTCATTCCGATGCCGTTGTCCGCGACGCTGATGGTGCGCGCCTGCTTGTCGACGCGGATCCGGATCTTCAGCTCGGGGTCCGATTCGTAGAGCGCTTTGTCGGACAGCGCCGCGAAGCGCAGCTTGTCCGCCGCGTCGGAGGCGTTCGAGATCAGCTCGCGCAGGAAGATCTCCTTGTTGCTGTACAGCGAGTGGATCATCAGCTTGAGCAGCTGCCTGACCTCGGCCTGGAAGCCGAGCGTCTCCTTGGCGCTCACCTGCGTCATCGTGTTCTCTCCGGTTGATCGGCCGCATCCGACATTGGGGACGGTGCCGGCTGAATTCAAGGGCGCGGCCCGCGCCCCCCCTTACAGGCGCTGCTTGAGCAGGTCGCGGATTTCTTCGAGCAGCCCTTCCTCGCGCGGCGCCGCGGGCGGAGCGGCCGCCGCGGCCGGCTCCTCGCGCCTGAGCCGCTGCAGCAGCTTCACGGCGATGAAGATCACCCAGGCGATGATCAGGAAGTCGACGCAGCTCTGAATGAACTTGCCGTAGCCGACGGTCGCTGCGCCGATCTTGATCGACAGGCCGCTGAAGTTCAGCCCCCCGATCAGGATCCCGATCAGCGGCATTACCACGTCGCTGACGAGCGAGGACACGATCTTGCCAAAGGCCCCGCCGATGATCACCGCAACCGCCAGGTCGACGACATTGCCCTTCATCGCGAAATCCTTGAAATCCTTGGCCAGACTCACGCGCCGCTCCTCTCCGGGTCAGTCGATGGGAAGGTACTGCACCTCGAGTATCTCCAGCTCCTCGGCGCCGCCGGGGCTGTGCAGCGCCACGACCTCGCCCACGCGCGCCTTGAGCAGCGCCTTGGCGATCGGCGAAATCCAGGACACCCGGCGCCTGACCGGGTCGACCTCGTCGGTGCCCACGATCGTGACGGTGCGCTCGCCCCCGCCCGTTGAGTGCACGGTGACCGTCGCGCCGAAGAACACCTGCTCCGTATCGCGCCCCGCGCTGTCGACGACTTCGGCGGCCTCGAGCCTCTTGATCAGGAAGCGCACGCGGCGGTCGATCTCGCGCAGCCGGCGCTTGCCGTAGATGTAGTCGCCGTTTTCGGAGCGGTCGCCGTTGGAGGCGGCCCAGGTCACGGTGCTCACGACCTGCGGGCGCTCGAGCTCGACCAGCTGCTTGAGCTCAGCGCGCAGGCGCGCATAGCCCGCGGGGGAAATGTAATTCTTGCCCCCGGAGATCGGTGCGGGCGCCTCGGGCACCTCTTCGTCCGCGTCCGCGGATTCGCGCACGAATGCTTTCGACATGGCCTGCAATGCGCTCGCTGATGTGTTGCGGCAGAGGATTTTACACTGGGCAAGCGCCTTGAATTCGTGCCGCTTTTTCCGGACAGACTTGCCAGGTCGCGGCCGCGTACCCAAAATGCAGCCTTCTGCGGCCAGAGCGAGAAGCGCCCCGTGGTGCGCGATAAAGACGACCTGCTTGGCAAGATCCGCTTTCGCGAGTGGGCACTGATGACGCTCATCGCGATCACCGCGGTCCTCGCCAATCTGCCGCACGAATACGTCGTCGACGTCCTGGGCATCAACGACACCTGGCTGGTGGCGGTGCTCGGCTGCGCGGTGATCATCAGCCTGTTCCTGTACCTGCGCTTCTTCCTGTTCCTCGCGGTGGTGCTGCTGATTGCCGGCGCCAACATGCCCGAGGAGATCGCCCGGGGACTGCACATCTCCAAGGTCCCGCTGCTGCTCGCGCTGGTGGCCATGGTCGGGATCTCGCTCATCAATTCCGCGGTGCGGCTGCTGCCCACCGGCCTCGAGCCCAAGCCGAAGGAGAAAAGCCCGGAGGGCATCCGCGCGATGTTCTATGCCATCGAGAAGAACAACCTCGCCTACGCGCGCAAGGTGCTGGCGATGAACTTCGACCCCAACCTGCACCACGACAACGGCTACACCCCGCTTGCCTACGCGGCGGTCAAGGGTTATGGGCCGATGGTCGAGCTGTTCCTGCGGCGCGGAGCCGATCCGGCGCTGACCTCCAGGGACGGCGAGACGCCGGTGGAGCTGGCGCTGCGCTTCGGGCACGCCGAGGTGGCCGACACGCTGCGGCTCGCGCGCCAGACCCGCGAAACGCACCCGGGGGGCGCCCAGCCCGGGCCGCAAACGGCGGGCTGAGCCGCGCGCCACACCGGCCGCGCACGGGCCCGCTGGGCTCCAGTTCGACTGGAGCTGTATAATTATCCAGTACGAGGCCTAGACGCAGGCATCCTCGCCGGCACCGCCGGTAGTGGTCCGCAGGCGACGCGCTCGGGCTTCGAACCCGCCCCGGAATCAAATGGATATGGGCTGCTTCGCGGATTGGGAAAGCGTTTCATCCACAATCGCTCCACAGCCTATTTAGTGTCTGGTTTGTTCGGATAAAGCGCTTGTATTTTCAAAGCATTAGGCGGAGCATTTGATCTGAAGTACCAAATGTTCAGACGGGCTCCAAACAGCATTCGCGCAGAGCTATCCTGCGCGCTCCTTCAACCTAGAACCGGACGAGAACAAGGATGAATCCCGACCAAACCGGCACCCAGGCCAACACCCGAGACCGCATCGAGCCCGCCGAGCAGGAGATCTCGCGCGACACGCTGATCGAGAAGTACGCCAAGAGCAAGGAAACGACCGTCCAGGAGGTGCGCCGGCGCGTCGCGCGCGCCCTTGCCCAGGTCGAGCCCGAGGACCGGCGCGCGCATTGGGAGCGCCGCTTCCTGCAGGCGCTCGAGGGCGGCTTCATCCCGGCCGGGCGCATCAACTCCGCGGCCGGCATCCAGATACAGGCGACGCTGATCAACTGCTTCGTGCAGCCGGTTGGCGATTCGATCTCGGAAGTGGTCGACGGCAAGCCCGGCATCTACACCGCGCTGCAGGAGGCCGCCGAGACCATGCGCCGCGGCGGCGGAGTCGGCTACGACTTCTCCTCAATCCGGCCGAAGGGCGCCGAGGTGAAGGGCACGCACTCGCGCGCCAGCGGTCCGGTGTCCTACATGCGCGTATTCGACGAGTCCTGCGAGACGGTGGAGTCGGCCGGCGCCCGGCGCGGCGCGCAGATGGGCGTGGTGCGCTGCGACCACCCGGACGTCGAGGAATTCATCCACGCCAAGGACCAGGGCGATCTGACCAACTTCAACATCTCGGTGGGCGTCACCGACGAGTTCATGCGCGCGGTCGAGAAGGACCTCGACGTCGAGCTGCTGCACAAGGCCAAGCCTTCGGCGGAGCAGCTCGCCGAGGGCGCCTACCAGCGCGACGACGGCCTGTGGGTGTACCGCAAGCTGCGCGCGCGCGAGCTGTGGGAGCTGATCATGCGCTCGACCTACGACCACGCCGAGCCCGGCATCCTGTTCCTCGACCGCATCAACCGCGACAACAACCTCAACTACTGCGAGACCATCGAGGCCACCAATCCCTGCGCCGAGCAGCCGCTGCCGCCGTACGGCTGCTGCTGCCTCGGGTCGATCGACCTGACCCATTTCGTCAAGCAGCCGTTCGCGGACGACGCGGCGTTCGATTTCGAGCGCTTCGGCCGGGTGGTCGAGGTATCGGTGCGCATGCTCGACAACGTGCTCGACGCGACCGCGTGGCCGCTCGAGCAGCAGCGCAGCGAGGCGATGGCCAAGCGCCGC
>Ga0307373_10009501_pt1 | contig 14522 bp, 11 predicted proteins | sample OX2MG_FD_202534 | JGI IMG/M metagenome (GOLD analysis project Ga0307373, IMG submission 202534) | Soil microbial communities from Risofladan, Vaasa, Finland - OX-2 | ecosystem: Environmental > Terrestrial > Soil > Coastal area > Acid sulfate soil | place: Finland: Risofladan, Vaasa | collected... | reverse complement strand
ATCGTCTACCGGATCGTTCGGCCGCAGGAAAAGATCGGCGAGGTGGTCGAGCGGACGCTCGCGGAGGAGGCTCTCCTCGCCGAGGTCGAGGCGCTCTCCTCCTGCCCGAACTGCGCCCGCCGCGTCGACGACGAATGGATCCTCTGTCCGACGTGTCGGACCCGGCTCAAGCGCGTCTGCCCGAATTGCAGCCGGCTCGTCGGCCTCGACTGGTCTCTCTGCGCGTGGTGCGGGCGCGACTTCGAGCGGCGCGACGCGCCCGCCGGCGCGACGGCCGCGGGCGTGCGTCCCGCCCCAGCGACGGCCGCGGGCGCGCGTCCCGCCGCGATGGCAGCGCCAGCGGATCTCGTCGCCGATCCGGTCGCCGTCGAGCGGCCCACCCGGGTCCGACCGTCCCGCCCGGCCGCTGGCGCCGCCCGGCCCTCGCCGGACGCGCTCCCGGAGCGTTGACCGAGCCCGAGTTCCCGAAGCCCGAGCCAGCGGACGCCGAGCGACCCGCGCCGCAGCGGCCGGGGACGAGGACGTTCACCCTCGAGGGGCGATCCGCGCCGGGACTCTTCCTCGTCGGTTGGCTCGCCTTTCTCATGGGGGCCGGCTGCCTCGGAGTCGCCTTCGTCGCCAACGTCGGGGCGGGCGTGACGTTCGCGCTCGCCCTCGTCGGCCTCGCCCTCCTCTCGCTCGGCCTCGTCGCCGGAGCCGGCTCGCAGGCCATCGAGCGGCGCGTCGCGGCGGCGGACGGAGCTCCGGAGTCGCCGCGCGGTCCATCGCCGTTCCTCGTCTTCGCCGCCGCGATCCCCCTCTCGCTCTTCATCGTCGCGCTCGTCGGCATCCCGCTCGTCGCGCTCGGGATGGACACGACCGGCCCGCTCGCGACGCTCATCGCAGTCGCGATCCAGGCCCTCGTCTATCTCGGCCTCGTCCGGCTCCTCGTCGTGGGAACGGACGCGCTGAGCTGGCGCGAGATGGGGATCGGCGGCCGACCGCGCGCCGCGCTCATCGAGGACGTCGCCAGCGGGATGCTCATCGCCGTGCCGATCCTCGTGGTGACGGCCGTCCTCGCCGCGCTCCTCTCGCGGTTTCTCCCCATGCCGGACAGTCCGCTGCCGCCCTCCGGCGGGACCGGCGGGCTCCTTGCCAACGTGCTCGCGGCGGTCGTCGTCGCACCACTTGGCGAGGAGTTGTTCTTCCGAGCCTTCGCCACGACGGCCTGGGCGCGGTCCATGCCGATCCGCTCCGCCGTCATCCGGGGCGCCGTGTTCTTCGCCATCGGCCACGTGCTCACCGTCGGCGGGGCGGACTTCGGCGACGCTGCCGGGCGCGCGCTCGTCGCGTTCGTGACCCGCCTGCCGGTCGCCCTCGCGCTGGGGGCGATCTTCATGCGGCGTCGCTCACTCGCCGCGCCGCTCGCCCTCCACGCGACGTTCAACGCGCTCCTCATCGTCATCGCGCAGGTCGCCGCCAACGGCTGAGTCGCGGTGCTGAGTCGCGGGTGCTGAGTCGCGGGTGCAGCGGACCGCCCGCGCGAACCGCCGTCCGCGGAATGGTCCGGGTCGGGAGCGCGATTTCATCGCATATCGACACCGGCAGACTGTTACGCGAATCGAGCCCCCGGCATCGGCCCACTCCGTCCCTGCCGGACGCGCGTTCCGTTGTCCTCATCACGCTCAAGCCGTGGCGCGGCGACTCGCTCGGTGATCGGCGGGGAATTCGATCCGGGCCGATCCGCCCCGTAACGGTCTCGGCGTGCGGAAATGCGATGAACCCGCCGCCGGCGAACCCGCCGCCCGCGAACCCGCCGCCCGCGTAACGGCCCGGTAAGCGGGCCTGGCTAGTCTTCGCCTCGTTCCTCGGATCCGGATGGCGGGGGGAATCGGCGGGCTCCCGTCGTCCGGGTCCGGGGGACTCCTCACCCGAAGGCAGGAGGCGTCCCATGATCGAGATCGCCCGCCGGATCCGGGAAGTCCCCCTGGCGGAGCGGCCGCGCGAGCGGCTCGCGGTGCGGGGCGTCGGCGGGCTAACCACCGCCGAGCTCATCGCGCTGGTGTGGGGGTCCGGGACCCGCGGCGCATCCGCGCTCGACCTCGCCGCGGATGCCCTCGCTCGCCACGACGGCGTCAGTGGTCTCGCCCGCGCGACGGACCTCGAGCTCGCGACCATCCCCGGCGTCGGGGTGGTGCGCGCCGGCCAGCTCGTCGCGGCCTTCGAGCTCGGAAGGCGACTCCTTGCCGACTGGCCCACGGGCCGCTGGACGGTGCGCTCCCCACACGACGTCGCCGACCGGTTGATCCTCCAGATGGGTCCCCTCGAGCGCGAGGAGCTGCGGGCGGTGCTGCTCAACACGAAGAACGTCGTGCTGCGGGTCGTCACGGTCTATCAGGGCAACGTGAGCGCTTCGCTCGTGCGGGTCGGGGAGTTGTTTCGTGACGCTGTCCGGCTCAACGCCACGGGGATCATCCTCGTCCACAACCATCCGTCGGGCGATCCGACGCCCAGCCCGGACGACCTCCATCTCACCGCCGAAGCGCTCGCCGCCGGACGTCTCCTCGACATCGACCTGCTCGATCATCTCGTCATCGGACACGATGCCTACGTCTCGCTGCGCGACCGCGGCGTCGCGTTCGATCGCGGCGCGACGCACGGATCCTCGAGGCCCTCGCCAGCGGCCTGAGCGCCCATCACGCCTGCGCATGGTCGGAGCATCATGACGTTCGTGATGACCGCCGCGCGGAAGGATCTCCCCTCCGGGACCGTCACCTTCCTTTTCACCGACGTCGAGGGATCGACAAAGCTGCTCCAGGAACTGGGACCGGAAGCGTACGCCGCGGCGCTCCTGGAGCATCGACGGCTTCTCCGTGCGGTGTTCGTCAACCACGGCGGCGTCGAGGTCGACACAGAGGGCGACGCGTTCTTCGTCGCGTTTCCCGCTCCGGCCGAGGCGCTCGCTGCGGCAGCTGACGCGCAAACGGTTCTCCGGGCAGGTCCCATCCGCGTGCGCATGGGCCTCCACACCGGGACCCCCCATCTGACCGATCAGGGCTACGTCGGGATCGACGTCCACAAGGGGGCGCGCATCGCTGCCTCCGGCCACGGTGGCCAGGTCCTCCTCTCGAAGGAGACGCGAACCCTGGTCGATGAGAACTTTGAATTCACCGATCTCGGTGAGCACCGTGTCAAGGACTTCGCGGAACCGGTCTGGATCTTCCAGCTCGGGACCGAGCGCTTCCCCCCGCTCAGGACGATATCGAACACGAACCTTCCGCGGCCGGCTTCGACCTTCGTCGGCCGCGAGCGCGAGGTGAGAGAGATCGGGGGCCTCCTCCGCGATGGCGCCCGGTTCGTCACCCTCACGGGACCCGGCGGCACGGGCAAGACCCGTCTCGCCATCGAGGCCGCGATCGAGCTCATGCCGGCCTTCCGAAACGGCGTCTTCTGGGTCGGCCTCTCGGCGTTGCGTGACCCCGCCCTGGTCGCCGAGACGATCGGCCAGACACTCGGCGCGAAGGGTGGGCTCGACACCTATATCGCGGAACGCCACCTGCTCCTCCTGCTGGACAACCTCGAACAAGTTATTGAGGTGGCACCCGAACTGGCCGCGCTCGTCGAGACGTGTCCGAACCTGTGCCTCCTTCTCACCAGCCGGGAGCGTCTGCGGGTGCGCGGCGAGACCGAGTACGCTGTGCCGCCGTTGGCTGACGTCGAGGCCGTCGAACTCTTCTGCACCCGTGCGACACTCGAGCCGGACGACACGATCCTCGAGCTGTGCCGCCGTCTCGACGACCTGCCCCTCGCGCTCGAGCTGGCGGCCGCCCGGACGACCGTCCTGACCCCCGCCCGGATCATCGAACGACTCTCGAAGCGCCTCGATCTGCTCAACGGCGGCCGGGATGCCGAGACTCGCCAGCAGACGCTCCGGGCGACGATCGCATGGTCGCATGACCTCCTCGATCCCGGAGAGCGGGTGCTCTTCGCCCGGCTCGCCGTCTTCCGCGGAGGCTGGACGCTCGAGGCGGCCGAACAGATCGCCGGCGCCGACCTCGACCTCCTCCAGTCGCTCGTCGACAAGAGCCTCGTTCGTCACCGCGACGAGCGCTTCGCCATGCTGGAAACGATCCGTGAGTACGCTAGCGAGCGCCTCGAAGCGCACGACGAGGCCGTGGAGCTGCACGGCCGCCACGCGGCGCACTTCCTCGACCTCGCCGAGGAGGCGGAGCCCGAAGTGATCCGCGGGACGCCGGGGGAGTGGCTCGATCGCCTGGAGGCCGAGCACGACAATCTTCGCGCCGCGCTCGACCATCTGCAGGAGTCGGGGGACACGCAGCGCGCCGTCCAGCTGGCGGGAGCGCTGTGGGGGTTCTGGCAGGTGCGAGGCTACTTCGCGGAGGGACGTCGCCGATTGGACACGCTCCTCGCGGTCAACGAAAGCGAAACGCCGGCCAGGGCGCGGGCGCTCCTCGGGTGGGTGGCGCTCGCGCTCGGGACGGCGCCCCTCGCCAACACTCAGCTCCGCGCCGAAGAAGCGCTTCGCATCTACGAATCGCTCGGCGACGCGTGGGGCGTGGCGCAGGCGCACTGGAGGCTCGGCGCTGTCGCCGCGAGCGACCGCGATTGGGGGAGAGCACGCGACCTGTTGGAACAAAGTCGGAAGGAGTTCCGCACGATCGGTGACGAACACCACTTCCTCGCCGCCACTCGCGGCGTCGCGTGGGCCAACGAAGAGCTCGGCGACGTCCCGCGCTACCGGGAGTTGGTCGAGGAGTACCTGGCCGGAGCGCGTGCCATCGGCGATGAGAGGATCGAGGCGAGAGGCCTGGGCGCGCGAAGCTGGTGGGCCATGGAAGAAGGACGGCTCGACGACGCCCTGGAAGAGATGAGGCGCTCGTACGAGATCGATCGCCGGCTCGGCTTCTCCGTCTTCATCGCCGTCGACCTGGTTCGCTTCGCAGCGATCCTCGTCCGCCAGGGCAGAGCGACCACAGCCGCGCTGCTCGTGGCGCGGTCCGATCTGCTGCACGAGGAGACCGCGGCCGCGCGCGAGTCATGGGCGCAGAAGGAACGGGACGACACGGTCGCGCTGATCGGGGGGCAGCTCGATGTTCCAACCTTCGAGGAGGCCTGGGAGCGAGGCCGCAGGCTGACGGTCGAGGAAGCGGCTGAGGAGGCGCTTGGCTCGCGCGGTGACGGGGGCTGAGTGCGGCGCCGGTTGCGCACCGTTCCGGCCCTCATCGTCGCGACGATCCTCGTCGCCGCCGGGGTGTACCTCGCCCTCCAGGGGATGACCTCGGTGGTCGCCCCCGAGCCCGGCGCGACGCTCACGCCCGCGCCGTCGCTGACGCCCGCTCCGCGCGCGAGCGGGTTGATTCTGCCGCCCTGACGACGGCGGGTATACTGCAGCGGCCCTGCCGGCGGCCACCGTCGGCGACGCGGGCGGACGAACCCTCCCCCGCGGCCCGCGACCCGACGAGGTTCCTCAGCCGGCGATGTTCGACGCTCTCCTCGGCCTCTTCTCCCGCGACATCGGGATCGATCTCGGAACCGCCAATACGCTCGTCCACGTCCGCAATCGCGGCATCGTGATGAGCGAGCCGAGCGTCGTCGCGATCGACGCCAAGACGCGGCGGGTGCTCGCCATCGGCGCCGAGGCGAAGCGGATGGTGGGCCGGACGCCTGCCAACATCATCGCGATCCGGCCGCTCCGCGACGGCGTCATCAGCGACTTCGACGTCACCGAGCAGATGCTCCGCTACTTCGTCCACGAGGTCCACAAGAGCCACGGCCTCATCCCGCGACCGCGGATGATCCTCGGCATCCCGTCGGGCGTGACGGAGGTCGAGAAGCGGGCGGTTCGTGACGCGGCACTTAACGCCGGCGCCCGCTGGGCCCGCCTCATCGAGGAGCCGATGGCCGCCGCGATCGGTGCCGGCCTGCCGGTGAGCGAGCCGTCCGGCAGCCTCATCGTGGACATCGGCGGCGGCACGACGGAGGTCGCCGTCATCAGCCTCGGCGGGATCGTCGTGAGCCGCAGCATCCGGATCGGCGGGGACGAGATGGACCAGGACATCGTCTCGTTCGCCCGTCGCGAGTACAACCTCCTGCTCGGCGAGCGCACCGCCGAGGACATCAAGATCGCGATCGCCTCCGCCTACCCGGGCGAGTGGGACGTCCAGCGGGTGACCCTCCGCGGACGCGACCTGCTCACCGGCCTGCCGCGCAGCGTCGAGGTCGGCGCGGACCAGATCCGCGAGGCGATCGAGCCGTCCGTCCAGCAGATCGTCGACACGATCAAGGACACGATCGAGGAGACGCCGCCGGAGCTCGTCGCCGACATCATGGACCAGGGCATCGTCCTCGCCGGCGGCGGGGCCCTCCTGCAGGGCCTCGACCGGCGAGTCGCCGAGGCGACCCAGATGCCCGTCCATGTCGCCGACGATCCACTCACCTGCGTCGCGCGCGGGACCGGGATGGTCCTGGAGGAGCTCGATCGCATGCAGCGGGTGCTCGTCGCGGACACGTACGCCCGCGCTCCCCGCTGACGGGCCCATCCCGCGCAGGCCGCGATGTCCGCGTTCATCAGCTCCCGCAGCAGCCGCCTCGCCCGCCGGCGGGCGATCGTCTACGCGGTCCTCCTCAGCATCACCGTCGGTTGCATGGCCGTCTCCGGCTCGTCGTCGGTCAGGGAGCTGCAGTCCGGTGTCGCGTTCGCCTTCCGTCCGCTCCAGGTCGCGGCGTCCGGCGTCGCGCAGACGATCGGTTCGGTCGTCGCCTCGATCCGGGAGATCGACTCGCTGCGCCAGGACAACGTCGCGCTGCAGGCGGAGAACGCCCGTCTGGCCGCAGACAACGCCCGGCTGCAGGAGGTCCAGCACGAGAACGACCTGCTGACGGCACTCCTCGCGGTGAAGACCGGCACGACCTTCCATACCATCGCCGCCACGGTCATCGCCCGTGAACGGCCGGAGATCGGACGGATCGTCACGATCGACCGCGGGACCAACGACGGGCTCGCGGTCGGCGACGTCGTCGTGGCGGCGGGGGGCGCGCTCGCCGGACGGGTCACGGACGCGTCGTCGACGACGGCCCACGTCACCCTCATCAACGATCCGAGCTCGACGGTCACCGGGATGGTGGAATCGAACCGCGTGACCGGCGACGTGACCGGCCAGCTCGGCGGTGTGCTCGTGATGGAGAACATCGAGGCGACCGCCCGGGTCAACATCGGCGACCAGGTGGTGACCGCCGGCATCGATCTCGGCAACGGCATCCGCTCGCCGTACCCCAAGGGGCTCCTCATCGGCCAGGTCGTCGACGTCCAGCGCGACGCCAACGCGATCGTCCAGACGGCCTTCCTCGAGCCGACCGCCGACCTCGACCGGGTCGAATACCTCCTCGTCATCACCGACTACCAGGGCGGGCTGCCGCTCCCCTCCGCGCCAGGTTCGCCGCTGCCGTCCCCGTAGCGCTGCTACGCTGCGCGACGATGAAGGGGATCGTCCTCGCCGGCGGCACCGCGACCCGCTTGTTCCCGCTGACGATCGTCACCAACAAGCACCTCCTCCCGATCTACGACCGGCCGATGATCTATCACCCGATCGAGACGCTGGCCGGGATGGGGATCCGCCAGGTGCTCGTCATCGTCGGTGGCAAGAGCGTCGGCGACGTGGTCGAGCTGCTCGGCGACGGGCGCCATTTCGGGATCGACCTGACCTACCGCTATCAGCGCGGCGCGCTCGGCATCGCCCACGCGATCGGGCTCGCCCGCGACTTCGTCGGCGGCGACCCGTTCTGCTGCGTCCTCGGCGACAACATCCTCCGCGGCGCGCCGCTCGCGGCGACGGCTCGCGAGTTCGAGGCGGGGGCGTGGGGCGCGGGCACGCTGCTCTATCGCGTCCCGGACGCGGAGCGGTTCGGAGTGGCGGAGCTCGACGCGGATGGCCACGTCGTCGGCTTCGAGGAGAAGCCGGACCACCCCAAGAGCGACCTCATCCCGATCGGCGTCTACTTCCTCCGGCCGGACGTCTTCGACGTGATCGAGCACCTCGCGCCGTCGGGTCGCGGCGAGTTCGAGATCACCGATGTCCTCAACCACTACATCCCGACGAGCGGCCTGTTCAGCCCGATCTACGAGGGCCACTGGATGGACGCCGGGACCGTGCCGTCCCTCCTGCGGGCCGCCGAGCTCGCCGCGGAGGACGACACGGCCGGCCGACTCACCCCGCCCGCTCAGCGACCGGGCGCGGCGCGAGACGACGCGTGATCGAGCGGATCCCGGCGCAGGCGACCCTCCTCGTCACCGGCGGTGCGGGGTTCATCGGCAGCGCCTTCGTGCGGGGCATCCTCGCCCGCCGCGACGGTACTCGGATCGTGGTGCTCGACACGCTCACCTACGCCGGCGACGAGCGCAACCTCGAGCCCGCGACGGCGGATCCGGAGCAGGCGTCGCGGCTGCGCTTCGTGGTCGGCGACATCGCGGACCGGGAGGTCGTCGGGCCGCTGGTCGCGGAGGCGGACGCGATCGTAAACTTTGCCGCCGAGTCGCACGTCGATCGCTCGATCCTCGACCCGGAGGCCTTCCTCGTCACCGGGGTGATCGGCGTGCACGTCCTGCTCGAGGCCTGCCGCCGCGAGCGCGATCGAGCCGCCGCCGGTGAACGCGCCGGCGCTCCCCGACTCCTGCAGGTGTCGACCGACGAGGTCTACGGCTCCGTCGCCAGCGGCCGATCGGGCGAGGACGACCCGCTCGCTCCGCGCTCCCCGTACAGCGCGGCGAAGGCGGCCGGCGAGCTGCTCGTCCGGAGCTACGTCGTGACCCACGGCCTCGACGCCGTGGTGACCCGCGGATCGAACACCTACGGGCCGTACCAGCACCCGGAGAAGCTCATCCCGCTCTTCGTCACGAACGCGATCGACGACGAGCCGCTGCCGCTCTACGGCGACGGCCTGCAGCGGCGCGACTGGCTGTTCGTGACCGACCACGCAGAGGCGGTCGAGCACGTCCTTCGCTTCGGGTCGCCCGGTCAGACGTACAACGTCCCCGGGTCCGCCGAACTGACCAACCGCGACGTCGTCAGCGCCCTCCTCGCCCGGCTCGGCAAGCCATGGTCGCTCGTCCGAACGGTCGAGGATCGCCCCGGCCACGATCGCCGCTACGCCATGGACGGCTCGCAGATCGAGGCGCTCGGGTGGCGGCCGCGGGTCCCGTTCGGCGACGGGATCGCCGCGACCGTCGACTGGTACCGCGACCACGAAGGATGGTGGCGGACGAAGCGGACGGCGGACTGGGACGCCTATTACGCTCGACAGTACGGAACGCGACTCGCCCAGGGCGAGGCGGCAGCGCAGGTCGCCGACCCGCCGACGACGGACTGACGTGCGCGTCGCCGTCACGGGTTCGACCGGCCGCCTCGGGCGGGCCATCATGGCCGCCCTCGCCGATGCGCCGTTCACCGGCCTCGCCGGACCGATCGGCTGGACCCGCCGCGACGTCGACCTCGATGACCCGGCGACAGCCGTGCAGGCGATCTCGCGCGACCGGCCGGAGGTCGTCATCCACGCCGCGGCCTGGACGGACGTCGACGCGTGTGCGCTCGACCCGGCGAGCGCCATGCGGCGGAACGGCGAGGCGACCGGCGTCATCGCTGAGGCATCCGCCGCGGCCGGGCTCGACCTCGTCGTCATCTCGACCAACGAGGTGTTTGACGGTGCGCGAACGGACGGGCGCGGCTACGAGCCCGCCGATCCACCGCACCCGATCAATCCATATGGCGTCTCCAAGCTCGCCGGCGAGGAGGCTGCGACGACGGCATTCCAGCGGGCGAGCGGCGGCGGAACGGCGGGCGGGCGGCGGAGCGGCGGACAGCTCGCGATCGTGCGGACCGCCTGGCTGTTCGGCCCCGGGGCGCCGGACTTTCCGACGAAGATCCTCGCGGCGGCAGAGCGGGCCCGCGACGCCGGCGAGCCGCTCCGGGTGGTCGCCGACGAGTGGGGCACGCCGACCTATGCGGCGGACGTCGCCGATGCGATCGTCGAGCTCCTCGGCGGCGGCGAGTTCGGCGGCACCCATCACATCGTCAACGGCCTCGTCGTTCGGCGGTCAGACTGGGCGCGCGACGTCGTCCGGCGGGCCGGTCTGGACGTCGAGGTCGAGGACGTACCGGGTTCGACCTGGCCGCGCCCGTCGACTCCGCCGTGCTGGGGAGTCCTCGCTCCGACGACACTGCCATCCGGTGAGCCGCTCCGAGCCTGGCCGGAGGCGATGGCCGAATACGCGCCCGTCCTCCTCCGCTCCTGGACGTCGAGCCGCAGGGCGGCGGCCCGTTGAGTCGCAGGGCGGCGGCCCGTTGAGCCGCAGGGCGGCGGCCCGGTGAGCGGCGGCCCGATCGACGCTGTCCTGACGGGGCGGCTGGTCCGCCACGAGGATCCCCGTGGCGCGTTCCGTGAGCTGTGGCGCGCCAGCGCGTTCGGCGGCGAACCGCGGTTCGTCCAGGCGAACCTCTCGTCGTCGGCGCCGGGCGTCCTGCGCGGGATCCACCTCCATCGCCGCCAACTCGACTACTGGGTGGTCATCCGCGGTCGGGCGTTCGTCGCCCTCGTCGACATTCGGCCGGTGCTGGCGGCCAGCGGCGACGTCGTCGTGGAGACGCGGGAGCTCGCGGCCGACGGCTGGGTGATCATCCCGGCGGGCGTGGCGCACGGCTTCCTCGCCCTCGAGCCCCTCGAGCTGCTCTACCTGGTGACCAACGAATACGACGGGAGCGACGAGCTCGGCTTCGCCTGGGATGACCCCCTGGTGGCGGTTCCGTGGCCGGCCGGGCTGCCGACTCCGGATGGCCGGCCCATCCTGTCCGATCGCGATCGGACGAACCCGTCATTGGCCGCGTTGGTGGAGGGCCTGCGGGCCTGATCCGACCGATCCGCCCACCGGACCGCACCGCTCCCATCGAATCCGTACTCCGCCGACCACCGATGTGGCCATGGCGCCCCGGACCATCCCGCGATTGAGTCCGCGCGCCGCGCCCGCGACGCTGTGCAGGTGCATACGACCCCTGACGCCCGAATCCCCGCCGGCGGCCGCCCGGCCCGGCGGATCCCCGCCGCCATCCTCGGCGCCTGCCTCGTCATCCTCGGCGGCCTTGCGCCGATCGGCTCCGTCGCGACGGCCGCAGCGGCCACCGGAACGGCACCCAAGGTGGTGATCATCGTCGGGCCGGTCGGGAGCGTGACCGACGCCTACCGGAGCGACGCCGACGCGGCCGCCGCCGAGGCGCTCAAGTACACCCCGAACGTCGTCAAGGTATACACCCCGACGGCGACCTGGGCCGCCGCGAAAGCCGCCCTCCAGGGCGCCTCGATCGTCGTGTACATGGGCCACGGCACCGGTTGGCCGAGCCCATATGCGCCCTTCCGGGCCACGCTCATGGACGGCCTCGGGCTCAACCCGACTGCCGGCACGGACAACACCACCACCCAGTACTGGGGCGAGTCGTACCTTGCGAGCGAGGTGAAGCTCGCTCCGAACGCCGTCGTCATCCTCGCCCACCTCTGTTACTCGGCCGGCAACTCCGAGCCGGGCAATCCGGATCCGACGTTCGCGGTCGCCCAGCAGCGGGTCGACAACATGGCCGCCGGCTGGATCGGTGCCGGCGCGAAGGCGGTCATCGCCGAGGTCTACGGCGAGGGGCTGTACGGCGGGGCGGCCTGGTACATGGATCAGCTGTTCGGCCCGGCGCAGACCATCGACCAGGTGTGGCGGAGCGATCCCACGTACCACGGCCACGTGGTCAGCTTCCCGTCCGTCCGCTCACCCGGCTTCACCGCCGAGATGGATCCCGACGGAGTCATGGCGCCACCGTTCCATCGTTCGATCGTCGCCGACCTGGCGCTCCAGACGACCGAGGTCGTCGCCGGTGCGACGGCCGCGACCTCCACCACGCTGACCTCCACCACGACCGCCGCGCCGACTCCGCCGACGGCCGTCCCTGCCTCCGGCCTCGTCGCCGCCACCGCATCGCCCCACTACTTCTTCCCCCAGGACGGCGACCGCTACGCCCCGACGACCCGCTTCGCATTCACGCTTGACGGACCGTCGACCGTGACGGCCACGGTCGTCGGGCCAGGCGGCGTGACCGTCCCGACACCGTTCACCGCGGCGTCCCTCATGGCCCGTCCGTACGCCTGGACCTGGAACGGTCGCCTCGCCAGCGGGGCCTGGGCGCCGCGCGGTCGATACGTCCTCAAGGTGGTCGCCACGGATGGGACCGTCTCGACCACCCGCACCAGCTGGGTCGTCGCCGATGCCTTCTCCGTCGCGATCTCGCCGCATACGCCGGCTCGCGGCCAGCTCGTCACCGTCACCGTCACGAGCTCCGAGCCGCTGCGAGCGAATGCTCGCCTGCGGATCGTCCAGCCGGGCATCGCCGCGCGGGTCGTGACGATGTCGCACGTGTCGAAGAACGTGTATCGGGTGGTGGTCCGCCTCTCGAGCGGTGGCACGGCCGGGACGCTGTCGCTCGTGGTCAGTGGCACGGACCTCGGCGGCCTCGTCAACGCGACCACGCTGAGGGTGCCGCTGCACTGACGTCGAGTCGCTCGACGCAAGCCCGACCTCACCCGAACGCACTGGACCACCCCGGGCCGCATCGCACCCGACCGTACCGGCCCGGCCCGGACCATGGTCACGGTTGTCGGTCGATCTCCGGCCACCTACGGTCACTCCCGCGCCGTCGAGCGGTGCGACCGTCCGCACGACGGCGACCGCCTGGACCGCCACGCAGGGACCTGCCCTTGACCTCCCTTTCCGAGACCCGCCGCCTCGCCGTCGCCACCACGTCCGGGCGCCGGCCGAACGTGCGCGGCGGACTCGCCGCGGGGCTCGCGGCGGCGATCGTCGGGTTCGGTTCGATCGTCGTCGCGCCGATACCGGCTGTCGCCTCCGCGGCGGCGCCGACGGTCACTCACGCGTCGGCTGCGGGTGCCGCGCCGGTGCTGGCTCCGGCTGCCGCCATCCAGTTCGGCGGGGCTCCCGCGCCAGCCGACGCCCCCGCCGTCGCGCCGGTCAGCGGCCCGGGCCCGGCGCTCCCGCCGGTCGTCCAACCGTCCGTCCAGTACGAGGAAGCGCTCGCCCACGAGCACGACCCGAACCACTTCACCCCGGGCGGCCGGGTCGCCGTCGGCTACACCCCGGGGGCGAGCGACGCCTGGCCCGTGGGCGGCGTCCCGCCAGCGGCGCTGCCCGCCGGCAACGCGACCGGCCAGGCGATGGCGGTCGCGGCCCAGGGGTCGAGCTGGGCCGTCGCTCCGCCGCCCGACCTCGGCTCGAACGCCGCGCCGGCCACGCCGGGCTCGCTGGCTGCTCCCGTTGACGGCCCGAGTGGTCCGACTGTCGCCGCCAGCTCGACCTCGGCCGTCATGCCGCTCGTGTCGGCCAGCCCGAACCTCGCCTCCGCGACGAAGCTCCACCGCGAGGTCTTCGGCTTCCTCCCCTACTGGACCCTCGGCGACCAGACGACCGTGCTCGACGACTCGCTCCTGACGACGATCGCGTATTTCAGCGTCGGTGCCGACGCGAACGGGAACCTGCTCAAGCGCAACCCGGACGGCAGCACCTCCACCGGCTGGGGCGGCTGGACCAGCTCGGCGATGTCGACCGTCATCACGAATGCCCACGCACAGGGCACCCGCGTGGTCCTGACCCTGTCGGTCTTCGCCTGGACGACCGGCAGTGCGATCATGCAGGGGGCGCTCCTCGGCAGTCCGTCGGCCCGCCGCAACCTCGCCCGCCAGGCCGCCGCCGCCGTCCGGGATCGCGGCGCGGACGGCATCAACCTCGACTTCGAACCGATCGCCGCCGGCCACGCTGCCGATTTCACCGCCCTCGTGCGGACCATCCGGGCCGAGCTCGACCGGGTGCACCGGGGATACCAGCTCACCTTCGACGCGACGGGCTGGATCGGGAACTATCCGATCGAGGCCGCCACCGCGCCGGGCGGCGCCGACGCGATCTTCATCATGGGCTACGACTACCGGGGCGACAGTGCGCCGACCGCCGGTTCGATCGACCCCCTCGGCGGGTCGGGCTACACGCTCACCGCCACGATCCGGGCGTACACCGCCCGGGTGGCACCGTCCAAGCTCATCCTCGGGCTGCCGTACTACGGGCGAGCCTGGTCGACCACCACGAGCGCTCTCCGCGCTCCGAACCAGAGCGGGTCGCGCTTCGGGACGTCCAACCCGGTGCTGTACACCGACGCGACCCGCCTCGCCGCGGTGTATGGCCGCCACTACGATCCGAAGGAGCAGGTGGCCTGGTTCGCCTACAAGCTCCGGACGTGCTCCACCGCGGGCTGTGTCACGAGTTGGCGGCAGGTCTACTTCGATGATGCCCAGGCGCTGAAGGCGCGCTACGACCTCGTCATCACGAGCGATCTGCGCGGGGCCGGTATCTGGGCGCTCGGTTACGACGGGACACGGTCGGAGCTGTACGGCGCGATCTCCCTCAAGTTCCTCCACGACACGACCCCGCCGCAATC
>Ga0307373_10009500_pt1 | contig 14523 bp, 7 predicted proteins | sample OX2MG_FD_202534 | JGI IMG/M metagenome (GOLD analysis project Ga0307373, IMG submission 202534) | Soil microbial communities from Risofladan, Vaasa, Finland - OX-2 | ecosystem: Environmental > Terrestrial > Soil > Coastal area > Acid sulfate soil | place: Finland: Risofladan, Vaasa | collected... | reverse complement strand
GGGTCGCGCGGCGGCCAGCGTGGACGGCGTTGGCCGGTCGGCCCCCCGGCTTCCGCGACGTGGCGCTCGAATCCGGCATCGACTTCCGCATGTCGTTCATGCCCGGCGAACAGGGCGAGAAATTCAAGATCAATCTGTACGACCACGGTTGTGGCGTCGCCGTGGCCGATTACGACGGAGACGGCGATGACGACGTGCTATTCCTCAATCAGCTCGGGCCGAATGCCCTCTACCGCAATCGGGGCGACGGCACGTTCGAGGACGTCACCGAACAAGCCGGCCCACTGGCGATGAACGACCGGATCAAGGTCGGCGCCGCGTTCGGCGATTACGACAACGACGACGACCAGGACCTGTACATCACCAGCACGCGGGGCGGCAACGCGCTGTTGGAAAACCTGGGCGACGGCCGGTTTCGCGACGTGACCGACACCGCGGGCGTGGGTCTCGTCGCCCACTGCCAGACTCCCGCCTTTTTCGACTACGACAACGACGGCGATCTCGACTTGTTCGTCACCTGCACGGCCAAATGGACGACCAACGATTTCGATGCGGAAGCGAAATACTATCGCGGATCCAACCACCCCGACGAGTTGGTCCGCTACCCCCGAGACTACGAACACAACGTCCTGTACCGCAACGACGGCCGGGGGCGATTCAGCGACGTCACCGAGGGCGCGCGTCTCGCGGGAAACGGTTGGGGCGGCGACGTGGCGGCCTTCGACTACGACGACGACGGCGACCTGGACCTGCTGGTCACGAACATGTTCGGCACAAGCCAATTGCACCGTAACGACGGCCAGGGACGCTTCGACGACGTGACGAGCGAGACGCTTTGCCGAACGTCTTACGGTGGGACCGGCTGCAAGGCCTTCGATTTCGACAACGACGGCCGGTTGGACCTGTTCATCATCGACATGCACTCGGACATGTGGGCAGGTTTTGGCTCGCCGCGCAAGGCGCCCTCTTTCGAGCCGACCAAAAAGTACCGCTATATATCCGGCCCCTACCCGGAGACCAACAAATCGGTTTTGACCGAGGAGGCGGACTACATGGCGCGGAAGAAGCTCCGCTATGACGATTTGCTGTTCGGCAATTCGCTCTTTCGCAACGACGGCGGCGGGCGGTTCGAGGAGGTCTCCGACGCGGCCGGCATGGAAACGTTCTGGCCCTGGGGCGTCGCCGTCGGCGATTTCGACGACGACGGCTACGAAGACGCCTTCCTGCCGTCGGGCATGGGATATCCATTCATTCAGTGGCCGAACTGCCTGATGCGCAACAACGGCGACGGCACATTCGCCGACGTCGCCGAGCAGGAAGGGATCGAGCCGCCCGTGCAGGGAATTTACTTGCCCGAAAAGATCGGCGGCCGACAGGCCCCACGCAGCTCGCGCTCGGCCGCCGTCGCCGATTTCGACGGCGACGGCAGGCTGGACCTGATAGTCAACAATTTCAACGACCGCCCCTATTATTTCAAGAACCAGTTTCCGCGGCGGCATTTTCTGGCCTTCCGTCTGCGCGGGACGCGGAGCAACCACGACGCCGTCGGCGCCGTCGTCAAACTGTTCCTTGGCAAACGAGTCATGGTGCGGCAGGTACACGCCAACGGCGGCTTTCTGTCGCAGTCGTCGAAGACCTTGCACTTCGGCCTCGGCGACCACGAGACGGTCGACCGCGCCGAAATCCGCTGGCCCAGCGGCGCGCGGCAGGTGATCGAGTCGCCGGCCGTCGACCGACTGCGCGAAATTACGGAGCCCGAAACGGATTGAACATTCGCCGACGTCAAGTATTCTTTATGGTGATCGGAGGATCGTTACTCCTCTTGGCGGTATCGACTCTGTCGATCACGGACCGCGCGGGGCCGGTCAAGTCCGCGCTGGACGGTGAACCGTTCGATGGGCAGGTGCTGCTCGCTGGCCGGCCGATCACCGTCGCGGCGGGGGTCCATCTGCTAGGGGCCATGCGCCCCTCGGCGGTCTACGTGATCGAAACGTCCGCGGGACTGGTGCTGGTCGATGCGGGATTCGCGGAAGGGCATGGAGCATTGATCCAGCAGATGGTCGAACTTGGGCTCGATCCAAACCAGGTGCGGGGGATCCTGTTGACACACGCCCACGGCGACCACAGCCTGGGCGCGATGCCGCTCAAACGCATGACGGGCGCCATGATTTACGCCGGCCGGGACGACGCGCAGGCGCTGCGCGAGGGCGGGCCCCCGGAAGCCATCTTTTCGAACTTCGAATTACCGGTCATTGAAACGCACGCCACGGACGTCGATGTCGAGTTGGCCGGAGATGAAACGCTGACGTTCGGTGACACGCGGATTGAAGTCTTGGCCACACCGGGACACACGCCGGGAAGCACCTGTTATGTTCTCGACCGCGGCGGGTTGCGGGTTTTCTTCGGCGGCGACACCATCTCGACCAGCCTCGAATTAGGAACATATGCGGCGTACCTGGCGCCTCGGTACCGCGGCGACGCGAGGGCTTACCTGGCGACGTTGCGGAAGTTGGCGGCACTGCCCAACCCCGATATTTTGCTCCCAGGACATCCAGCGCATGACAAAGTTCCACAGGATCCCCGCATCCCGCCGGCCCGCTGGTCGTCGATGCTGGAAAACGGAATCATCGAGCTTGAGGACCTGATCGAACACTACGATACCGACGGCGCCGACTTTCTCGACGGCCAGCCCAAGGAGCTCCTGCCGGAGTTGCACTACCTCGGCGACATCGATGACTGTGCCGTGTACGTTCTGGCCACGCCGTCGCAGTTGCTGCTGTTCGACGCGCCGGGCGGGCAGGACCTCCCCGAATGGCTCGACTCACGACTGCGAGGCTCGGCGCTGGGACCGCGCCCGTTGACCGCGGTCTTGTTGACCTCGTGCGGCGACGATGCTACATCCGGGCTACCAGCGCTGGTCGAAAAAACGGACTGCCAGGTGGTGAGCTCCGAATCCGGCGTTGCCATGCTCCGACGGTTGGGCCTGCCGGATACGAGGTTGCTGTCGCTCGAAACGCCGCGGGCCGCCGGCTGGATCGATTTCAATGCCTTTCCGCTGGCCGATCTCCGTCCGGCGGCGATGGCTTACATCATCGAGTGGGCTGGGAAGACCGTGCTGGTCAGCGGGAGAATGCCGGTGCAAGAGAGCACCGCCGACCTCGAGGCGCTCACACAAGCTTTGGCCGAACGGACGGACGATATCGACGCCTACCGCAAATCGCTGTATCGATTGCTGAAGGTGGAACCGGACCTCTGGCTGCCCGCGAAGCCGCTCCACGGACGCAATGCCAACTGCTACTCGGAAGAATGGCAGGACCTCGTGTGGTACAGCATCCCCAAACTGCAACACGTCAAGTCCCATTGAGGTCCATCCGAATACGGCCCCTCGTCGACTAAAGAATCCTAGCCTTGCCATGGGTCGTTGCTTATAATTGGCTTTCGCCACGCAAGGGTCGCGACGGAACCAAGACATGCCCTACTCAATCCGCCCGAAGTCTTTGCTTGGCCAGGTGTCGGTCGCCGTGGTGTTCTCGCTGTCGGTCATGACTCTTCTGGTCGTGTTCCGCCAGGGCGGCCCGGCCGAACTGGTTTCAACGGCCGGGAAGGGTCGAGTGCCGCGAGAGGACGACACCCAGGTCGCCACGCGGCGCGACGGGCCAGCCCGTCCGCCGGGCTTCCGCGACGCGGCACGAGAGAGCGGCATCGACTTCCGAATGTCGTTCCTGCCGAATGAGCAAGGCGTGATCTTCAAGATCAACTTGTACGACCACGGTTGCGGCGTCGCCGTTGCGGATTACGACGGCGACGGTGACGACGACGTGCTGTTCCTCAACCAGCTCGGCGCCAACGCGCTCTATCGCAACCGCGGCGACGGCACGTTCGACGACGTCACGCGCGAAGCCGGCCCGTTGGCGCTGGCCGACCGGATCAAGGTCGGCGCCACGTTCGGCGACTACGACAATGACGACGACCAGGACTTGTACATTACCAGCACCCGCGGCGGCAACGTGCTCTTGGAAAACGTCGGAGACGGTTGCTTCCGCGACGTCAGCGGCGCGGCCGGCGTGGCGCTCGTCGCTCATTCGCAAACTCCGGCCTTCTTCGACTACGACGGCGACGGCGACCTCGACCTGTTCATAACCAACACGGCCCGCTGGACCCAGGATGATTTCGACGAGACCGCCAAGTACTTTCCCGGCGCGGGAGACATTTGGGCCCAAGTCCTGGCAACCGAAACCAGGGAACCCAACGTATTGTACCGCAACGACGGCGGCGGCACGTTCAGCGACGTGACCCAGGAGTCGGGACTGTCGGGCAAGGGTTGGGGCGGCGACGTGGCGGCCTTCGATTTCGACGACGACGGCGACCTCGACTTGCTGGTCACGAACATGTTCGGTTTGAGTCAACTGTACCGCAACGACGGCGCGGGGCATTTCGACGACGTCACGCGCGAGGCGCTACGGCGCACATCGATGGGCGCCATCGGCTGCAAGGCCCTCGACTACGACAACGACGGAAGGCTGGACCTGTTCATCGCCGACATGCACTCGGACATGTGGACCGAATTCGACGTCCCCGCGCATTTCGAGCCGGCCAGGAAATATAAGCGCTTCAAAGGGCCCGACGCGGAATGGGACGTCGCGAAACAGCAACGGGAATGGATGATCAAAGACGGTTTGGGGGTCGATTACGACACTCTGCTCTTTGGGAACAGCTTGTTTCACAACGACGGCGGGGGCCGGTTCAGCGAGGTCTCCGATGCGGCCGGCATGGAAACCTGGTGGCCTTGGGGAGTCGCCGTCGGCGATTTCGACAACGACGGATATGAAGACGCATTCCTGCCCTCGGGCATGGGGTATCCCTGGTTTTACTGGCCCTCGTGCCTGATGCTCAACCAGGGCAACGGGACGTTCGCCGACGCCGCCGCCCTCGAGGGTATTGAACCGCCGGCCGACGGCCTGTATTTGCCCGAGCGGATCGGCGGGCAACAGGCCGCGCGTAGCTCGCGCTGCGCCGCCGTCGCCGATTTCGACGGCGACGGGCGATTGGATCTGATGGTCAACAATTTCAACGACCGCCCCTATTATTTTAAGAACCAGTTTCCTCGCCGCCATTACGTGGCCTTCCGCCTGCACGGAACGAAAGGCAACCACGACGCCGTCGGCGCCCTCGTCAAGCTGTTCATTGGCCCGCGGGTCATGGTGCGGCAAGTCCACGCCACCGGCGGTTACCTGTCGCAGTCGTCCAAGACGTTGCATTTCGGTCTGGGCGACCAGGAAAGGGTCGATCGTGCCGAGATCCGCTGGCCCAATGGGGCGTGGCAGGTGATTGAATCACCGGCGGCGAACCGACTCCACGAAATCAAGGAGCCGTGATGCGAACATTTTGACAACAATCTTCGGCGCATCTAGAATCAGAGTCATGTCACGTTCAAGACCATCGAAGGTCCTTTGCGCCATGGCGTTGATCGCCGCGTTGGCCTTGCTTTCGGCCATCGTGTTTTTAGCACCCTTTCACGGCGGCGCGTTCAGCAAAACGGCCCCAGGCAGTTCCGGCGGCAGGACCTTCTCGAACGATAGGGCCTTCTCGAACGGCGCTGCGTCGCGAAACGACGGCGCCAAACGCACCGAGGGGCCAGCCCGCGCGGCCGGCTTCCGCGACGCGGCGCTGGAAAGCGGCATCGATTTCCGCATGTCGTTCCTACCAAACGAACAGGGCGAGAAATTCAAGACCAACTTGTACGATCACGGCTGCGGCGTCGCCGTTGCGGATTACGACGGCGACGGCGACGACGACGTGCTGTTCCTCAACCAGCTCGGACCCAACGCGCTGTATCGAAACAGGGGCGACGGCACGTTCGACGACGTCACGCGCGAAGCCGGTCCCTTGGCCCTCGACGACCGGATCAAGGTCGCCGCCGCCTTCGGCGACTACGACAACGACGACGACCAAGACCTGTACATCACCAGCACACGGGGAGGCAATGTCCTCCTGGAAAACCTGGGGGGAGGGCGCTTTCGCGACGTCACCCGCGAGGCCGGCGTGGAGCTCGTCAAGCACTCGCAAACTCCGGCTTTCTTCGACTACGACGGCGACGGCTACTTGGATCTTTTCGTGACTAACACGGCGCACTGGACGGATGACGAGTTTGACGAGTCGTCGAATTACTTTCCCGGACCCTTGGATTTACTCACGAAAGACTTCGATCCGCCAAGGGAATACAACGTCATGTACCGAAACGACGGCGACGGCACGTTCAGCGACGTGACGGCCGAGTCGGGGCTGTCGGGCAAGGGTTGGGGCGGCGACGTGGCGGCCTTCGATTACGACGAAGACGGCGACCTCGACTTGCTGGTCTCGAACATGTTCGGGATGAGCCAACTGTACCGCAACGACGGCCGGCGGCATTTCGACGACGTCACGCGCGAAGCGCTACGGCGCACGTCGATGGGCGCCGTTGGCTGCAAGGCGCTCGATTTCGACGGCGACGGCCGGCTGGACATCCTCATCGTCGACATGCACTCGGACATGTGGCTCACGTTGAATGAAAAGATGCTGGTTCAACCGAGCAGGAAATTCGCGGGCGTCCTGGGCCCCAACGTGGACACGAGCCCCACGAACAAAAACGCGGAAAAGGCGTTCGCCGATCGCTTCTCCTTCGATTATGCCACATTACTGTTCGGCAACAGCTTGTTTCGCAACGACGGCCAGGGTCGGTTCAGCGAGGTTTCCGACGAGGCCGGCATGGAGACCTGGTGGCCTTGGGGGATCGCCGTGGGGGATTTCGACGGCGACGGTAACGAAGACGCTTTCCTGCCCTCAGGCATGGGATACCCCTGGTTCTACTGGCCTTCGAGTTTGATGCTCAACAACGGCAACAGCACGTTCACCAATCGCGCCGCCGACGAGGGCATTCAACCGCCGGCCGATCGGCAACACCTGCCCGAACGGATCGGCGGCAAGCTCGCCGCGCGCAGCTCGCGCAGCGCCGCCACGGCTGACTTCGACGGCGATGGCCGACTCGAGTTGGTGGTCAATAATTTCAACGACCGCCCCCATTATTTCAAGAACCAGTTTCCGCTTCGCCATTACGTGGCCTTCCGCTTGCGCGGGACGATAAGCAACCACGACGCCATCGGGGCCGTGGTCAAGCTCTTCATGGGCACGCGTGTGATGGTGCGGCAGGTCCATTCAGGCGGCGGCTATTTGTCGCAGTCGTCGAAGACGTTGCACTTCGGGCTGGGCGACCACGAGACCGTCGACCGCGCCGAGATCCGCTGGCCCAGTGGCGCGCGGCAGGTGATCGAGTCTCCGGCCGTGGACCGCCTGCACGAAATCAGGGAGGAAGTCATTGGTCCTTAGTCATTCGTCATTTGTTGGACAACATCACGCGTTCGATGGCCGACCCTGAACGCCGAACCCTGAACCCTAACCGGATGTTGAACGCACGTCGACCGCAAATGGTCTGTCTGGCGATCGGAGGATCGTTGCTCCTCTTGACGGTATCGGCCCTGGCGACCAGGGACCGCGCGCCGCCGGGGGCGAGGGCGAGGCCGGCCAGGTCCGCGCTGGACCACGACGACTCGTACCGGCAGGTGTTACTCGTTCCGCGGCCGGTCACCGTGGCGCCGGGGGTGCATCAGCTCGGTGCGATGTCTCTCTCGGCGGTCTATGCGATCGAAACCTCCACGGGGCTCGTGCTGGTCGACGCGGGGTTGGAGGAGGACCATGACCTGCTGATCCGGCAGATGGTCGAACTTGGGCTCGAACCAGACCAGGTGGAGGCGATCTTGTTGACCCACGCGCACGGGGACCACAGCCTGGGCGCGATGCCGCTCAAGCGCCGCTTCGGCGCCGCCATTTACGCCGGCAAGGATGACGCGCGGGCGCTGCGCGAGGGCGGACCCCACGAGGCCATCTTTTCCATGTACGATATGCCGGAGAGCGAAGTTCACGCCACGGACGTGGATGTGGAGCTGGCCGGAGGGGAAATGCTCGCCTTCGGTGATACGCGCATCGAAGTCATCGCCGCGCCGGGACACACGCCCGGAAGCACTTGTTTCGTTCTCAACCGCGGCGGATCGCGGATTTTCTTCGCCGGCGACACCGTCATGGCCAGCCGCGTGTTGGGGACCTATCCGGCGTACCTTTCACCGCGATATCGCGGCGACGCGCGCGCTTTCTTGGCCACGTTACGGAAGTTGTCGGCGCTGCCCACACCCGACATCGTGCTCCCGGGGCACCCCCGCGACGACCGGCTGCCCCAACATCCCCGCGTCGCACCGGCCCAGTGGACGTCCATGCTCGACCGCGGCATCAAGGAGCTTGAAGAGCTTATCGAACGCCAAGAAGCCGACGGCCCCGACTTTCTCGACGGCGTGCCCAAGGAACTGCTGCCGGGGCTGTACTACCTCGGTGACCTCGATAGCTGCGCCGAGTACGTTCTGGCGACGCCGTCCGAGTTGCTGCTGTTCGACGCGCCGGGCGGACCGGGACTTCCCGAGTGGCTCGACTCAAGACTGCGGGAGACGGCCCTGGGATCTCGCCCCTTGACCGCGGTTTTGTTGACCTCGTGCGGCCAGGAGTCCACGTCCGGGCTGGCGGCACTGGTCGAAACAACGAGCTGCCGCGTGGTGAGCTCCGAAGCCGGCGCGGCGGTGCTTCGAAGGCTGGGTGTGCCGGATACGAGGTTGCTGCCGGTCGAATCGCTATGGGCGGACGGCTGGATCGATGTCAGGACCGTACCATTGGCCGATGTCCGTCCAGGGGCGATGGCTTACATCTTCCCCTGGTGCGGAAAGACGGTCCTCGTGAGTGGGAGAACACCGGTGCAAGAGGGTGCCGCCGGACGCGCGACGCTCGAACACGTTCTAGCGGGCCGGCCTGAAGATATCGGCGCTTACCAAGAATCGCTGTACCGATTGCTGGACGTGAATCCAAACCTCTGGCTGCCAGCCGAGCCGCTTCACGGCCGCAACGCCAATCTGTATTCGACGGTCTGGTCCCACCTCTTATCGTACAGCATTTCCAAGCTGCGCTACGGCGTCGATCGCCCACCATCGTCGCAGGAGCGGCACTGACGACCCATGTTGAACTCGCGACGACCGCAAATGTTCTTTGTAGCCATCGGAGGACTGCTCCTGCTCGCCTTGGTATCCACGATGTGGGCCCCGGACCGCGCGCCACCGGCCGCCGGGCCGGCCAAGGCCGCCCTTGAAGGTAAAGAGGCCGGTACGGTCTCGCTGCTCGCTCCCTGGCCGGTCACCGTCGCGCCGGGAGTCCATCAGCTCGGGGACATGTTTCCCTCCGCCGTCTACGTGATCGAAACGTCCGCGGGGCTGGTGCTGGTCGATGCGGGATTGCCTGAGGATCACGGGCGGCTGATCCAGCAGATGCGCGAACTTAATCTCGATCCGAGCCAGGTCCGTGCGATCCTGCTGACGCACGCCCACGGAGACCACAGCCTGGGCGCGATGCCGCTCAAGCGTTTGACGGGCGCCGTCATTTACGCCGGCCGGGATGACGCGCGGGTGCTGCGCGAGGGCGGGCCCAGGGAAGCCTTCGTTTCGAGCTTCGAAATGACGCGGCTCGAAACGCACGCCACGGACGTCGACGTCGAGTTGGCTGGAGACCAGGTGCTGGACTTCGGCGACACGCGGATCGAGGTCCTCGCCGCCCCGGGGCACACGCCCGGAAGCACATGTTATGTTCTCAACCGCGGCGGATTGCGAGTTTTCTTCGGCGGCGACACCGTCATGAGCAGCCTCGAGTTAGGAACGTACGCGGCGTACCTCGCACCTCGATATCGCGGCGACGCGAGGGCTTTTCTGGCGACGTTGCGGAAACTGTCGTCGCTGCCCATCCCCGACATCTTGCTGCCGGGGCACCCTCGGCACGACAGAGTTCCTCAGAATCCGCGTATCACGGCTGCGCAGTGGTTGTCGATGCTCGACCATGGGATCCATGAACTCGAGGGGCTGATCGAACGTTACGATACCGACGGCGCGGACTTTCTCGACGGCGAACCCAAGGAGCTCCTGCCGGGGTTGCACTACCTCGGCGACGTCGATGGGTGCGCCGTGTACGTTCTGGCCACGCCCTCGCAGTTGCTGCTGTTCGACGCGCCGGGCGGGCAGGACCTCCCCGAATGGCTCGACTCACGACTGCGAGGCTCGGCACTGGGACCGCGCCCCTTGACCGCGGTCTTGCTGACCTCGTGCGTCCACGAGGCCGTTTCCGGGCTACCAGCGCTGGTCGAAAAGACGAACTGCCAGGTGGTGAGCTCCGAATCCGGCGTGGCGAGGGTCCGAAGTCTGGGCGTGCCGGATACGAGGTTGCTGCCGGTCGAGTCGCTACGGGCGGCCGGTTGGATCGATGTGGAAACCTTGCCGCTGGCCGATGTCCATCCAGGGGCGATGGGTTATGTCCTAGATTGGGCCGGCAAGACGGTCCTGGTGAGTGGAAGAATGCCGGTTCAGAACTGCGCCGCCGGTCGCGCGACGCTCCAACGGATGTTGGCCGACCCGCCGCGCAAGATCGCCGCTTACCGGGAATCGTACCGCCGATTGCTGGACGTGAACCCGGACCTCTGGCTGCCGGCGGAGCCGCTCCACGGCCGCAATGCCAACTGGTATTCGGAAGAATGGCAGGATCTCTTGTCGTTTACCATTCCCAAGCTGCGGACCATCCACTGACCCCCGCGGCAACCCGTTGTTTTTACGGTGCCGCCGACTTACAATTGCACTCCGGCAGGCAATGGAACCATGTCCCACTCAAGACGTTCGAAGACCTCGTACAGCGCCGTTTTGGTCGTCGCGTCGTGCTTGCTCTCGATCATCGCGATTTGGGCCGTGTTTCGCCGGGATGGACCGAGCGAAACCGTCTCGAAGGCCGGGGACGGCCGAGCGCCGCGAGACGGTGACGCCCCGCTCAGCGCCCGGCGCGAGGGGCCTGCCCGGCCCCCGGGTTTCCGCGACGCGGCACGCGAAAGCGGAATCGATTTCCACATGTCGTTCCTGCCCGACGAACAGGGCGAGAAATTCAAAGTCAATCTGTACGATCACGGTTGCGGCGTCGCCGTGGCGGATTACGACGGCGACGGCGACGACGATGTGCTGTTCCTCAACCAGCTCGGCGCCAACGCGCTCTATCGCAACCGTGGCGACGGCACGTTCGACGACGTTACGAGCGAAGCCGGCCCGTTGGCGCTGGCCGACCGGATCTGCGTCGGCGCCGCCTTCGGCGACTATGACAACGATGACGACCAGGACTTGTACATTACCAGCACGCGCGGCGGCAACGTGCTCTTGGAAAACCTGGGAGAGGGCCGCTTCCGCGATGTCAGCGGCGAGGCGGGCGTGGCGCTCGTCGCTCATTCACAAACGCCGGCCTTTTTCGACTACGACAACGACGGCGACCTCGACCTGTTCGTCACCAACACGGCCCGCTGGACCCAGGATGATTTCGACGTGACGGCCCGGTACTTTCCAGGCGCGGGAGACATCAGGACGCACATCCTGGCAAGTGGAATCCGGGAATTCAACGTTTTGTACCGCAACGACGGCGGCACGTTCAGCGACGTGACCGAGCAGTCGGGGCTGTCGGGCAAGGGTTGGGGCGGCGACGTGGCGGCCTTTGATTTCGACGACGACGGACACCTCGATTTGCTGGTCACGAACATGTTCGGCTTGAGCCAACTGTACCGCAACGATGGAGCGGGGCATTTCGACGACATCACGCGGGAAACGCTGCGCCGCACCTCGTTCGGCGCCATCGGCTGCAAGGCCTTCGACTACGACAACGACGGCCGGCTCGACCTGTTCATCGCCGACATGCACTCCGACATGTGGACCGTGCCCGATGACCGGGAATCGATCCGACCGACCGAGAAATTCGCGCACATTTCCGGTCCTGACGCGGAAGTGGACGTCGCGGCATTGCAGCGGGAATGGATGATCGCCGACGCTCTGGGGCTCGATTACGAAACGTTGCTCTTCGGCAACAGCTTGTTTCACAACGAAGGCGGGGGCCGCTTCAGCGAGGTTTCCGACAGGGCCGGTATGGAGACCTGGTGGCCCTGGGGCGTCGCCGTGGGGGATTTCGACAACGACGGCCATGAAGACGCCTTCCTTCCGTCCGGCATGGGATATCCCTACGTTTATTGGCCCTCGTGCCTGATGCGCAACGACGGCGACGGCACATTCAGCGACGTCGCCCTCGAGCAGGGAATCGAACCACCCGTCGAGGGCCTGTACCTGACCGAGCGGATCGGCGGCAAACGGGCCGCGCGCAGCTCTCGCTGCGCCGCCGTCGCCGACTTCGACGGCGACGGACGGCTGGAATTGATGGTCAACAATTTCAACGACCGGCCCTACTATTTCCGCAACCAATTCCCTCCGCGTCACTACCTGGCCTTCCGCTTACGCGGAACGCGAAGCAACCACGACGCCATCGGCGCCGTCGTCAAGGTCTTCATCGGCGCGCGGGTCATGGTGCGGCAGGTTCATGCCACCGGGGGTTACCTGTCGCAGTCGTCCAAGACATTGCACTTCGGCCTGGGTGGCCGCGAACGCGTCGACCGGGCCGAAGTCCGTTGGCCGGGCGGCACGCGGCAGGTAATCGAATTGCCGGCCGTCGACCGCCTGTACGAAATCACGGAACCCGAGAACGATGTTGAGCCTCGGGCGAAATCCGCCGACGGCGGGAAGGATGAAACCCGTCGTAGCGGAACTCGTAAGAGTTCCGATTTGCCCGCGACGCTTGGAATTATCACGAATTCCGCCACGCGTGGCACGGCCTTGACTGACTGCATACGTAGGGACGATTCCCTGAACCCCGAACCCCGAACCCCGAACCCTGAACAATCGACCAATGACCAATGACTTGACCCTTTACTGGACGGTGGCAGCCGGCGGACTCGTGCTGGCCGCGGCGGGCATGGTTCTGCGAAAGTCGCTGGCCGGGCGGTTGGTCATTCCCAACGGGTTGGCGATCGGAATCGGGGGTTTCACCCTGGGGCTGGGGTTGGGGTGCGGCTCGATGCATCTGCTCGGTTACCGTTGGACGCAGGATGCGACGGTCGTCGGGCCGGCCTTCTATCCTGCCATGCTGCAGCCCCCGATGCAGAACGCGTCCGTCGGTCCCTCCATGAACCCATCCTTCGACCACCCCCTCGCGCCCGGCAAGCATGTTCCCAGCATACGCGCCGAGGGGTGGCTGAACGTCGGTTCCGACGGACCGCCAGACGTTGCCGATCGCGTTGTGGTCGTCGACGTTTGGGCCGAGTGGTGTCCGGTTTGCCGCGAGGCCGCCGGCGATCTGATTGCCGTTCATCGGAAGTACCGTGAGCGCGGTGTGATCTTCGTCACGCTGACGATGGAAGAGGCTGGTACGGCCGGGAAGATGGTCGAATCGGCCGGAATTCCTTGGCCCGTCGGTTACGGCGCGTCGGAAACGATGCGGGCCCTGGTCGGTACCGCGCCGACCGTGTTCGTCATCGACCGCGACGGGCGTATCGCCTGGCACGACGATCGGGCGCGCTTCCGTCACGACATCGGCAGTCTTCCGGCGCACCTAGACCAGGCGATCGACGAGACGCTTGCCAAGAGCGTTCCGCGGTAGCGACGGGCCGCAAAATGCAGAAAGGCGGCATTTTGTGCAGGCCGGCTGGGCTTATCCGCCGCGCATCCGCCGCAGGAACTCGGCATGTCGCGCGCCGGTGGATTCGTCGCCGGCGTCGCGGCAGGCGTCGACCATCCAGCCGCGGACCTGGCCCTGCCAGGGATCGAGCCGCAGCGATTTTTCGCCGCACTCAATGGCCTGGTCCAGTCGGCCGGCGCCGCGCAGCATGTCGGCCTGCCGCGCGTAGTACCTCGCGATCCACGGATTGACCGCCAGCAGGCGTTCGCCGTACTCGATTGCCGCGGCCAACTCGCCGCGGCGGTAGTGGATTTCCGCGAGCAGATCGAGTGTCTTTTCCCGCCGCGGGCGGATTTGCAGCACTCGTTCGAGGCACTCGCGGGCCCCATCGGCGCGCTGTTGCTCCATCAGGCTCCGGCCCAACGCTTCCAGCGCGGGCACGTCGTCGGGGGCCGCGCGCAGCGACGAACGGAGCAACGCCTCCGCCTCGCGGTAGTAGGCCTCGGCCATCAGCCTGTTCAAAGGCGCGATGTGGACGCGGTTGAGGCCGCGCACCCGATCCACTTCCCAGCGCGCCAGCCGCTGTTCGGCATGATCGAACAATTCCCAATTCGAAGCCATCGGCGAGCTCGGATCGTCCGGCAATTGGACCGCGGGAGACCGCCCAACGCGATGGTCGGTTTGCGAGGCGTGCGAGATGTCGAGTGCGTCGAGCCGCGGCATGTGGCAATGGACGCAGGAGTTCTCCGCGGGTGGCTCGGCGCGCTGGCCCTCGGGCAACGAACAGCCCCGCTTGGCGTGGCACTCCAGGCAGCGCCCGCGATAGTAGTCGGCCTTCGTACCGCTTTCCGGCACCGAGTGCGCCGGATGGCACGAGTTGCAACT
>Ga0307373_10009499_pt1 | contig 14524 bp, 13 predicted proteins | sample OX2MG_FD_202534 | JGI IMG/M metagenome (GOLD analysis project Ga0307373, IMG submission 202534) | Soil microbial communities from Risofladan, Vaasa, Finland - OX-2 | ecosystem: Environmental > Terrestrial > Soil > Coastal area > Acid sulfate soil | place: Finland: Risofladan, Vaasa | collected... | reverse complement strand
GCGCTTCAGAGTAGCAGGGGACGAAACCCGCAACAACAAGACTTGCGCTTCGGGTTGGTACGGGCAGGCAAGCAATGGGGAATACCTCGCTGATCGCCATGCCCAAAGTCGTCAAAAAGCCGCAGGCCGTTTCGAATCTCGAATCGGCGATCGTTCGCCGCGTGAGCGCGCGCGGAGCGATCTCGCGGATCGATCTGGCCCGCGATCTGGGGCTCGTCCCGTCGACAGCCGGAATTTATGTCGACCGGCTGATCGAACGCGGTTTTTTGGCCGAATCGGCGAAGGCTGCCCGCGGCATCGGCCGCCCGCCGGTGCTGGTGGAATTGAACCCCAAGGGGGGCCGCTTCATCGGCGTCGACGTCGACGCCCGGCAGGTGATGGCTGCGTCGGTCGATTTCGCCCAGCGGCCTCTGGCCCAAGCATGCCGCACGCTGCCGGTGCGGGCCACGGTCGAACGCGTGCTCGGCGAGATCACTCGCTCGATCGCCGAGTTGATCGGCGCCAGCGATCGCGACGTGCTCGGCATCGGGCTGGGCGTGCCGGGGCCGATCGACGCCGAGCGCGGCGTCTCGCGGCGCTACGAATTCATTCGCGATTGGGTCGACGTGCCGATCCGAGAGCGCATCGCCGCTTCGTTTCGAGCCCCCGTATTCGTCGAAAACAACATTCGCGCCATGGCCCTGGGCGAGCTGTGGTGCGGCCAGGGCCGCGGCCTGCGGCATTTGGTTTGTCTGGGGGTGCGCAGCGGCATCGGCTCGGGGATTGTCGTCGACGGCAAGTTGCTGGCCGGCGCCTCGAACACCGCGGGCGAGATCGGCCGCTGGCCCTGCCCGGAATGGCAGCGGGACGCAAAATCATTCGCATCGGTTGCGCGAACGCATTCGCAGGAAAGTCCTGTAGGGCACGCGCTGCGTGGCGTGCCGCGAAACAAGGTTCGGGTATCCAACGCGCCTCGGGAGGAACGCCACGGAGGGCGTGCCCTACAGAGCCAGCGCGAGAACGGCGAAGTTCCGCTCCTGCACGCGCTGACGACGGCGACGATCGAAGACGTCGCTTCGCTCACGGCCATTCTTGCGCGAGCCGCCGAAGAATTGCAGCGCGGTCGCACAAGCTCGCTCGGTTCGCCAGGCGAAGCGCCGACCGCGCAGCGCCTGATGGAAGCCGCCGGCGAGGGCGACGACCTGGCCTGCGAGTTGATCGAGCAGGCAGCGCGGATCCACGGCCGCGTCGTGCATCAACTGGCCTTGCTGCTCGACCCCGAGTGCGTGATCGTCGCCGGCCCCTTGAGCGAAAGCGACGCATACCTCGCCACGCTTCGCCAGCACGCTTCGCGGTTTGGCGGCCAGCAGATCGGCGCCAAGGTCGTTCGCTCGACGCTGGGGGCCTTGGGCGGCGCGCTGGGCGCCGCGGCGCTGGCCTTTCACTATTGGAAGCCGCGACGATGACCACCGAAGTGTTGCTCTCGGCCGTCGGCGTCGTGGCCTTGGCGGGCTTCGTCCAGGGCCTGACCGGCTTCGGCTTCGGCATGGTGGCGATGGGCCTGCTGCCCGCAGTCATCGGGCTCGGCGAGGCCCAAGCCGTTGCCACGCTGACCGGCATCGCCGCTTGCGTGACCAAGACGACGATCTCGCTCGAACACGTGCGCTGGTCGAACATGAGCGGGCTCTGGTTGGGAACGGCGCTGGGCGTGCCGTTGGGATTCATGCTGCAAACCTCGCTGGATCAAAATCTGGTTCTGCGGATGTTGGGCCTGACGATTTGCCTGCTCGTGATGTTCGAGATGCTCGTTTCCCGGCGATACGCGGTGCGGATGCCCGAGTGGATGGGCTGGGGCGTCGGATTGTTCAGCGGCTCGCTGAGCGGGGCCTTCAACGTCGGCGGGCCGCCGATGGTGGCGTATATTTACGATCGGCCGTGGACCAAAGACGAGCAGGTGGCCACGCTCAACGGCGTGTTCATCGCGTCGGGGTTGGTTCGCTTCGGCTTGCTCGTATTCCACGATCAACTCCATGCCGATACTTGGATCTCGGCCGGCTGGTCGGTCGGACCCATGCTGGCGGCCATCCTTTGCGGAAGTTGGATCTTAAGATTCATCCCGCAAAAGCAACTCAGAGCGGGCACTTATCTGGCGTTGCTCGCGCTGGGCGCGCGTTACTTGATCCTCGGAAAGGCATAACCCCAACGAAACCGCCATGACCCCAACCTTGAAACTTGCCGGCGGCGATGAGATGCCCGTCGTCGGCCTCGGCGCCTGGAAAATCGACCATGCGGCGGCGCCCGCGCTCGTGCAAGCGGCGATCGAGGCCGGCTATCGGCATCTCGATTGCGCCTGCGACTACGGCAACGAGGCCGAATTTGGCGCCGGCATCGCCGCGGCGCTCAAACGCGGAATCTGCCGCCGCGAAGACCTGTGGGTCACCTCGAAACTCTGGAATACGTATCACGCCCCCGAGCACGTGCGGCCGGCCGCCGAGCGATCGCTGCGCGATTTAGGGCTCGACGTGCTCGATCTGTACCTGGTCCACTTTCCGATCGCCTTGGAATACGTCCCTTTCGAGACGCGATATCCGCCCGGCTGGTTTGGCGATCCCGACGCGCCGCAACCGGCCATGAAAGCGGCCAAGGTTCCGCTGGCCGATACGTGGCAGGCGATGGAGGAGCTGGTTCGGGCCGGATTGGTGCGCCATATCGGCGTTTGCAACTACAACTGCGCCTTGCTCCGCGATTTGCTGTCTTACGCGGCCCTTCGCCCGGCCGTGCTGCAAGTCGAACTGCACCCGTACCTGGCCCAGAAAAAACTGTTGCGGTTCTGTCGCCAAGAGGGGATTGCCGTGACCGGTTTTTCGCCGCTGGGGGCTTCGTCCTACGTGCCGATCGGCATGGCCGGCGCCGACGAATCGGCGCTCGCCGAACCGGCCGTGGTCGAGATCGCGCGGCGTCACGGCAAGACGCCGGCGCAGGTCGTGCTGCGGTGGGGCGTCCAGCGCGGTACGGCCGTCGTGCCGAAAACCTCGCGCGTCGAGCGACTGGCCGAGAACCTGGCGTTGTTCGATTTCGAGTTATCCGCCGACGAGATGGCCGCCGTCGGCGCCTTGGACCGCAACCGCCGCTTCAACGACCCCGGCGTGTTTTGCGAAGCGGCCTTTCACACGTTTTTTCCGATTTACGAATAGCACTTTACGTACAGCCCTATTTGAGGAGGCGTCGCCGTGATCTCTCTCGCGCTCGAAGTGTCGCCCGTTTCCGTGCCCGGTCAAAAGCCATTTGCCGGCGGTCCGTTTCCGCTGGTCCTGCAGTGCGGCAACGCCGAAGCCGGCTTGGACGCCGCCGTCGCCTGGGTCGGCGCTCATCGCGACGAATTGTGCCAGCAGGCTTCGCTGCACGGCGCGATCCTGTTTCGCGGCTTCCCGCTTAGGACCGATTTGGACTTCGATCGCTTCGTGGCCGCGTTCGAATTGAAGAATTTTCCTTATGCCGAGTCGCTGTCGAACGCCGTGCGCGTCAACCGCACCGAGCGCGTGTTCACCGCCAACGAGGCGCCGGCCAGCGTGACGATTTTCCTGCACCACGAAATGGCGCAGACGCCCGTTTACCCGAGCAAACTCTTCTTTTTCTGCGAACAAGCGGCCGACGAAGGGGGCGCCACGCCGCTCTGCCGGTCCGACTTGCTCTGGGAGCGGCTGGCCCGGCAATGCCCCGACTTCGCCCGCGATTGCCAGACCAAGGGCTTGCGCTACACGAACGTGATGCCTTCGGCCAACGACCCCGAATCGGGCATGGGCCGCAGTTGGCAGAGCACCCTGCGCACCGAGAGCCCGGCCGAGGCCGAACAGCGCTTGCGGGGCTTGGGCTATTCGTGGGAGTGGCTGGCCGACGGCTGCTTGCGGGCCACGACGCCCGTGCTGCCGGCCGTGCGCGAGATTTCACCCGGGCGAAGCGCGTTTTTCAATCAATTGATCGCCGCCTATTGCGGCTGGAAAGACGCACGCAACGACCCGTCGAAATCGATCACGTTCGGCGACGGTTCGCCGCTCGATCGCCAGGCGGTCGATACGGCCATCGCCCTGGCCGACGAATTCACGTTCGACGTGCCTTGGCAACAGGGCGACGTGGCGCTAGTCGACAACTTCGTGGCGATGCACGGCCGGCGCACTTTCACGGGCACGCGAAAGGTGCTCGCCTCGCTGGCGGCCTGCGAAGGGTAAACCGCGGACGGTTGCATTCTGAAAAAACTGAGAAATCGGGGCGACAGGATTCAAACCTGAGACCTTCTGGTCCCAAGGTAGTCCATGTCGTCGTGGAATGCGAACACGAAGTCGGACCACCCTGCTCGTCCCAATACCCGATGCGATCCGCCCGATTGACGCTTGACGCTCCACCCGATCCTTAGAAGTGCAGTCAGGACGCGTCGGGCTTTCGTCGAGGGCCACTGACTCACGGCGTCACCGCGAAGACGCCGCTCATCTGGGGAACAGACTCGCCGTTGTCCAGTCGATCCGCGAGGACTCGCAATGAAAGGATTTGCACCCTTTCGATCGCTTCCTGCCGGGTTTGGCCGTAGGTCAACACTCCAGGGAGATCGGGGACTTCCGCCAGCCAGCGGCCGTCATCTTCCTGCTCGACTTCAATCGTCAGCGGCACGATGCTCCCCTTTTCGACTAATGAACCGACTCGCTGGCAGGTCCAGTGGCTCAACAAGGCATTCAGCTATGTCGCGACCGCGAGCATCTTCGTCTGCAACCTCGGCCAACTGCGCTCCCATAACGGTCCACCTCAACTCATCAAGGAGGACTGGCCGCCCTTGGTGTGTCAATTCGAGCGTTTCGCGGAGAAGCCGCTTCCGATTCGTGTCCCGTCGCGGTCGAGCAGGTGCGCTTGCGGCCGAGTTTTCCATACTACAAACGTGCTATTTCTCCGCGTCTCGCGAAGATTTATGGGGCGCTTTTGGCGGGGGGCGAGCCACGGATGAAACACGGATCGAACACGGATCGAACACGGATCGGACATGGTGTTTTCCAATTCGGCTCCTCACCGGCGTCTCACTGACCAACGCCACGTTTATTTGCCCGGCAATGCCTTGGAAAACGCAACCCCAACCCTGCTAAGGGGCGATAAAACCACTCATAGATTCTGCGGAGATTCTGCGGAAGAGCCTCATTCTGCATTTCATCCGTGTTTTATCCGTGTTTCATCCGTGGCTCAATTGGTTGCGGCCGAAGGCCGCGCTGGGATATTAGCCGGGCGAAGGCGCCCGGCCCTCCATTTCGCGGTTTGCCGGGCGAGGGCGCCCGGCCCTCCATTTCGCGGCGCGAGTTCCTTATACTGACGCCGTCGTGCCTTTGCCCGTTGCTCTCGATTGAAAGGATGCGCATCCGTGCCTGAAGTCCATGCCGAACGAATTCTGGTCGTGCCTACCGCGCTGTTTCATCGGCTGGGCCACTTTCAGGGCTTTCTGGCCAGCGACGTCGATCGTTACCTCGACGAATTGCTCAGTCCGGCCAATACGAGCCTGCGGCTGCGGGGCGAAATGGAGCAGGATCCGAGCTTCAAGCAACTGATTCCTTACTGCATCTTCCGCCACCGCGACGCTGCGGGGCGCGAGACCGTGTTTCAATACACGCGCGGCAAAGGCCAGGGCGAAGGCCGGCTGCACAGCAAACGCAGCGTCGGCGTCGGCGGGCACATTTCGGCCGAAGACGTCGGCGACGGCCTGGCCAATCCGTATCAAGAAGGCCTGCGGCGCGAGCTGGAGGAAGAGATCTTCATCGACTCGCCCTATCGCCAGCAGTGCGTCGGGCTATTGAACGACGACCTGACCGAGGTCGGCAAGGTTCACCTGGGCGTCGTTCACCTGTTCGACGTCGAGACGCCTGACGTTCGCCCTCGCGAGAGCGAACTGGTCGACTGCGGCTTCCGGCCGGTCGAAGAGTTGCTCGCCGATCTGTCGGGCTTCGAGACCTGGTCGCAGATTTGTCTCGAAGCGCTGTTCGCCGCCGCCGCCCGCACGTAGCAGCGGCAGCCTGCCGCTTTCCTTCCGCCGTAGAAGCGGCAGCTTGCCGCTTGGCCCATCTTGTAGAAGCGGCAGCTTGCCGCTTTCTTTCTTTCCGCCGCGGTGGAACTCGCTCAGCGCGAACGGGATGCCGACCGCTCCCGGCACAAGGTAACGCAGCACGGTCAGCACGCCGACTGCCGCCATCGCCGCCGCCGGGGCGACGTCGGAAAACAGCCAAACCAGCGCCGAATCGCGAATGCCGAGGCCCCAAAACGAAATCGGCAGCAGCCCCGCGAAAACGGCTGCCGGAACGCGCGCCGCCGCCGTCGCCCACGGCACGAACACGCCCGCCGCTTTCAAGAAGCAATCGATTTGCAGCAGGTGCAGACTCCATAACGCGAGCGAATAGCTCGCCAGGCTGAAGCCGGCCGACGTTCGCCCGCGGCTGCAACCTCCGGCTGCGACCAGGGCGGCCAGCAGGCCGGCTACGGCAAAACCGTTGATCCCCAGTCCGCCGGCGCCCCAAAGCAAGGCCAAGGCCGCGACGTCGGCAATTTTCTCCAGGAGAGCAACGGCGGCTGCCAGGGCAAGCGTCGCTTCGGCTTTGCGATCGATGGGAAGCATCCCGGCCTTGAAAAGATCGCCCATCTTCGAAGGCAAAATCAGGTTCAAAGCCGAAGCGGCCAGTATATTCCGGGATGCGCGACCGAGCGAAATCGAGGCCAGCGGCGTCGCCAGTCTCTTCCACCGCGCCGCGGAAACGAGCGTTTGCGGCACGAACAGCAGCAACCCGGCGCCGAGATAGCCGGCGTCGAGCGAGGCCAGCGCGCGGCCGACGGCCCGCCAGTCGGCGGCCGTGTAAAGCGCAACCAGCAGGACTGGGGCGGCGGCAACTTTGAGCAGTCGTTTTAGATTTGCTTTTCGCGTTGGCGTCACAGCTCCCTCACGATGGTTGTCTGGCGCGTCTCGTTCAACTCGACAACATAAGCGGCAAGATCGGTCCACGGCAATAGCGCCGCATCTTGATACACGTCCGACGCCGCGACATACGCGGCCTGCAGATCGCTGGCGAAGCTCATCCGCTCGACTCTCAGTTTCGGATCGAGGAGTTCGATGCGATCGGTCACGCGGAGGCGAGCGGCCGAAAACTCGAACGTGCGGGTCAAGCGAATCGGGCACGCTCGGCGGCCGGTGATCAAGCGGCGCTGCAACAGCCGCCGCACCAGCGTGCGCTGCCAGCGGCCGATCACGCACATGCCGAGTTGCAAGACGGCCTGCTTGAGCGGCGTGACCGTCTCGAAGCACACCCAGTGCAGAGGACCGCTGACCGAGAAGCTTTCTTCGTCGGGGCTGGCGTCGACCTCGCCGCTCGCGGGGCCTGAGGACGTTTCCATCCGTAGGCGGCGATCGTGGCTTTGCGAAACCGCAATGCCGTGGGAAGTTTGCACGATCAACCCGGCGTCGGTCACTGTCGGCCGCTCCGGAGCGAAGTGCTTGAACACGCCGCCGCGCGCCGTAGAGACGATCGTGTATGCACCTGCCTCGCGGCGCACGAACAAGCCGGCGTCGCGAAGCCGGATGCACTTGTTTGCGTCGTACTCGGAGACTCTTTGTAGGGAACGCGCTGCGTGGCATTCCGCTCTTTGTAGGGAACGCTCTCCGTGGCGTTCCGCGTGAAGCGAGTTGGATTCGCGTTCGCCGGTTCCCGGAACGCCACAGAGGGCGTTCCCTACAGGCTCCACGTGTTGACAGGTTGCTGCGCCGGTCGGACTCCAATCGAGATATGCTTCGATCAGATTGCCCAGCCGATGGACGTACATCCGGTCGTCGTCGAAGGCGGCCTGCTGGCCAGCGGCCAAGCTGCGCAAGAATCCGTCTGCCAACTCGGCCGCGGCGGCGCTTTCACCCGCCAACAGCTCGAAGCCGCGCGGATAAAAATGATACGTGCCGCGGCTGCCGTATTCGCCGCCGTAACTGTCGTCGGGGTGCAGAAATAGCCGGGCGAATCGCACCGCACGCTCGAGCGGTTCGGCCAGCGAATCGTCGTTCCACATCCGCCGCAATTGGGCCAGGCAATCGATCGTGACCGTTTGATAGCCCGGGTCGGCGCCGCCGTATTCCTCGAACCAGCCCTCGCTCGATTGCCATCCGAGCACGCGGCGCAGCGAGCGCTCGGCCGCCTGCCGGAACACATTTTGGCCGGTGATTTCCGCCACCCGAGCCAGCCCCAGCGCGGCCAGCGCATGATGATTCGCCAGGCGGCCCGACTCGTCGTGATTCATTACCCATTGCGCCCGCCGCTCCAGCCCCGCGAGGATCTGCGACGAATCGATCTGCAAAAGCTGATGGGCTCGCGCGCCGGCTTGCAGCGAGAAGACCGCGGCGCCGAGCGCCCGCTCGAACGGATAGTAGTCGTCGCACGAGCCGTCGGCGTGCGCGCTGCGCGCGGAGAATTCGAGCGTGGCGATCGCCAGTTCGCGCACTCGCTCGCTTTTGTGCCAGCGGTTGCCCGGCAGCTCGCGAGCATAGACCAGCGCCAGCGGCAACACGCCCTCTTGGTACATTTCGCTCGGAAAGCTGCTGGTGCGATAGTGCCAGAATTCGCGGTCGAAGCAGCCGTAGGTCGGCCGATACGGATTGCGGTCGATCGCGCCGAGCAAGCGCGGTATCTGCGAGAGCGCCGCATTCGAATAGAGCAGCCGCATCGCGGGATCGCGCGGGCGAGAACATTCAAGGCTCTTCACCGGCTCATCGGGCGAAGGCGCGGTCTTCGGAGCTGTTAGCAGGTCGTTGCCGGGCATGACATCACCGTCGATGATGCGCGACGATCACTTCGGCCAGCAGGCCGAGCATGCAGGTCATGAAGCCGGCGACCATCACCACGATGTCCGATTCCTGCATGCTGCCGGTCGAGGTCCAACTCCAGACGCTCTTGAGCACGCCGGCGGCGATCAGCAAACCCGAGAGCGGCAGAAACACCTTCAACGGGCGGAAATAGAGCACGATCCGCAGCACCGTGCTCAGGTAGGCCGCCGTGTCTTTGATCGGATGGAATTTGCTCTTGCCGATCCGCGGGCGGTACTCGGTCGGCACGTACTTTACGGCGTAGCCGTTGGTCAGAAAGGCCAGCGTCATGGTAGTCACGCAGCTAAAGCCGTCGGGCACGACCCACAGCCAGGGCAGCATCGCCTCGCGCTTGAAGGCTTTCAGGCCGGTGTTCAAGTCGGGAATTCTGTGGCCGGTCAGGTAGCAGGCAAGCTTGCGAATGAACCATTTCGTCGGCCGCCGCAGCCACCGCAGCGTGCCTTGCTCGCTGGTGCGGGCGCCGTTCACCTGGTCGTAGGCCGGAAAGAATCGCAGCAGTTCGCGAATCGCCGCGGCCGGGTAGCTGCCATCGGCGTCGAGCATCACGACCACCTCGCCGCGCGCCGCCCGCACGCCGATCTTTCGCGCCGCCCCGGCGCCGCGGTTCACCGGGCAGCGGATCACGCGCACCGGGCAGTGCCAGCACTCGGCCGCGAATTGCTCGGCCAGTTCGGCGGTGCGGTCGGTCGAGGCGTCGTCGACGACCAGAATTTCGTAGGCCGCCAGGTCGGCCAACGCCTCGACGATCTCGCCGAGCACGCGCGTGATGGCTTGCTCTTCGTTATACGCCGGCAGCAGCACCGTCAGGCGGAACTGTTGGCTCAGCTCCGTCGCCGGAGCCGCCATCAACTGGGTTTGCCAACCGTCCATGGTTGGTCTCCGGGGGTGAATTGTCGCTTTTCGCTGGAGCGAAAAGTAATTTTCCAACGTTCTTTCGCTCACGCAAAACGCGACTATAACACGCCCGCAGAAGGCCGACCAAGGGCAGTTGAGAGATCGGAAATCGGAGGTCGGAGGTCGGAGGTCGGAGGTCGGAATTTCGGGGATGGGGGCGCCGGTGCGGCTTCAAGGTGAAAAGCAGGTCGCGGCGGATTTCGACCTAGTAAACCACCAACCGGCTCTCTCGGCCCTCTGAAACGCGAGAATTTGCTAGAATTGTCTCGGGCGGCTGCGTCGCGAAAGTCGGTTTTTTCCAAAGAATACTGTCACGATCATATGGCCAATCCCTACTCGCTGCAGCAATTCTGGAGCGGCCCTGAAGTCTGGCGGCGAGAGCGCTGGTGGGTTGTCGCCTGGCTCGTTTGGGGAACGATCTGCGCCGTCGGGGTTGGGCTTGGCGACCGATCTCTGCCGACAGGCTCTTTGTGGCTTTTGGCAAGCGCGCTGATCGCTGCTTTCGGCCAAGGCATTTGGGGGCTTTTTTCGACGGGCGTGTTCAAGCTCACGCCCATACGCTGGCGGTCGCTTGAGCAACCCGACGATTTGCCGGATTTAGGTTCCGATCGGGCGTCATTACTCTTTTGGCTGGGAAATGAACAACTCTCGTTCCTCGATCCGAACCGTAAGTGGTGGGAACTTTACCCTTCGATCGTCCTGGCCGTCGCCCCGATTCACGGCGCCTGGGCGGGCTCTCTGGTTGGGCTCGCGGCTTTCTATATCAGCGATTGGCCGAAGTCAGCGCTGCAAGGGGCGCTCGTCGGATCGATCGGCGGCATTTTCGTCCTCATTTTGATTTACGGCATCGCGGCCGCGGCGGCCATAGCCCGCACAAGCGGCCCCAGAATCGACGGCCTGCGCCCCATCGTCCGCCGAGCGTGCGTCGAAGCGGGAGAACGCGGCCACGAATTCCTACTTCCGGGCCACTTGCTCGTCGCCCTGATCGAAACGCCTGCCGGGGCAGTTGCGAAACTTTTGGCTGGGACAGAGAGAAACATCGCGGAAGCGCGTCGTTATATTCTCGACGAGACGGATGCGCAGGCGCCGCTTGATCGTTGGGCGCCTGGCGCCGACGACGAAGAGCCCGGCCAGGAAAATGAATTGCTTGACGCTTGGGAGGTGCTATCGTTGGCAATCGGCGAGGCTCGCAGTTTGCATCACGCCGACGTGAGAGCAGGTCACGTGCTGCTGGCCCTTCTGACCAGCAAGGCGGATCTCACGACGCGTGCGCTGACGATCTTGGGAACGCCGACGGACGATTTGCGACAAAGGATTGTGAACTGCATGTAAATCGAATTGTCGGTCGCCTCTTCTGCAATTTCATCGATCGCGAACGGCCGAAACGGTGTTCACCGCAGCTTCAACGCCACGAGCCGGTAGCGGCGGACGGCCTGGTCGTCGTCCTGGAACTGGTAATCAACAAGCACGTCAAACGGCGCGTCGGGCTGCGGCGTCGCAGGAATGTCGGCCAGGCGGCTGAGCGTGCCGTTGTAGCGGATGCCGGCGCCGCCCGACGATTCGGCCAACAGCAGGTGCGTGAAGCCGGCGGCCCGCAGCGTGCGGCTGAGCTCGTCGGGCGAGGCGATTTGGCGGTCGTAACCGGTGCGGCGGCGGTAGATGTTTTCGCGGGTGACTCGGGCGTTGATGTAAAAGGCCCGCTGCTCCTGGCTGAGAATGTGCGCCTGCGGTCCGAGCAGGGCATTGGCCGCACAGGCGGCGGCGTAGGTCGGCTCGCGGCGGTGCAAGTAATCCTCGCGGCTCTCCAGGCCGCAGGCGACGCTGAGGCAGTCGCGCGAGCGCGCCGCAGCCGCCGCCGGGCCGACGCATGCGATCGCAATGGAGAGAACCGTCGCGATCGCCGCGGGCGCCGCCGGCAAGCGCCGCATCTCGATCCAGACCCACACCACCGGCACGCACAACAGCGGCGCCAGCGGCAAGAGAAAGCGCACGTTCTGCCGCATCAGGAACCAGCCGACAAAGTACGCCGCAGCGACGACCAACAGCGAGTCGATTCCTCGCAAGCGGCGGCAAAACAGCAGGCCCGGCAACGTCGCCAGGAACAGCAGGCCCAATTGATGACCCCGTCCGCCGAACCGCTCGGGGTGCATCGTGATTTGCCACGGCGCCGCGGCCAGGGCCCAGGGGCTGCGGCCCAGCGGCGCCTTGTCGGCGGGCAACGTCGGGCGCAGTTTTGCGGCAACGTGCGGCGAAGCGAAATGCTCTTGGAAGAACGGATAGACCGGATTGCCGTGATGCCAGGCCGCGCGCAGATACCAGACTCCGCCGACGCTCATCGCCACGACCGCCGTCGCCGCCGCCCCGACGAGCAACTTGCGCCGCTTGTCGGGCCGCCGCCATGCTTGCCAAACGGCCGCAGCGCCAACGGCGGCGGCAAACAACAGCGCCAGGTGCTTCACGCCCAGCGCGGCGCCGAGCATCCAACCCGCCAGCACGAACCAACGCGGGCTTTCGTCGTCGACGGCCGCCCGGCGCCAGGCGGCCAGCGCCAGCGTGGTGAAGGCCGCCAGACCGACATCGTTCAGCGGTGCGGTCATTTCGTTCGTCACGCCCGGCACGAGCAACATCAAGCAGCCGGCGCACCTGCCCCACGAACGTCCGACGATCGGTTCGGCGAGCAAGGCGGTCGCCAAGGCCAACAGCAAACCGAGTCCCCAATGCACCATCTGAGCGGCGACGCTGCCATCGAGAGCGAGCGCCCACAAGTACCACATCTCGACCATCAGCGGATAAGTGGAGTTATCGTGATCGGGGAGATGGACGATCGCTCGCTCCAACAGATACCGCTTCGGCAATTCGAGGTGATAGCAGAGTGCATCGCCGGCCGTCGGTGGCGCCGCGGCTGAGACCAGCGAAGCGAACGCCGCGACGGCCGCCAGCAACAGCACGCCCCGCGTAAGCCAACGTGGCGGGCGCTTCGCCTCGGGCTCTTCGAACGCCGGTTGGGGCGAGACCTGGCCGAGTCGACGCCGCTCTTCGCGAATCAGATACGCTCGCGAGATTTCGCCGAGCCCCCAAAATCCGGCCGCCAGCGTCAACACGCCGATCAGGGCCGTGGAGAGCAAACCGACCATTCCCAACGCGACCAGCGCCAAGCCGCCGGCGACGAGTCCGGCGGCGACGCTCCAGACGCCGACGGCCAACGCATCGTCTTCGCCGACGCCGAGCGCACGCACCAACGGCCGGCCCAGCCCGAAGGCCGCCGCCGCGATCGTGGCGACGGCCGCCAGCGACATCAGCGTTTCAAGCATCGGCGGTTCCAGGGAAGGTCAGAAAAATGAAGGACCGGGCGCTCTCGCCCGACGAAACGGAGGTTCGGGCGCCCTCGCCCGAGGAAAGGGAGGACCGGGCGCCCTCGCCCGAATGTGCTTGGCAGGGATTCTTGTATGGCATTGATGCGGACGAGGCGCCCGCTGCCCAGCCGGGCGAGGGCGCCCGGCCCTCCATGCGGCCCAGCCGGGCGAGGGCGCCCGGCCCTCCATGCGGCTGCCCAGCCGGGCGAGGGCGCCCGGCCCTCCATGCGGCTCACGCCGGGCGAGGGCGCCCGGCCCTCCATCAGGGCGCGCGGGGCTCCAGGCGTTCAAAACCATGAGGCGCCGACCATTGCCAGCGCATAGGCGACGGCGGCCAGTGTCATCCAAAAAGCGAACAGCCAGGCCTGCCAGCCGGGCACGCGCGGGCCTCGATCCGCCTCATCCGCACTCAACAAAGCCGCAGCCACGATCCGCCGGGCGAAGCTCAAGGCGTGGTTGCGCCGCCGAGCGGCGGTTTGCTCGGCGGGGTCTTTGAGCGGCGCGATCATGCCGATTCCTCGTAGCCCAGCGCCGCCATTCTCGACCGCCGCGACCGCCGAGCCAGCGAAAGCGCCTGATCGCACGCCTCTTCAGCGACAGACTCGACGCGGCCGGGCAATCGTTGCTGCACTTGTGCGAAGACCGCTTGCGGCGTCAGTCGCGACATGCAGGGATGTTCGGCCCAGGGGCAGGTTTGACGGTGGCACGGCGAACAGGCCGTCTCGTGCCGCAGCACCGCGACTTGCTCGCCCCACGGCCGCCACTGCTCGACGCGATTCGTGCCGCTGAACAGTACGATCGCCGGCGTGCCGACGGCCGCCGCCAGATGAGCGGGCCCTGAATCGGCGCCGACGAACACATCGGCCGCGGCGATCAACGCCGCCGTCTCGACCAGGCTCAAGCGGCCAGTCCAATCGGCGACGTTCGGCCACGGTTGGCCCCCGGTGATCGTTTCGGCCACCGCGCGTTCCTCGCCGACGCCAACCAGCACGACGCGCAGTTCGCGGTCGACGATCAGCCGGCCTAGCAGTTCGCGCCAATGCTCGGCGGGCCAACGCTTAGCCTGCGTGCCCGCGCTGACGTGGAGCACGACGAGCGGCGAAGCGGGCCGCCCGAGGTCTTCGAGGCGCCGGTCGATTGTCTGCCGCGCGGCGGCGCCAGGTTGGAACCAAGGCTGCTTGGCCCGCACGGATTCGTCGGCTGGTATGCCCAACGTCGCCAGCAAAGCCAGCCGCGATTCGATCTCGGGCCGGCCCGGCACGAAGCGGGCTCGATCGGTCAACAGAAAATCTCCGCCGCCGCAGTCCCAGCCCAAACGGCGTTTGGCCCCCGAAAGCCACAAGATCAGCGCGTGCGGAAACTCGCCGCGGACGTCGATCGCCAGATCGAAGTTTCGCCGCCGCAAGCGCCAACCCCACCA
>Ga0307373_10009497_pt1 | contig 14525 bp, 11 predicted proteins | sample OX2MG_FD_202534 | JGI IMG/M metagenome (GOLD analysis project Ga0307373, IMG submission 202534) | Soil microbial communities from Risofladan, Vaasa, Finland - OX-2 | ecosystem: Environmental > Terrestrial > Soil > Coastal area > Acid sulfate soil | place: Finland: Risofladan, Vaasa | collected... | reverse complement strand
CGCCCCAGCGAGCGCCCGGGCCAGGGTCAGCTCGCGGTCTATGACGCGATCGTCGTCGGCGCCGGGATTTCCGGCATGTATATGCTCTACCGCCTGCGCGAACTGGGCATGACCGCGCGGGTCTTCGAGGCCGGCACGAACGTCGGCGGCACCTGGTACTGGAACCGCTATCCCGGCGCGCGTTTCGATTCCGAAAGCTGGACCTATGGCTACTCCTTTTCCAAGGAGCTGATGCGGGAATGGGACTGGAAGGAGCACTTCTCCCCCCAGCCCGACACGCTGGAATACCTGAATTACGTCGCCGACAAGTTCGACCTGCGCCGCGACATCGAGTTCCGCAGCACGGTCGCGGCGGCGCATTGGGACGAGGCGGCGAACCAGTGGAACGTGACGCTGGAAAGCGGCCAGCAGGCAAAATCGCGGTTCCTCTTCACCGCCATTGGCATCCTCTCGGCCTATACGCTGCCGGCCATTCCGGGCCGAGACAGCTTCAGGGGGCCTGCCTATCACCCCGCGCGGTGGCCGCACACGCCGGTGGACTTCACCGGCAAGCGCGTCGGCATCATCGGCACCGGTGCGACCGCCATCCAGGCGATCCCGGAGATCGCCAAGCAGGCGAAGCACCTTACCGTTTTCCAGCGCCGCCCCAACTGGGCGGCGCCCTTGCACAATTCCAAGATAAGCAAGGCGGAGATGGCGGAAATCAAATCCCGTTACGAGGAAATTTACGCGCACTGCGCGACGACGCCGAGCTGGTTCATTCATCAGGCTGACCCGCGAAAAACCCTGGACGTGATGCCCGAGGAGCGCGAAGCGTTCTGGGAGAAGCTTTACGGCGAGCCCGGCTTTGGCATCTGGATGGGCAATTTCCGCGACATCCTGACCAACGAGGAAGCCAATGCCGCCATCAGCGCCTACATCGCGAAAAAGATTCGCCAGCGCGTGAAAGATCCGAACGTGGCGGACAAGCTGATCCCCAAAGATCACGGCTTCGGCACCCGCCGGGTGCCCCTGGAAAGCGGCTATTTCGAAGCGTACAACCGGGACAACGTGACGCTGATCGATACAATTGCGGATGAGCCGATCGAGTGCATCACGCCGCTGGGCATCAAAACCACGCGGCGGGAACACGAATTCGACATCCTGATCTACGCCACGGGCTTTGATGGCGTAACCGGCGCCTTCGACCGTATCGATATCCGCGGCGAGCACGGCCGCCGGCTTAAAGATTCCTGGCTCGACACCCCGCGCACCTATCTCGGCATGCTCGCGGAAGGCTTCCCCAACATGCTGATGGTGCTCGGCCCGCACACCGCGCGCGGCAATATTCCGCAGGCCATCTCGCACAGCGTCGAATTCCAGGCGGGCCTCTTGCGGTTCATGCAACAGCACAACTACACGCGTGTGGAGACCCGGCCGGAAAACGTGGACGCGTGGACGCGGATCGTGATCGAGGCGGGCGAAGCCTTGCTGTCGTTCAAGGTCGATTCCTGGCAGAACGGCGTCAATCGCAACGTCGCCGGCCGGACCGTGCGCCGCGTTCTCGGCTACAACGGCAACGGCGCGCATTTCCGCCGGACAACCGACGAGGTCGCCACAGGCGGTTACCAGGAATTCGCGTTCCGTTAAGGCTCAACTCGCTGCTAATAGTCGATTAATACCAAGTCCTGCTGATTTGAACCGATGTGGCCCATCGCGCAGGCCGATTGACATGATGGTCCAGGGCTGGTCGACGAGTTTGTTCCAGGCACGGCAGCAGTGGTCGAGGATGTCGCGGTAGGAGCGGAAGACGCGCTTGGAGAGCCAGTTGCCACGAATGTACTGCCAGATGTTTTCGACCGGGTTGAGTTCGGGCGATTTGGGCGGCAGCGGCATCAGGGTGATGTTGTCGGGGGTCGGGAGCTTGTCGGAGAGGTGCCGAACCGCAGGCGATGGGAAAGCTTCGCGAACTCGGCCTTTTCGGACAGATACATCGGGTCGCTCCTAGCGTTGTGAGACGGGTCGCCCCGCGCTCAGGCGGACATGTGGTCTAGGAGGGTGGACCCGGTCCTTCGCCCGGACGGGCGGGTCCGGGCGGCGAGGTTGGGTTGATGCCGGACAGGCATTACTCGTAGCGCAGCGCGTCGATCGGGTCGAGGCGGGCCGCCTTGCGCGCCGGGTAATAGCCGAAGAAGATCCCGACGGCGGCGGAAAAGGCGAAGCCGCCGAGAATCGCGGTCGGCGAAATCGGTGTCGGCCAGCCGGCGACGACGGAGATTGTCTCAGACACGGCAATGCCAAAGACGATGCCGGCGATGCCACCAATCAGGCTGAGAAATACGGCTTCCGCTAGGAATTGCAGCAGCACATGCAGCCGGCGCGCGCCGATCGCCATGCGCAGGCCGATCTCGCGGGTTCGCTCGGTCACCGAAACCAGGAGGATGTTCATGATGCCGATGCCGCCGACGAGCAGCGAGATCGAGGCCACCGAGGCAAGCAGCAGCGCCATGACCTGGCTGCTGCCCTCGCGGGCACTGGCAATCTGGCTGAGGTTGCGCACGGAGAAGTCGTTGACATCGCCCGGCCTTATGTGGTGCCGGCGCACCAATATCGCGGTGACCTGCTGGATCGCGGCGGCGACCTGTTCTTCGCCTTCGGCCTGGACATAGATCTGGTTGACGAAGCCGGTCATGCGGGGCTGAATGCCGTAGGGGTTGGGCTGCGGCGTAAAGATCGCGCTCGTCGTCGTCGGTTGCGTCGGCGCCGCCACGCCGAGCACCTTCGCTTCGGCAGTGCGGAACGGCACCATGACAAGATCGTCCTGATCCTGGCCAAATCCCGATTGGCCCTTGGCCACGAGCACGCCGATGACCCGCAGCGGCACGCCCTTGACCAGGATGACGGCGCCAAGCGGATTGTCCGAGGGCGCGAAAAGCTGGCGGTAGACGGTCTGGCCGATCACCACGACGAGAGCAGCGCTGCCCTCGTCTTCGGCGGTGATGAAACGGCCGGCGGCGATCTGCCAATTGGTGATCGGCGGGTAGTTGGCGGTTACTCCCTGGATGTTGGTCATCCAGTTGTGGTCGGCATACTGGGTCTGGCCCATCTGCCGGATCAGGTAGGCGACTTCTCCGACCGCCGGGGCGTCGCGCCGGATCGACTGAGCATCGCTGACGGTCAAGGTCGATGCGCTGCCGGCGCCGCCGCGGGCGCCCATGCTCGTCACCGCTCCCGGCAAGACGACAACCAGGTTGGTGCCGAGGCTCTCGATCTGCTTCTTCACCGCCTCGTTGGCGCCCTGGCCGACGGCCACCATTGCGATCAGCGCGGCGACGCCGACAAAGACGCCGAGCATCGTCAAGACCGAGCGCATCTTGTTGCGCAGCAGCGCCTGCACCGCCGCGGCCAGGATCATCCGACCAAAGGCCCAGGAAAGCGGCGCCCCGGTCTTCATTGCTGAAGGAGCATGCGGGCGGAAGATCGACAGATCCGTCGCCGCCGGCGGCGACGTCCCGCCGATGCTCGACGTCCGGCGCTCGTCGGTGAGGATGCGGCCATCGCGCATCGTCACCGTGCGATCGGCATAGGCGGCAATGTCCGCCTCGTGCGTCACCAGGACGATCGTCACTCCCTCGTCACGATTGAGCTGCTTCAGTGTCTCCATGATCTCGTGCGAGGTGCGGGTGTCGAGATTGCCGGTCGGTTCGTCGGCGAGGAGCAGGCTCGGCGAATTGATCAGGGCGCGGGCAATCGCGACGCGCTGCTGCTGGCCGCCGGAAAGCTGGCCGGGCGTGTTTTCGGCGCGATCGGCGAGCCCGAGCCGATCCAGAGCCTCATAGGCGCGGGCAAACCGCCCCTTGCGCCCGGACTTTCCCTCATCCGAATAGAGCAGCGGCAAGGCGACATTTTCCACCGCGCTGGTGCGCGACAGCAGATTGAAGCTCTGGAAGACAAAGCCGAGCCGTTCGCTGCGGATCCGGGCGAGGTCGGGCTCCGGGAGGCTTGCGACATCGATGCCGTCAAGCAGATAGCGGCCGGTCGATGGGCGATCGAGGCAGCCGAGGATCGCCATCAGCGTCGATTTGCCGGAGCCGGAGGAACCCATGATGGCGACGAACTCGCCACGCTCGATCGTCAGGCTGACCCCGCCGAGCGCGTGAACATCGATGTCGCCAACGTGATAGGTCCGCGTGACGTCTTCGATCGCGATGACCGCGTCGGGCATTTTGCGGTCCCGTCACGCTATAGTCGCGGCACCGAGACCGCCGCCCGACTGACCCCGCCGGCGCTGCCGCTCTGTTCCGACAGGATGACCTGATCGCCGGGCTTCAGGTCGCCGCCGACGATTTCGGTAAAGCTGTCGTCGTCGAGCCCGAGCGTCACGGCGATGCGTTGGGGCTTGCCGCCGGCCAACACCCACACCTGTCCCTGCCGAGCCTGCGTGCCAGGAGCCGCCTTCGGCGCCGGCGCCGCCGCAGTCTGCATCGGCGCCCTGGCGGCCGCAGCGGCAGGCACGTAGCGAAGCGCCTGATCGGGCACTCGAATGACATCATCGCGCTTATCGGTGACAATCTTGGTCGTGGCCGTCATCCCCGGCTTGAGCAGCAGGTCGGGATTGGCGACGCCGACGACGACATCATAGGTGACGACGTTCTGGATGGTTTGCGGCGCCTGCCGCACCTGCACGACGCTGCCCGCGAACGACCGCCCGGAATAGGCATCGACAGTGAAGGTCGCGGGATTGCTTTCCCTGATGCCGCCGATGTCGCTCTCGCTGACGTTGGTGTCGACTTGCATCTTGGTGAGATCGCTGGCGATCAGGAACAATGTTGGCGTCTGGAGGCTCGCCGCGACCGTCTGACCCTGCGTCACGTTGCGCGACACCACGGTGCCGTCCACCGGCGATGTGATATTGGTGTAGCCGAGGTTGACCTGCGCGGTCGCCAGCTCGGCCTCGCGCTGCTGGATCGTCGCCTCGTCGATCATGACCTGCGCCTGCACCTGATGATAGACGCTCTTCGACTGGTCGGCGGCGTCCTGGGCGATCGATTTTTGCTGGGCCAGCAAGGCGGTGCGCCCGGAATTCACCTTGACGTACTCGAGGTTTGCCTTGTCCTTCTCGAGCTGTGCCTTGGCGACCGCCAGGATCGCCTTGTCCTGATCGACGATGGTTTGATAGGGACGAGGGTCGATCTTGGCGCAGATCTGGCCTTTTTTCACCTCGGTGTTGTAGTCGCAATAGAGCTCCTGAATGACGCCGGACACGTAAGTGCCGACGATGATCGTCAGGACCGGGTTGATGGTGCCCGTCGCGGTGACCGCTCGCATGACGGCGCCGCGGGCTACCGGCGTCGTTGTGTAGTGCACCTTCCCGCTGCGACCGGCGGTCCACCAGGCAGCGCCGGCGGCGGCCAGGAGCACGATCAGGACGCCAGCGGCCAGATATGGCCGGCGGCCGCCGAAATATCCCACCGGCCGAACAATCTTCGCAGGCTCGGCCGCCACCCCGTTGCTCATTCACCGGCCCCTAGGGACAGGCGCAACGTTGGCGCAACGCGAGCCGGTGCGAATTGATCGGGATCAAGGGCAGCGTGTGTTGCCAATATCGCCGCCGGCCTCGCGGATCCGAAACCTGTCGATCTTCCAATCCAAACAACCAACGCACTTCGGCCCATCGCAACCTTAAAAGGACCATCAAGGTGCTTGGCCTCACTGTGCCGCAATCTCTCCTCGCCCACCTCAATGAGGCGATCGAGCAAGATATGGCGGTAGGCCGGGCATGCTGAACCGATGTGGCCAATCGCGCAGGCCGATTGACATGATGGTCCAGGGCGCCCGGTAATTTGCCGCCCGCTAACCGTCGTTGGCGCTGTGGGCTGTCGGATCGTGCGTGATCCTCCGCGAAACCCTGTCGGTGGTACGCGCATCCCGCGAAACCCAAGCGAGCGTGACCCCGAACACAAGGAACGCTGCAATGATCAGCGACAACACCGCGATTTCACCTAAGGTCATGACGATGTTCCATCTTTGACGATGGCGACGCGCAACGTCGGCAGTTAATCGTCAGATGGCCGGCAATTCCTTGATTTGGATCAATCGCCCGAGGGCATTGCAGCGGCTGGTCGGCGGCGAGGCGCAGCGTTGATCGCGAGCACCGCCGCGCCCATCCCGACCGGCCCTGGTCGCAGCGGGACGCCGCGCAATTATGGTGCGATCACCTCACGCCTCGGCGAGGCAAAACGCGCTATCGGCGCCGGTTTTTCTGCGACGCATCAGGGGCCGCGGGTCAGCGACCCCCCCAATGCTGGATGACGTCCAAGACCTTCAAAAAAGCCGGCCCACCGATAATCAAAAACAAGGTCGGCAGGATGAAGCAGATCATCGGGATGGTGAGCAGCACCGGCATCCGGTTGGCCTGTTCCTCGAGCCGGATCAAGGCGTCGTTGCGCAGTTCGGCGGCGGCAACGCGCAGCGCCTGGGCCAGCGGCGTGCCGTACCTCAAGGTCTGCGACAACGTGGTGACGATCGAATTGACGCTCGGCATGTCGGCCCGCTCGGCCAACCGGCGAAGCGCATCGTCGCGGTTCGGCAGCATCCTCAGATCCGCGCTGGTAATTGCCAGCTCTTCGGCAACCGCAGGTTGTGACGGCTGCAGCTCGATGACGATCCGGTTCATCGCGTCCTCGAGCGACAGCCCGGCCTCGACCGCGATGACGAGCAGCTCGATCGCGTCCGGCAAGCCGCGGGAAAGAGCCCGCTTGCGGTTCCGCGCACTGCGATCGGCGAGATGGTGGGGCAACCACCAGCCGAGCATGACGCCCAGGAAGCCAATCCCGACGAGGGTTGGTATCGCGTGCCACAGATAACGATTTGAAAGAAAGACCAGCGTGGGCGCGAACACGAGGGCCAGCACGACGCGCAGCGCAACAAACAGCCGCGGCGCATAGGTGGTCGGGATATGGAGGTGTTCGAGCCAGCGGGCGAATTGCAGTTCATCGCCGTGCAGGCCCGTGACGCCCACCAGACTGGGCCCCTCGGAAGGTCGGATCCGCTCGCCCGGCTGGGCGCCGCCGCGCCGATCGGACGCGAGGAGGTCGACGCGGCCGCGCAACTGTTCGCGCATCGTCGAGATGTTGTAGGCAACCAGACACACGCCGCCAAACGCGAGCGTGATCGCGGCGAGTCCAACCGCCAGCGCGGTGGAGAGATTCAACATATTGGCCTCCTGCAACCCTCAAGTCGCCAAGGCGTTGCGGATCATCGAGCGCATCGTGAAGAAGGCAGCCAGCAGCAGGAAAGCCGCCATGCCGAGAATGACGTTGCCGCGCCAATCGTTGAACAGCGGGTCGAGATAGGCTGGCGCCACCAGCAGCAGCGCGCCGGTCACCAGAAACGGTATGGCGCCCAGGATCATCGCCGACATGCGCACCTCCGCGCTTGCCGCATGGGCCTTCAGCAGCACTGCCCGGCGCCGCCGGATGATCGTGCTCAGCGTTTCCAGCGTTGCCGCCAAGTTGCCGCCGGTCATCTGCTGAAGCGCAACCGCCACGGCGAAAAACCGGAAATCGGCGTTGCCGATAGCGGTTGCGACCCGCGTCAGCGCCTCATCGAACGGCACGCCGATCGCGGCCTGGTCGGCGACCCGGCTGAACAGAGTGCTGAGCGGCGGATTGGCCTCCTGCCCCACGGCCCGAACCGCGGCGCCGACCGGCATGCCCGCCCGCACGATTCGCACCACCATATCCACCGCATCCGGCAGCAGCGCGCTGAACTGACGGTCGGCGCCGCGTTGCTCGCGGACGAGGACAATCCGTGGCGCGAGAAAAAACGCCGCCAACGCGGACAGCGAGGCGACATAGGCCGCCATATGGGCGGAATATCGAACCACCACCCACACGACTATGGCCGCGCCAGCCCCGATTCCCAGCAGCAGAACGGGACGGAAAGACACGCCCCACGTACGCCGCATGCGAAACGCGAACATCGCCTGCACCGCGGCAAGCGTCCGCTGTTGCAGGGACGGGGCGGCCTCGGGATCGATGGTGCGTTGCGTCGGCGCGCCCTTCGCCAGATCGACGCGGCCCGTGAGGGTGCGCTCGCCGGTGCGGCCGGCGAACACAAACCCGAGCATTGCGATACCGCCGGCAAGAAGGAGCAGGACAGCAAAAGAAGGGATCATGTCACGCCTCCGTCGCGGGGCCGCTGATCGTCTGCATGAATTCCTTTTCCAGCCCGTAATATTCCAGCCGCTTCAGAAAGCGCGGCTCGGTCCCGGTTCCGACAAACATCCCGGTCAAACCGCCGTCCTGACTTTCGCCCGCGTAGTGAAATGTGAACAGGGTGGCGAGCGTGATGAGGTCTTCTTCCATGCCGACGACTTCGCACAACTCGGTGACGCGGCGGGTACCGTCGCGCATGCGCTCGATCTGCACGATGAGGTCGAGGGCGCTGACGATTTGGCCGCGAATCGCGCGGCTCGGCAGATTGGTGTTGGCCATCATCACCATGTTCTCGACCCGCGCCAGCGCGTCGCGCGCGGAGTTGGCGTGGATCGTCGACATCGAACCGTTATGGCCGGTGTTCATCGCCTGCAGCATGTCAAAGGCCTCGGGGCCGCGCACCTCGCCGACGATGATCCGATCGGGGCGCATGCGCAGGGCGTTGCGTACGAGGTCGCGCTGCGTAATCTCGCCCCTGCCCTCGACATTCGGCGGCCGTGTTTCGAGCGGTACGACGTGCGGCTGCTGGAGTTGCAGCTCGGCGGTGTCCTCGATCGTGACGACCCGTTCGCCGGGATCGATCGGGCTCGACATGGCATTGAGCAGGGTTGTCTTGCCCGAGCCGGTGCCGCCGGAAATCAGGATGTTGAGCCGACAATGGGCGGCGATTTCCATCGCCCGGGCAAGCTCGGGCGACAGGCTTTTGAACTGGATCATCCGGGTGAAGTCGAGAAAGGTGCGGGTGAATTTGCGGATCGAGATGCTTGGTCCGCGCAGCGAGAGCGGTGGGATGACGACATTGACCCGGCTGCCGTCGGCCAGGCGCGCATCAAGCATCGGGCTCGATTCATCGACGCGCCGGCCGACCGACGAGGCGATCCGCTGGGCGACGTACAGAACATGAAGGTCGTTGCGGAATTCCAGGTCGGTCAGGATCAGCTTGCCGCGCCGCTCGACATAGATCTGGTTTGGGCCATTCACCAGGATGTCGGACACCGTCTCGTCGCGCAGCAGGTTTTCGAGCGGACCCAGCCCGATCATGTCGTCGACCATCGCCGCCGCGAAGGCCTTCTGTTCCTGCTGGTTCATCAGCAGGCGGCGTTCGTTGGCGACCTCGGCAACCAGCCGTTCGACGCGCCCCGTCAGCTCCGGCCGGGCGAGGCGCACCGCCATCGCCGGCTCGATCTGCGCCAGGACGAGATCGTAAATGGCGTCGCTCGGCTTGGCCTGAGGGCGCACCGGTGCCCCACCGACCATCGACGGCCGGACCGGCAACAGAGCGGGAATCCCGTTGACGGTGGCGCCCGTCTCGTCGCGAGGCGTGGTGCGCAGGGCCATTTAGCCAAAGATCCTTTTCCAGAGGGGTCGTTCCACTTCGGCGGCGGCGCCCGACAGCCGCACGGACAACGCCGCCATCCCGTCGCGAATGGCGCTGCGCTCCTGCACGGATTTCGTCCCCAGAACTGCGGCGCCAAGCACCTTGCGATCCCAGCGGATCGAGACGTCAGGCGGCGGGATGACCCGCAGCATCTCCTCGTCCGGCAACGCGCCCTCGGTGCTTTTCTTGTTGTGCACATGCAGCACCGTGCGTTCCGGGGTGTTGGGGCCGAGAAACTCCAGCCAGCGCCCGACTTCACGGGTCGCGGCAAGGCTGCCGTCGCTGACCAGCAGTACGGTGGCGGGCATATGCAGCATGGCGGGAAGCGACAGCGCGGCTTCGGCCGGCAGATCAACCAGCACATAGCGATAATGCGTCAGCAGCTTTTGCAGCAGCATCTGCACGGCGTCCTCGTTGAGCGTCAGCCGGTCGTCCAGCGGTTCGAGGCCGGCCAGCAGCCCGAGACGGCCGGCGACGGTGATGACGCCGCGCTCGAGAAACAATTCGTCGATCCGCTCGGGATCGTCGAGCGCCTCGCGCAGGGCGTGGCCCGGCTGGGCATGCAGCTGCAAGGCGGCGTCGCCCGAATGCAGGTCGAGATCGAGCAGCAACACGCCGCTCTGGCGGATCTCGGAGATGTACCAGGCGAGATTGGTGGCGATCGTCGTCGCGCCGACGCCGCCGCGCACGCCGATGACGATGACCAGCCGGCCGCTGCGGGTTTGCAGCTGGCTGCGCGTGCCGGTGCTGATCTCGGCAAGGGTGCGGCTGAGCACGCTGCCGATCAGCGGCTTGTAGAAATACTCGGCGACCCCCACCGATCTGAGGTCGCGGTACAGCACGATGTCGTTGCGCTCGCCGACCACGATGACTTCCGTTCCCGGGTCGCAGACCTCGGCGAGCCGGCTGATCCGCGGCAACGGCTCGCTGATCCCGCTGATGTCGAGGATCAGAAAGCGCGGCGAGCCGCGGCGGCTCAGCTCGTCGACGGCGGCGTCGACGCTGCCGCGCATCACCTGTCCGTCGACAAAACCGACATCGGCAAACGAGCGGCGCACGACGCCTTCGGAATCGGCATCGAGCAGATAGGCCAACGCGATCGGCAGCGGCTGGCTGGCAGGTGCGGCGCTTTGCGGCATCTCGGGCTCCTGGTTAGGCGGCGCGCTTGGTCGGCGTCAGGGCAAGCGCGCTCGACTTGCCCGGCACAGCGGCGCCCGCGGCCGGTTCGGCGGTCCCCGCGCCGGGAGCCGCACTCCCCGGCTGGCAGGGAACGGTGCTGCCGATCTGCTCCGAGTAGCAGCGCCGCTCGGATTTGGTGCCGCGAAAGATGTCGATCGCGACCGGCGCGTTCGACATCGGGCTCGCCATCGCGCCCGAGGCGCCCGAGGCGGCCGCCGCCGACCGGCTCGCCTCGGCGGGGTTTGTCCCCCCTTCGGCGACGTAGCGCAGGGCGCGCGACACGTCGGTGGCCCAGGTCGGCGGCGGCAACGCGCCTTTCGTGTCGGCCTGGTCGCCCAGACCCCGCAAGGTCAGCTGCAGCGCGCCGAGCCGCTGCGCGACGGTCAAATCTTCGGCCTGCCCGGTCGTCACTTCGAGGGTCACGGTCCGGGGCACCGGCCGGTTCTGCTGGGCGGTGACGTGCTGGTTGGGCGCGGTCGGCTGCTGCAGGTGGGTCCGGTCGGTGGCGATGACGCGCAGGTTGCGCAGGATGGTTTCGCCGACCTCGCGCAGCGCCAGATTGTTGTGCGATTCGCTGGTGAAGTTCTGCGTCAGGATGACGTCGACATGATCGCCGGGCTGGATCAGCCCCGCGCCCAGCTGCGGCTCGCTGAAACTGAGCGCCAGCGCGCGCATGCCGGGCGCCAGCACGGCCGGCAGAAACCGCGCATCGGTCGGCTGGATGATCGCATCCTGGGTGATCGCATCGCCCTCCTTGAAGGCTCGGCTGGTCGCCGCGCCGAGCACGTTGACCGCGGGTTCCTTGCCTTGAATGATGGCGCCGGGCGGGGCTTCGCGGGCCGGCACCTGGGACCATTTGGTGTCATCGCCGCGCAAGAGCGTCGCGACCGGCAGGGCGCGCGTCGCGACCAGCACGGTCACCGGCTGGACGGCTTGCTGCGTCGTCGCCACCAGTTGCCGCGGCGTGCGCAGCGACACGATCGAAAGCCCGATGCCCGCGACCAACGCCAGCAGGCCAAGCGCCAGCAAGACATGTCTAAGTTGCATGGATCATCGCCCCGAATGTTGCCGCCCGACAAGGCTGACTGGCACCGCGGGCGCCGGCGCCCGTCTTTATAACCGGTTTACGCCCGTTATGAACACTGAGTTGACATTGCACCCGGCCAACTTCGCCTGTTCCGCGAACCCGCCGGCGGCCCGGCCGGAAATCGGCCGCCCCCGGCACCGGCGCGCGGCCCTCGAACCGGGGCGACGGGTCCGCGGGCGGCCCAACCTCGACCGTGGGATCAGAGAATCGGCGGGTCATGTCGGATAGAAGCCGCAGGCGCTGAACGTGCCGGAAGAGAAGGAGCTGAACGCGGGAAAGATGTAATTGAATGCCATCTTCGCGACGACCTGCTCGCCGGCGACACTCGAGGTCTGACCGCATGCCGTTCCCCCCGACGCTATAGTCGTCGGGGTGACATTCGACAGCGTAACGCCGTAGGCGTGGGCCTGTGCGTAGGTGGTGGCGCTCGAGCATGCAGTGGAACCGATCGCCAGGCAACGGGCGGTCGCCTGGGCGGCATAATCGAGCGTCGTCTGCGACCACACCGCCCGGCCGAAGTCGATCAGCCCGAAGGCGATCAGCAGTAGCACCGGCAGGACGATGGCGAATTCGATCGCGGCAACGCCGCGTTGGTCGAGCCGTCGGGTGAACCGGTGCCGGCACATCGCGAGGTTCACTGGACCCGCCGGTAGGCGAGGCTGGTGAGCGCCAACGACGATGCCAGACCCGAATAGTGCAATAGTGGGGAATAGGTCACATAGGCGCTGACCACGACGTAGAGCCCGGCCGGGCAGTTCGTCGCGGAGGTGCAGCTTGATTCATACGCCAAACAGTTGTAGGTCGCGACCGGGCAGCTTTGGGTCGTCGTCTGGCCAAGAACCACGAGACTGGGGCTGGTCGTCGGGCAAGCGCAGACCTCCTGCGGGTATCCCGAGCTGAGCTTGATATAGCTGCCGAGCGGTGAGGCGTGTTGCACGGCGCTGGTGATCCCGGTCCCCGCTGGGTCGTAGCCGTGCTGCGAGGCGTACTGCGCGCCGGCCGCCGCCGCGCCGCGGACCTGGAGATATTGATAGAAGCCCAAGCCGAAGTCGATCAGCCCGACCATCAACAGGATCAGGAACGGCGCGGCCAGACCGAATTCGACCAGCGCGGTGCCCCGCTGCGAACGCAGCGGCGCCCGCAATGTCGCGATTGTCCGGCAAACGTGCTGCATCTCCCCCGCCCTCTCGATCAATAGAGGAGCTTCGGGCTGCCGCCGAAGTCGATGGTATTCTGCGGGCAGCCGGCGTTCTGAAAAACGGCCCCGCCGGTAAATTTGATCGTCTGGGCGATCATCTCGGTACAGCCGCCAGCGGTCGTGGTGCTGCCCGCCCATGAGATGTCGCCCTGAGGTAGGTAAAGGACGCCGTCAATGAACTGGCTGGTGCTGCCGGTAAACGCGTCACTGTTATCGAGAGTCGCGCCCTGATTCTGCCAGAAGACGATGCCGGCGGGCAGGCCGTCAGCCGAGCTTTGCAGGCCGACGAGCTTGATGGTCCCGCCGCTGAGCGACGCGCTGCCGGTGTTCGACGCGGGACTACCGGTCAGCACGATCGCCACCCCGTTGCCGGTGTTGTTAGGGCAGACCGCGTTCCAGCTCGTGAAGCCGAGAGTCTGCCAATAGGTTGGGTTCGCAGTAACTCCGTCCGACAGCAATGGGCTGTTGCTGACCGACTGCAATGTGGAGCCACTGCTGGTGCTCACCGCGTTGTTGCCGCCCGCCGTGACGATGTAGACGCCCGGGCAAAGGTTAAGGGTTTTGCCGTTGGTTAGCATGACCTTGTTACAGAAGGTGACGACCCCGCCGCTGGTCGCCGGATTGAGCGTGCCGTTAGTTGTCGACGTGCAAGGCGACGTCGGAGACGGTGTCGTGGTTGCGGCATAAGGATCAGAGGTCGGCGGCTGACCGGTGTCGGTCGGGCAGGTGTTCGTCCCGCCGCCCGTCTGGAAGGTCGTGCCCTGAATATTTAGACTGTAGCCGCCAGCACCGTTGCAGCCGAAACTGGCGGTGCCGTCGATCTTCACGGCGTTCGACGCGTCCGAATTAATATAGGTATCGCACGACTGCACGTTAGTATTCGAGTTGCCGCTGACCCACAGCGCCGGGGTTCGGGTCGTCGACAGCGCCAGAATGCAGCCCGATTTGCCGGACCAATAGGCCACGGCGTCGACATGCAACGTGAAGTCGGCCGGAAAGAGGACCTTGGCCAGCCGCAACGTAAAGGGCTGCTTGATCCGGATCCCGACATCGCCCGACGGAATTGTCAGGCAGGGCGTGGTGCCGCTGAGCGCGTCCGAATAGAGGTAGACTGTCGGGCTGGTCGTGCAGTCGTCGCCGCTGCTGTGGTTGTATCCGGCCTTTGCGGCGACGCCGTAGCCTTCCTGTGTCGGGTCGCTCGGATAGCCGGTCTTGTTCGCCGTCACCGCCGCCAGCACGGCGCTGTCGGCAGCCGATTGCATGTGGCGCTGGATCTGGAGCGCCTGCACGACCTCGAAGCCGAGCGAGGTGAAGCCGATTAGCAGCGCCGCCATCACCGCGATCATGATCGCGGTGGCGCCGCGGCGGTCGGCTATCAGCTTGCGGCAAAGGTTGGTAACCATGGCGCGGTCAATCTTGCTGGTGGGGCGATTGGAGAGGATGCTGAGGGCGAAGCATTGCGATTTAGTTAAATCCGACTGGTTG
>Ga0307373_10009495_pt1 | contig 14527 bp, 8 predicted proteins | sample OX2MG_FD_202534 | JGI IMG/M metagenome (GOLD analysis project Ga0307373, IMG submission 202534) | Soil microbial communities from Risofladan, Vaasa, Finland - OX-2 | ecosystem: Environmental > Terrestrial > Soil > Coastal area > Acid sulfate soil | place: Finland: Risofladan, Vaasa | collected... | reverse complement strand
TCAGCCGAGAGGTCGCCCCCTCGACTGCTGGGTCAGCTACATGTCGAACGAGCAATTTACATGGTTCAGCTCCTTTCAGCTAAACTAGATCAACCAAGCTTCGCCTGGCGCACCAGGATTGCAGGATTGACAGGATGGGTTCGGAACCATGTTCACTTCCGTTCGTGACCCTTCTGCCTCAATCTGCGCAATCTGCGGTTCACGCTACGGACGCAAACAAGTGGTAGGAAGATGGCATCCGGACTTCACGCAACTCATCGACGGAGTTATCAAAGCTGGGCTCGCCCGGGTCGCGGGTGACCAACGCGAGTGCCCCAATCAGGTTCATGACCTCGTCATCGAATAGTTGGCTTTTCGCGGCCCTGCATTTCCAAAAAAACTCAGCCCATTCACGGTCGATCTTCTGGCTGAAATACTTTCGGGTCGTTACCTTTTTACCATCCAGTTCACGATTTACATCCGGTAGCAATTCCTCGATTCTATTCGCCAGGCGCGCTTTGAAGACTTCAAAAGTCGTCAGCGGCTTCCGTGCGTTCGCCGCTACACTAACGTCACCCCGAAGGTGAATGCATGATCCAAGTCGTCGATTTCCACAAGCAGTACCGCGAGACCGTGGCCGTTTCGGGTTTGAGCTTCGACGTGCCCGGCGGCGCCGTGCTGGGCTTGCTTGGGCCGAACGGAGCCGGGAAGACAACGACGCTGCGCGTCCTGGCCGGCATCATACCGCCCACGCGCGGGCGGCTGTTGGTCGCAGGGCACGACGTGTCGGCCGACCCCGTGGCGGCCAAAGGGCAACTGGCCTATGTGCCCGACGATCCCAAGCTGTTCGACACGTTGACCGTCTGGGAGCACTTCCAGTTCATTGCCGCCGCCTACCGCGTGGCCGATTTCAGCGCCGCGACGACGAAGCTCTTAGAGCAATTCGAGCTGGTCGAGAAGCGCGACACGGCGGCGCAGGAATTGTCGCGCGGCATGCGGCAGAAAGTGGCGGTTTGCTGCGCGTACTTGCACGAACCGCGGGCCATCCTCTTCGACGAGCCGCTCACCGGTCTCGACCCGCGCGCGATTCGCACGCTCAAAGACTCGATCGTCGCGCGTTCGGCGGCCGGGGCTGCGGTCATCGTAAGCTCGCACCTCTTGTCGCTGGTCGAAGACCTGTGCAGCCACCTGTTGATCCTGCATCGCGGGCGAAGCCTGTTCTGCGGCCCCATCGCCGGCGCGCGTTCGGCGTTCGCAGGCCTCGCCCCCGATGCCTCATTGGAAGAGGTGTTCTTCCGTGCGACGGAAGGGGGTTAGCCGATGCAGCGGGCGCTTTGGACACTGATGAAGCTCCGTTGGCGTGCCGCCGGCCGTCGTTTGCTGCGGCAAGGGAAGACGGTCCGCGGTGTGTTTGCGCTGCTCGTTTGGCTGGGGATGATGTCGCCCTTGTGTTGCGGGTTCATCGGTGCTTTGGTGCAATCGGATGCCTTGATGGCCCCGGCCAGGCAGTTTACATGCGAGTTCGCCCCCTTGGGCATGTTCCTGATGTGGCTCCTGGCGCTGGCCCTGTCGGCCGGCGACAAAGCCCTGGTGTTCAGCATGGCCGAGGTCGATTTCCTGTTCGCGGCGCCTTTCAAGCGGCGCGATTTGATTGCCTACAAGATCCTGTCCAGCGCACCGAACGTGCTGCTGCTGGCTCTGATGTTTTCGATCATGGGCCGCTTCAGCTATCACTTTTGGATAGCGGGCTTCGTGGGCCTCGTACTCGGAATTGGTTTCCTGCAGTATTCGCTGGTGGCCTGGGCCTTGACCCGCCAGACGGTGGCCGAACGGGCGTACAACCTGACTCGCAAACTGCTGCTTTGCGGCGTGTTGGTCGCCGTGGCCGCGGGGCTGGGCCGAGCGCTGGCGAACCGGGAATTGACCGATTGGCGTGGCCTGGCCGCCGATTTCCGCGAATCGTGGGCGGGCAGTTGTCTGTTGGCGCCGTTCGAGGTGTTCAGCCGCGCGGTTACGGCCGAGCGAATGTTTCCCGACGCGGCCGGCTGGTGCCTCACGGGACTGGCGATCGACGTGGCGCTGGTCGTACTGGTGATGAGCTTAGACTCCAACTACCTGGAGGCCGCGGCGAACGCGAGCCGCAAACGCTACGAAATGGCCGAGCGCGTGCTTCGCGGTAACTGGTCGGGAATGCGCAAAGTCCGTGTCAAGCTGCGGCTGCCGCCGCCGCGTTGGCTGGCCGGTGCCGGGCCGGTCGCCTGGCGGCAGACGCTGCACTTGCTGCGGACCTCGGTCAATTTGCTCAACGCGGCGCTTGTGGCGGCCGGGATCTGTGTCGTGGTGCCGTTGTTCCACGATACGCCCGGCACCAGGTTGGCCGTGTGGATCGTCACAGACTACCTGGCCGGCATCAGCTTGTGTTTCGCTTGCTTCCTGCCGTTTGGTTTGCGGGCCGACGTCGACCGGCTCGATGCGTTCAAGGCGCAGCCGTTGCCTGAATTGGCGACGGTGGTTGGCGAGTTGGTTCCACCGGCGATTCTGATGTCGCTGATCGAGATCGTGTTGCTCAGCGCGGGGGCGGTGATCCAAGCCGGGCAATGGCTTGTCGTTCCAGCCGCGGTGTGCTTCGCGCCACCGGCCAACTTGCTCTTGATCGCGTGCGACAACCTGTTGTTCCTGCTGTTTCCCTATCGCACGGCGATGGGCGCGGCGGGCGACATGCAGTCGGCCGCTCGCCAGATGTTGTTGATGATGTTGCGGGTGCCCGTATTCATGTCGTTGGCCGGCGCGGTGGGTGGTGCAGGCGCGCTCGCATGGGTCGTCACCGGCGAATCGTGGCCGGCCTTCGCCGCCGCCGCGTGGTTCGTGCTCTGGTGCGAGGTCGCGCTCTTGATCGCCGCCTGCACTTGGGCCTTCCGGCGGTTCGACGTGAGCCTCGAGACGCCGGGCGAATAGCTTGTCAGCCGGCAGGGATTGGGCTAACGTAAGTCGAATCGGAACTTGTAGATACATGATGCGACTCAACTCATTTCTTGGATTCGCCTTGTCGTGGCTGCTCGCCGCGGTCCCGCTGGCTTCTGCGCCCGCGGCGGCGGCCGAGGGACCGCTCGCCGCGGCGAGGCAGCTTCTTCTTGCGGGCAAGTACGCCGAAGCCGAAGATGCCTACGCGAAGCTGGTCGCCGATGAACCCGTAGCCGCCGCCTTGGGACATGCCCGCTGCCGGGCGGCCGTTGGTAAGCTCGATGAGTCGGCCGCTGCGCTAACCACAGCCCTCGCAGAGCATCCCAAGGCAACCGAGTTGCACGCCGAGCTCGCCAAGCTGGCCTTCGAGCGGGGCGACTATCCAAGCGCGCGGGCCGCGGTCGATGAGGCGCTAAAGCTTGAGGCCGATTCTCTTTTGGCCCGCTGGATTCAAGCGGAACTGTTCCGCACCGCCGGGCGGCTCAACGAGGCCGACGCCGCCTACCAATGGTTCGTCGACTACTATAACGATCATGACGTCACGTCGCCTGAGGCCATGCGCTTCGTCGGCTTGGCGGCGGCGCAATTCGCCCGCTGGCACCGGCTGACCAAGCAGTTCTCGTTCCTGGTCAACGATCTTTATCCCGATGCCCTGAAGGTCGACAAGACCTACTGGCCGGCCCATTTCGAGACCGGACTATTGTTCCTGGAGAAGTACAACCAGGCCGAGGCGGCCCGCTCGCTGAAGCAGGCCGCCCTGCTCAATCCGAACGCCGCCGAGGTCCACGCCGCGCTGGCTGCGCTGGCACTGCAGAATTATCAGCTCGACGACGCGCGGAGGTCCATTGAACGCAGCCTGGAGCTGAACCCTCGGTTGGCCGCGGCGCACCGGGCGCGAGCCGACCTTTCGTTGGCCAATTTCGAAGCTGCCAAGGCGGTCGAATTGCTTGAGGCGGCCGTCCCGCTCAACCCGGTTGCGGAAGAGACGCTGGGCCGGTTGGCGGCGGCTTACGCCGTGGTCGACGGACTGACCGACGACCCAGCCGGTATCCGCTTCGGCAAGTTGTTGGCGGAGGTCGACCAGCGCAACCCGCACGCCGGAGAGTTCTACTTTGCTTTGGCCACGGGCTTGGACACGACCCGCCGCTTTCCCGCCGCGGCCCGCTATTATCGTGAAGCGGTCGAGCGGATGCCGCAGCTTACGGCCCCACGCGGGGCCCTGGGATTGATGTACATGCGGCTGGGCGACGAAGCCCAGGCCAAGAAGCTGCTCGACGAATCGTTCGCGGTCGATCCGTTCAACGTGCGCGTCGACAACAGCCTGAAAGTGCTCGAAGTGCTCGACGGTTACGCGCTGTTGGAAACCGAACACTTCGCGATCAAGTTCGATCGCGGGCGCGACGAGCTGTTGGCCCGCTACGCCGCGAACTTCCTGGAAACCGAGGTCTACCCGGAGCTGGTCAAGCAGTTCGGCTTCGAGCCGGAAGCGAAATCGCTGTTCGAAATCTTCTCGAGGGCCCGCAACACCAACGGTCATGGCTGGTTCAGCGCCCGGATGATCGGGCTGCCGTACGTCGGCACGGTGGGGGCCTGCGCCGGGAAGATCGTGGCCCTGGCCAGCCCCAATGACATGCCCAAGAAGTACAACTGGGCTCGCGTCTTAAAGCACGAGTTCGTTCACGTGCTCAATTTGCAGCAGACCCGGTTCAATATTCCCCACTGGTTTACCGAAGCCCTGGCGGTCGAAAGCGAGGGACTGCCGCGGCCGCAGATTTGGAACGATCTGTTGGCCGAACGCGTGCCCAAGAGAGAGCTCCTGAATCTCGACACGATCAACTTGGGCTTCATCCGACCCAAGTCGGGACTCGACTGGCAAATGGCCTATTGCCAAGCGCAATTGTACGCCCAGTACATGCGCGCCACCTATGGCGACGACGCGCCGGCCAAGATGCTGGCCTCGTACCGCGACAACCTGGAAACGCCGGCCGCGCTCAAGCGGGCGTTCGGTGTCGAGCAGGCCGCCTTCGAGCAGGGCTATGCGGAGTTCGTTCGCCAAGTTGTGGCCGGCCTGTCGCGGCAAGCCAAACCGCCGACCATGACGTTCGCCGAGCTGCAGCGCGCTCGATCGGCCGATCCCGAAAACGCCGATCTCACGGCCGCTTTGGCGCGGGCCTTTTTTGACCGCAAGGACTACGCGCAGGCGCGTCATTTGGCGGAAAAGGCCGATCAGAAACAAACGGGGCACCCTTTGGCCGGCTATGTGCTGGCGCGCGTGCGCCTAGTGGTGGGCGAGACGGACGAGGCCGTCGCCTTATTGGAAGGTTGCCTTCATCGCGCGTCGCCGCACCCCGACGTGCTCAACCTTTTGGCCGGGCTGCGGTTCAAGGCGGGGCAGTACGACGAAGCGGAAGAGCTGTACCAACTGGGGGCCAGGTCTGAACCGGCCAACGCCCAATGGACCAAGGCGCTTGCCCGGCTGTACCTGACCACCGGCGACGAAACGAAGCTCGCGACGGAGTTGACCCGCCTTGCCGAACAAGACGCCGACGACCTGACCGTGCGCAAGAAACTGGCGCAGATGGCGCTCAAGGCTGGCGATTGGTCCGCTGCGGCCCGTTGGGCGAACCAAACGAACCAGATCGACGTAATGGACGCGGAAGTCCACCGGATTTGGGCCGAGGCGCTTGCCGGCGGCCGCGATTTTGCCGCGGCCGTCAGCGAATACGAAGCGGCCTTGGGCCTGAAACCCGACGAACCGGCCTGGCGGTTCGCCTTGGCTCAGGCGTCGATCGAGTCGGGACAGCCGGCCAAGGCCCGCGAAGCCCTGTCGGCCTTGTTGAAGACCGATCCCGTTTACCCCGGCGCCCAGGCGCTTTTGGAGAAACTCGACCCTTGACGACCGAACCCACCGACCCATCCCGCCGGCCAGGTTCGCAGGTCAATGCGACTGGGGCGATGATGTCGATTGCCCAGTTCCAACAGCTCATTCGCGACATGTATCTTGAGAAGGACCTGGCGCGCGGTGTGGATGGCACGTTCATGTGGCTGATGGAGGAAGTCGGCGAATTGGCCAGTTGCCTGCGGCACGGTACGCACGAGGAGCGGCTTGAGGAATTCGCCGACGTGCTGGCCTGGTTGACGACCATCGCAAACGTCGTCGGCGTCGACCTGACCGAGGCGGTCTCGCGAAAATATGGCTTGGGCTGCCCAGGATGCGGGCAAGTGGTCTGCTCCTGTGCCGCGGCGGAGAAGCCATGACAAACGGAATGAGCACCGAAGGTGCGGCGCTGAGACAGCCGGGGGCAACGCCCCTGGGACGTCACGCCGTTGTTCGTACACCAGCCGCGAAGCGGCGACAGAGCGTAGCCTGGGGCGTAAGCCAAGGTTACGGCACACGGCGTGTGCCTACTACTTTACGGCCCACCGCTGTTCCCCTTGTCTCGTTGGCTCTCATGATGTGCGTGCTCGCTGGGCCCGGTCGATCAGCGTTGGCCGCCGAGCCGGTGATCGCCGGCGTCGAGGTCGGTTTCTCCGGACACTATCGCGTTGGCTATTGGACACCGGTGGAAGTGGTGCTGCGCGGGGGCGACCGAGAACTGGAAGCCCGTGTGGAATTGACGGTGCCTGACGGAGACGGCGTTGGAAGTCGGGTCAGTTCAGCGCCGATCACGCTCGCCGCGGGCGCGGAGACGAGGACATTGGTTTACGCCAAATTCGGACGACTCGCAAGCGATTTGTCGGTCGAGCTGCGCGCGGGCGAGCAACTTGTCGCCGGCCGCAACTTCGCCGCGGGCGAAGGTTCAACGGCGTTTCGTCCGGCCCTTTCGTCGCGAGACAAATTGGTGCTGACGCTCGGGGCGTCGTTCGGTGTCGACGAATCTTTGGGCCGGCGGCAGCGCGCGTCGACTGACCCGGTCACGGTGGTCGCCTTGGACACCGCGGACCGGCTTCCCACGCGCTGGTACGGTTACGAAGGGGTCGATTGGCTCATCCTCTCGGCGGACCAGGCCGATGTTTACGCCGCGCTGGGTCCCGACTCGCAACGGGCCGCCGCGTTGGCGGAATGGGTCGAGCTGGGGGGGCGATTGTTGGTGACGGCGGGCGCCGATGCTTCACGCTTGTTCGCGCCCGATGGGTCGTTGGCCCGGTTCTTGCCGGGCACGCTGTCGGGCGTGACCCACTTGCCGCGAACGGGCGTATTGGAAACCTACAGCGGGACGGCATTCCCGATCCCCTTAGCCGGCGGCCGCCGCGGACTCGATGCGGTCAAGTTGCAGGACGTGGCCGGGGTGGTTGAAGCGCAGGACGGCGACCTGCCGCTGGTCGTGCGGTCGCCGCGAGTGTTCGGCACGATCGTCTTCGTCGGCGTCGACCTGGGCCGCGCGCCCTTGGACAAGTGGGACGGACGAAACGGCTTCATCGCCCACTTGATCAACGGTAAGCCCGACCGCCCGCAGGCCGAGGGCGAGTTTGGCAAAGGCGCCGCCGCCTACCTGGGCATCACCGACCTGGCCGGCCAACTGCGAAGCGCGCTCGACCAGTTTGCGCGCGTCAGGCTGGCCCACTTCGGCTTCGTGACCGGTTTGGCGGTCGTCTACGTGCTTCTGATTAGTCCTCTCGGGTACCTGCTGCTCAAGCGGATCAAGCGGATGGAGTGGGATTGGCTGATCTTCCCCTTGGTCGCGTTGTCTTTTTGCGGGCTGGCATTCGCACTGGCCGGTGCCTGGAAGGGCCATGAGCTGCACATCAACCAGGTCGACCTGGTCGATGTCGACGTCGCCAGCGGCCGTGTGCGCGGCGCGACCTGGTTGAACCTGTTCAGCCCCCGCAATGAGACTTACGATCTGGCGCTGGAGCCCGAGTCTCAATTGCATGAACGGGCCGAGTTGGCCGACGCCGGCAACGGGCCCGAAGTGCTCATGTCCTGGCAAGGACTGCCGGGCGGAGCGTTGGGGGGCATGGAGCAGGTTTCGACCGGGCTCGGACCCCAGGTGCGTTCTTACGCTTTTTCGCCCGCCTTGAACGCTCTCGACGACGTGCCGATCCCGATCTGGTCGACCAAGGCGCTGACCGCGCGCTGGCAACAGTCGATCGATCCACCGCTTGAGTCACACCTCACCGCGGGGCCCGACGGTGTGGCCGTAGGCACCCTTACAAGCCGGATGTCCGTGACGCTCTCGAACTGCATGCTGGCCAGCGGGCGCTGGGTGTTCGAGATCGACGAGTTGAAGCCCGGCCGGCCCGTGACGTTGCGTGCCGGAAGTCAGATCACGTTCCAGGCCGTGCTCAAGGGGGCACGATTGATCCGCGATCGCAAAGAGCAGAGAGAGACGATGGTGCAGGTCAACACGCCCTACGATCCGGCGAGCTTTGACGTCCCCATGATCTTGCGGCAGATGATGTTCTATGAGGTGTCCGGCGGTGGTCGCTATGCGGGGTTATCGAACCGCTACCAGGAGTTCGCCGACATGAGCGGCCAGCTTGATTTGGGGCGTGCCGTACTCTGGGGGCTGATCGAGGATGGGGCCGGCGCCGCCAGACTGCAACGCGACGGTCGGCCGCTGGCCGGTCCCGATGACCGACACTGGACCATGTACCGATTCGTCGTGCCGGTCGAGAGCACGACGCGAAACGTCGTAAAGCGAACGCCGAATTGACGTAGCGGAACTCACGAGAGTTTCGATTTGCACTGCACGGGTAGGAATTCTCACGAATTCCGCCACGCGTTCGCCTGATAAAATCAACGCGCCCGGCTATACTGTGCCGCCAGGAACGAGACGCCTAGCTCCTAGCGCCTCCTAACGCCCAACTCCCACCCCGCGACGCCATACCGATGCCCACGCCCATCAGCGAATTCATGGACCACCACTTCCGGCACTTCAACGCACGAGAGACGGTCGACGCAGCGCGGGCATGGAAGCGGCACCTCGAGGGGGGCGGCAAGATGTTGCTGGCCCTGGCCGGCGCCATGAGCACGGCCGAACTCGGCATCTCGCTGGCCAAGATGATCCGCGCCGGCAAAGTGCATGCCATCTCGACGACCGCCGCCAATTTCGAGGAGGACGTCTTCAACCTCGTGGCGCACCGCGAATACAAGATGGTCCCTCACTATCGCGACCTTTCGCCCGACGACGAGCTCGAGTTGCGCAACGCCGGCTTCAACCGCGTCACCGACACCTGCATTCCCGAAACGGTGATCCGGCACATCGAGGGCAAGCTGTTGCAGTACTGGACCGAGGCGGCGGACAAGGGTGAATCGTATTTCTCGTGCGAGTACTTCTATCGCTTGATCAAGGAAGGCGTGCTCGACGACGTGCGGCAAATCCCCAAGGAGCATTCCTGGGTCTGGGCGGCCTACGACATGGGCATCCCGGTCTACGCTCCGGGCTATGAAGACTCGACGCTGGGCAACATCTTCGCCGCCCGCGTGATGGAGGGCGAGGTAAAGAGCCACTCGGCCATCAAGAGCGGCACGCAACAGATGGAGCACCTGGTGCGTTGGTACCTCGAAAACGTCGAGAAGCACCGGCCCGGTTTCTTCCAGATCGGCGGCGGCATCGCCGGCGACTTCGCGATTTGCGCCGTGCCGCTGATCATTCAGGATCTGGAGAAGAAAGTGCCGCTTTGGAGCTATTTCTGCCAGATCTCCGACTCGACCACGTCGTTCGGTTCGTATTCGGGCGCCGTACCCAACGAAAAGATCACCTGGTACAAGCTCGACAAGGACGCCCCCAAGTTCATGATCAATTCCGACGCCTCGATCGTCGCGCCCTTGGTTTTCGCGTATGTTCTTGGCGAATAGCCCTGATTTTTGAAGGTTCCGTGTTTTCGCTGGGGGGCACGTGCGGAATTTGCCACACGTGTTGAACGGGACGTCGATTGAAGAACCCGTTTTTGTCGGCTTTTTCAGCAGGCCGGGCGCCTCGGCCCGCGCTTCAGGGCCGAAGAAATCGCCGTGGCACAGCGGCGACAGCGCCGCGATGCCGGCGGCCAGAACAAAAAGACACCCTATGCCGACGAATATTCCAGCTCAACCGGTGCGGCGACGTCGCGCGTAGCGCGTAGGGGGGCGCGATTGGAACACGTGCTTGCCAGCCGCTAGCGCGGCGTTGGCTGTCGGCGGCGGGATGCCTTTTTGTTCTGGCCGCCACCCGAGGGTGTTAGTGTACGGTTATAACTTATCTGTATATTCACACACTAGCCTCGCAGGCACAGCCGTCGCAACCGAAGTTAGTGCTCGATCGATCGGCGGAGACGCTGTGCTAGCACGACCAACGGGCTGGTCCCGCGCCGCGATTGTCGCTAAAATCCCCCGCCGCGCGGTTTCTCGAGACGATCACGGCCATTTAGAAAGGCACCCGATGGCAGCTCATGGACGATGGCTCGGCGGGCTCGCCGCCCTGGCGACCGTACTGGCACACCTCGGCGAAACGCCGGCCCAGGAACAGGCGGTCAGGCAGCGCAGCCCCTATCTGCGCGCGACACAGGAAGACGCGGAGCTGGTCGACGTCGCCTTCGTCGATCCGCAGCGCGGTTGGGCGGTGGGCGACCGGGGCGCGATCTGGAGCACGGTCGACGGCGGAAGTCACTGGCGAATACAACATTCCGGAGTTACCTGCAAACTTGAATGCGTGCAGTTTCTCGACGCCGAGCATGGCTGGTCGGCGGGCGGTGTACAGCATCCCTACACACAAACCACTCGCGGCGTCCTGTTGCGCACGCGCGACGGCGGCAAGAGCTGGGCCCAGGACAAGGGCCTGCTCCTGCCGGCCCTGAAACGCGTCAAGTTTGTCTCGGGCTCCCAAGGCTGGGCACTCGGCAATCCCTCGGCGATGTTTCCCAGCGGCGTATTCGCCACCGAAAACGGCGGCCGCACCTGGACATCGCTGGCCGGAGTGGCCAACCCCGGCTGGCTTGCCGGCGACTTCCCCGATTCGCGCACGGGCGCCATCGCCGGTCGTTCGGGCACCCTGGCCGTCGCGCGCCGCCGCGAACTTCAGGAGGCGCGCACGGCGCCGTTTGGGCTGCGCGGATTGTGGCGCTTGAAACTCGCGGGCGACGGCATGGGCTGGCTGGTGGGCGACGGCGGCCTGGTGCTCTCGACCTCCGACGCCGGCCTGACCTGGCAAACTCCGCCACGCGATCCGGCCGAGGCGATCGGGAGCGATTTCGATTGGCGTGCCTTGGAGGTTCGCGGCGCGCGGATCTGGGTCGCCGGCTCGCCCGGCACCAAAGTGCTGCACAGCGCCGACGGCGGCCGAACCTGGGAAGCGTTTTCCACCGCGCAGGACCTGCCGATCCACGGACTATCGTTCGCCGACAACTTGCACGGTTGGGCCGTCGGAGCGCTGGGGACGATTCTGGCCACCGATGACGGTGGACGCAACTGGCAGCGGCAGCGCTCGGGCGGCACGCGCGCCGCGCTGTTGGCCATGTACAGCGACGCGGGCACGGTGCCCTTCGAGTTGCTGAGCCGATTGTCGGCAAATGACGGCTACCTGTCGGCGGTCGAGTTGTTGAACCGCCGCGATCAGGAGCCGGGACAAGCTGTACACGTCGGCCTGTCGGACCGCGCGCAGGCGGCGCTCGTGGGCGCGGGGGCCAGCGCGGCCGAAACGGCCTGGGGCTTTCCGTTGCGGCAGGCCGGGCTGGGCTTGTCGGCCGAACAACTCGTCGACGGCTGGGACCGGGCCAACGACGGGCAGGGCATCGAGCGGCTCGAAGCCCATCTCGTGCGGCAGGTTCGCACCTGGCGGCCCGACATCGTGTTGACCCACGCGGCCAGCCCGCGAGGCGACGACCGGCTCGGACACGTCGTCAATCAGATCGTGTTGCGCGCCGTCGAGCAGGCCGCCGATGTGACGCGGTTTCCCGAACAAATCGGGCAAATGGGGCTCGACGCCTGGCAGGTGAAAAAGGTCTTCGGCAGCCTGCCGCCGGGCCAGCTTGGCACAATCAACCTGAACACGGCGCAGGTGGCAAACCGGTTGGGCGCGTCGTTGGCCGATTACGCCGCCGGTCCACGGGGCCTGATCGTCGATGAGTACACGCCGGGCCCGGCGACGCTCGGGTTTGTTTTGCACGTCGATACGCTGCCGCAGGGTAGTGGCGAACGCGACTTCTTCAGTGGCCTGACCCTGCACCCGTCGGGCGAGGCCCGGCGGCAGTTGTTCGATACGGGCGCGCAGAGCATCGACCTGATGAAGCGTGTGGCCCAGCGGCACCGCAATCTGAAGGCGATTCTGGCGCGCCCCGACCAATCGGAATCGGACCAGTCGCGGTTCGGGGCGCAGGTCGGCGAGTTGACGGCCGGGCTCGACGACACGTCGGCCGGACAGGTGATCTATCAACTGGCCCGGCAGTACCATCGCTCAGGCCGCTGGCCCATGGCCGTCGAGACGTTCAACCTGTTGGCCGAACGTTACCCTGAACATCCTCTTGCCCCCGCGGCCCTGGTCTGGCTGGTCCAATATTGGTCGAGCGGCGAGGCGGCCTGGCGCGTGGCGCACACCCGGCCGAGCCATGCGATGCTGGCTTCGGCGATCGAGCCGATCGAACTGGGACCGGGGTCCGAGAGCTTGCCGCGCATCGGCGTCGCGCGGAACGCGTCGGCCGAGCAGTCCGTTGCCATTGGTGCCGGAGCGCAGTCGGGCGTGGTCATGGCGTTCGACGCGACGATCGAGACCGACAGGCCGCAGCGCGCCCTGGCGGTGGGCAAGCTGCTGCAAGAGCGCAACCCGGCGGTCGTGGCCGAACCGGAGGTCCGGTTCCCGCTGGCCATCGCCCATCGGCGGCAGTGCGAGCCGCGGTTGGCCGAACGGCACTTTACCGAACTGACCCGCGCGCGCCAACACGATGGATGGTGGGCCTCGGCCATGTTCGAGCGCTGGCTGACCAGGCCCGACCAAGCGCCGCCGAAGCGAGTGGCCCACCTGGCCGCGGGCGAAAAGCCGAGGCTCGACGGTCGGCTCGACGACGACATCTGGAAGAAGGCCAAGCCACTCGAATTGCGCAGCGCGCTGGGCGACGACGCCGATTGGACGGCCGTGGCCTTGGTTGCCTACGATCAAGAATACCTCTACCTGGCGCTCGACTGCCGCCAGTCGGCCGGCGGCGCCTATGAACCGAGCGGCGCTCCACGGCCCCACGATGGCGATCTGGCTCGCCACGACCGGGTCGATTTCTTCATCGACATCGACCGCGATTTCACGACGGCCTATCGACTGTCGATCGACCATCGCGGCTGGACGGGCGATGACTGCTGGGGCGACCTCAGTTGGGACCCGACCTGGTACGTGGCAGCCGGCGGTGAGAAAGGCCATTGGACGGCCGAAGCGGCCATTTCCTTTGGTGAGCTAGGCGGTCAACCGCCTTCGAAACAAGTTTGGGCCTTCGGCGTCCAGCGGACCGTGCCCGGCGTCGGTTTCCAATCGTGGACCACGCCCGCCGCCACGTCGATCGTGCCCGAAGGGTTCGGGTACCTGATGTTCGAATGAAAACAGCCCCGCTATTTTAGGACGGCTTCAACGCAGAAGTGTTATTCCTGTGTGGAGTTGAAGTTTCCCACGTTTGCCGGGCGTTCCGGCTTCGCCATCGACCCGTGGCACTTCGAGGGCCTTGAGTCTCTCGATCGCGTGCAACGCCAGATCGAAGTATTCGTGGCTACGTTCAACACCAAGGGCCGCGACGCCAATGGCCTCGGCCGCCGCGATGGTCGATCCTGATCCCATGAAGGGGTCGACGACGAGCCCTTCACCGAGCGGCAAGACCGCATGGACGACGCGTCGCAGGAACGACTGCGGCTTGAGGCTCGGGTGGTCCGCAATCTCACGCTCGCGGCGCGGCGTCCGTTCGCTCGGGATCACGTCGTCGAACGGCTTGTCGTCCACAGTTCGCCGCAGGCCGCCCGTCTGGAAGCGCCGTAAGCACTCGCCGACGGTCATTTTCGCCGGCAACGGCTTGCGAAAAATACCCCACGGCTCATAGCACCCTTTCGGCATCGATGAGACGCCGGAGAACTCGCTCTCGGCATTTTTTGGCCGGTCGCCACCACGCAATGTTCGGACCAGGCGGATGATTTGTCCCCTGAACTCCAAGCCGCCCTCGGCCAATGCCTCATAGAGCAGCGCGGCGATGAATGCGTTGGTGGCGATGAATACGTGCCCTCCAGGGCGCAAGGCGCGCCGTACCAAAGTGGCCCAATCAACGAAGAACCGGCGTAAGCGTTCGCGTTCGTTGGCATCCAGCGCCGTGAACCGCGGCAGCGGCGACCGCACGTGCCCGTCGAACGATGGCGGAATCCGCCAAATACCGCCGCTGCCAGCGGCGCGTTTTTCGAGTTGGTCGGCATCGTATTCCTTGACTCCGTAGGGCGGATCGGTGACGACGGCGTGGATCGTATCGTCGGGAACGCGGCCCAGCCATTCGATGCAGTCCGCGTTTAAGACCAACGACTTGCCGATGTTCTGGCATGGATAGCCGAACGCCAACGAGGGCTGTCCGTGCCCATTTTTCGACGACATGAGTTTCTCCAACGTCCTAAGGCATCCCGCAACGGCCCAACGTCCGGCCGCGGCACCCCCGTCAT
>Ga0307373_10009492_pt1 | contig 14532 bp, 14 predicted proteins | sample OX2MG_FD_202534 | JGI IMG/M metagenome (GOLD analysis project Ga0307373, IMG submission 202534) | Soil microbial communities from Risofladan, Vaasa, Finland - OX-2 | ecosystem: Environmental > Terrestrial > Soil > Coastal area > Acid sulfate soil | place: Finland: Risofladan, Vaasa | collected... | reverse complement strand
GGGCGGCCACTTCCTCCAGGAGGACAAGGGCCCCGACCTGGCCCGGGTGGTCGTGGCGTTCGTCGGGAGCACCTGAGTCTCGGGCCGGCAGGCGCGGAGCCCGGCCGGCGGTGCGGGAGGAGGGGGGGCCGGAGCGGGTCCTCAGGCGTCCCGGCGCACGAGCAGGACCCCCCCGACCAGCAATGCCAGTGCGGCGTAGGCGCTCAACAGTGCGAAGCCCGTCCACGGGCCGAACGGGTCGGTGCCGTGGTAGTGGGCCGAGATCATCACCGTGCCGATGGTGGCGGGCAGGAACCGGCTGATGTCGCTGGTGAACGACGACGGCAGCACGTCGGCGATGATCGGGAGGATGAACAGGATGCCCACGAAGGTGCTGATCGCCGCGGCAGTGACCCGGATGATCCACGCCAGTCCGAGAGCCAGGAGCCCCAGGGCGAGGAGATAGAGTCCGCCGCCGCTGACGGCGCGGATGACGCCCGGGTCGGAGAGCACGGCCGTCGGGGTCTTGCCGGACAGTATCCCCTGGCCGATGAGGAACGCCACGAGCGAGACGATCTCCCCCACGACCAGGGTGACGACTCCGAAGACACACGCCTTCGCCACCAGGACCAGCGGACGGCGGGGCACGGCGGAGAAGGTGGCACGGATGGTCCCCGTGCTGTACTCGGCGCTGACGACCAGGACGCCGAGCACCCCGATGGCCAGTTGGGCGAAGAGGACTCCGGCCAGACTGGAGCGGGTCGGGTCGAACGCCGCCCGAGCCACCGGGCTCCGGCTCGCCCACCGTGCCGCCTGGGCGGACGTCACGATGGCTCCCAGTCCGATCCCGACCACCGCGGTGGCCAGGAGCGTCCACACCGTCGACCGGACCGTGGTCAGCTTGGTCCACTCGGAGCCGAGGATCCCGCCGAACCCGTAGCGGTCGTCCCGATCCCCCGCGTCCTGTGCCGTGCCGTCCAGGGTGGTCGTCATCGTCGGTCACCGTCCTTGCCTCCAGTGTCCGCGGTCGACGCGCTGCTGAACTCGACATCACCCTCGGTGGACTCCACGAACGCCTCCTCCAGCGACGCCGACTGCGTGGCCAGTTCGTGGAGGAGGAGCGCGTTGTTCCACGCCACCTCCCCCACCCGCTCTCGCGACAGACCCCGCACGGCGATGGATCCGTCACCGGCATCGGCGACGGACCCCCCGGCCCGGGTCAGCGCCGACCGGAGCTCCCCGAGCCGGGGCGAGCGCACCCGAACGTAGGCGTGCGAGTTCTTCGTCGTGAACTCCTCGATGGGCATCTCGGCGATCAGGCGACCCTTGCCGATGACGACCACCTGGTCGGCGGTGAGGGCCATCTCGCTCATCAGGTGACTGGACACGAAGACGGCACGGCCTTCGCCGGCCAGCCGTCGGAGCAGCTGGCGCACCCATCGGATCCCGTCCGTGTCGAGCCCGTTGACCGGCTCGTCGAACATGAGGACACCGGGATCTCCGAGCAGCGCCACCGCGATGCCGAGGCGCTGGCTCATGCCCAGCGAGAACTGGCCCGCCCGCTGATGGGCGACCGAGGTGAGACCGACGAGGTCGAGCACCTCGTCGACGCGCCGTCGGGGGATGTGGTTCGTCCTGGCCAACATCCACAGATGGGCCCGGGCGGTCCGACCCGGGTGGATGGCGTCGGCCTCGAGCAGGGCCCCCACCTCGCGCAGCGGCCAGCCCAGGTCGTGGTAGGAACGCCCGTGCACCCGCACGGCGCCCCTGTCCGGTGCGTCGAGGCCCATGATCATGCGCATGGTGGTGGACTTTCCGGCCCCGTTGGGTCCGAGGAAGCCGGTGACACTCCCGGGTCGCACGTCGAAGCTGAGATCGTCGACGGCGAGCTTCTCCCCGTAGTGCTTGGTGAGGCCTCTGGCCTCGATCGTGTTCTCCTCGCCGCGGGGCCGACGCCTCCCCGGCTTGCCGTCGGATCCGCTCACGACTCCCGCACCCGAACGCGCCGGAAGGTCGGGCTGGTCCCCCAGGGGCGGCTCTGCATGGGAGGGTTTGCCGGTCCGCCGGCGGTGTCGCATCCACAACACGATGGCCACCACCGCCGCGACGAGGAGGACGAGTGCCACGATCCGCAGTCCGTGGCGGCCGTGCCGGCCACCGACGGCCAGGATCGTCCCGACGGTCGTCAACACGTGGGCACCCCGGTACAGCAGGCCTCATCCATGGGCGGAAGTCCCTGACGGCGGGAGGGGGTCGGCGAAGCTCGACACCGAGCGCTGCAGGTACCCCCTCATGCTCGTCTCCTGCCCCTCGGCCAGGATGTCCAGCAGCCGGTAGATACCGTCGAACTCCAACCGGCCGAGCTCGCTGCGGAGCTCCTGTTCGATGGCCCGTACGGCCTTTCGTTGCGCCTCGAGATACGCCGCCCCCCGTGGCGTCAGCGTCACGGACTTCTCCCGTCCGCTCGTCGACGATTCGGCAATCGACAGGTAGCCGCGATCACGGAGGCGGTTGACCACCTTGCCGGCACCCTGCCGCGTGATGTCCAGGTCCCTTCCGACGGCGGCGATCGTCGCACCGGCGGCATCCGAGCACAGGCGGAGCACCTGGCCGTCGGGAAACCTCCGGTCGTCGAAACCCGCCGCGGCCATGGCCTCGTCCAGGCGCCGCTGGTAGCCGACCCAGGCACGGCGCAGGGCGGGGCCGAGCCCGACGGCCACCCGGGTCCGGCCGCGAAGGTCGGCCCGGCCGTCGTCCTGCACGCGTCCGTTGGCTCCCGGCATGCTGCTCACAGTACCCTAATGTAAACTTGGTTGACAGTCGGCGGGGCCGGTCCCATACTGCGAGCATGCGGTCGTCCACCCGGTTGACCGGGCCGCTCCTCGGGCCGGCATTGGCCGGACAGGGCACCGCCGCGTCCCGCCGACCGGCAAGGCCGGTGCGCTCGGACCGACCGCCAACCACGCCGCCACCTTCGACGGGCCGGCGGTGACGGCCGCCCGCCGATGAGTGCCCTCGAGCAGCCCGATACGACGAAAGGCACCAACCGATGCGCCAGCCCCTGATGCAGATCCGCCGCACCGCCCGCCCGAGGACGTGGGTCGCCACCGGCATCGTTGTGGCGGTGGCCTTCGCCGCCGCGGCCTGCGGCAGCGGATCATCGGCCCCGGCTGCCAAACCCGAGAGGGTGGCGGGAGGGCCGAAGGGCACCTATCTCGTTCCCGCCGGGATCCACAAGATCAAGCACGTGATCGTCATCCAGCAGGAGAACCGTTCGTTCGACTCCTACTTCGGCACCTTCCCCGGCGCCGACGGCATCCCCGTCAAGAACGGCCAGCCGACGGTGTGCGTGCCCGACCCGTCCACCAACGCCTGCGTGGCGCCCTACGTGGACCATGCCGACGTCAACGGCGGGGGTCCCCACTCGGCACCCAACGCCACCGCCGATGTCAACAGCGGCAAGATGGACGGATTCATCGGGCAGGCGGAGTCGGGCCGGAAGGGCTGTCTCGACCCCACCGACCCGGCCTGTACCAACTCGGCCGCTCCGGACGTCATGGGCTACCACACCCAAAGCGACATCCCCAACTACTGGACCTACGCCAAGGACTTCGTCCTCCAGGACCACATGTTCGAGCCCAATGCTTCGTGGAGCCTGCCGTCCCACCTGTTCCTGGTGTCGGAGTGGTCGGCGTACTGCACCCAGGAGGACAACCCGTCGAGCTGTGTGAACGCACTGCAGACCAGGCCGACCGAGCGGCCGGCAAACGCCCCGGCCGTACTTGGTGGCCAGGCCGGTCCGAAGAATGCCACCAGGACGAACAAGCGTGGTGTCGTGAAGGGCACGGGCGGGAGCCAGCCCGTCTACGCCTGGACCGATCTGACCTACCTCTTGCACAAGGATCACGTGAGCTGGGGCTACTACGTGGTGAGCGGCACCGAGCCCGACTGCGAGAACGACGCCGCCGAGACCTGTGCGCCGGTCCAGCAGCGCTCCAACACGCCGGGGATCTGGAACCCGCTGCCCTGGTTCAACACGGTCCAGAACGACCACCAGCTCGGGAACATCCAGGACGTCACCAAGTTCTACGCCGCGGCCAAGGCCGGCACGCTTCCCGCCGTGTCGTGGGTGGTGCCGTCCGGCGCGGTGAGCGAACATCCACCGGCCCCGGTGAGCTTCGGGCAGAGCTATGTGACCAGCCTGGTCAACGCCGTCATGCACAGTCCGGACTGGGACTCGACGGCCATCTTCCTGGCCTGGGACGACTGGGGCGGCTTCTACGACCACGTGGTCCCCCCGACCGTGGACCAGAACGGCTACGGACTCCGGGTGCCGGGCATGGTGATCAGCCCCTACGCCAAGAAGGGGTACGTCGATCACCAGACGCTCAGCTTCGACGCCTACGACAAGTTCATCGAGGACGACTTCCTCGGTGGGCAGCGGATCAACCCCGCCACCGACGGACGTCCGGACCCGAGGCCCAGCGTCCGCGAGAACGAGAGGATCCTCGGCAACCTGGTCGGTGACTTCGACTTCAACCAGGCTCCTCGTTCGCCCGTGGTCCTGCCGGTCCACCCGAAGACCACGCTCACCGGTACGCCCAAGGCGTCCCAGCTCACCGCGGCGGCCACGGCGCCGGACTCCGGCGGGTAGTGCCGGTACTGTCGAGCCATGCACCTCTACGTGGCATACCTCGGTGGCGCCCTGGACGGTGGACGGATGGGCGAGGGCCACGAGGTGGTCCTGGTGGTGGCCCCGGACCTGAAGGAGGCCAAGGTGCGGGCCCGGGCCAAGTGGCGCGGTGGCGGGACGGGCCACGTGGATGCCCTCCAGCAGATCGAGATGGTCGACGGCTTCGAGATCGCCCTGACCGACGCCGGCGTGGGCGACCGGGTCACCCTCGACGACTACAACTGACCCCCGGTGCCCGGCCCCCGCCCCGGTGGGCGCCGGGCCCGGCCGGGTCGTCGGGCCGGCCGGGCGTGGGCGATACTGCTGGCATGGCCGATCGCAACGTACTGGGTGGCGAGCTCGAGCCGTGTGGCACCGACCCGCTCACCGGCTTCTACCGGGACGGGTGCTGCACCACCGGGCCCGAGGACCGCGGCAGCCACACCATCTGTGCCGTGGTCACCGCGGAGTTCCTCGAGCACCAGCGCTCCATCGGCAACGACCTCGTCACCCCCATGCCCCGGTACCGGTTTCCGGGCCTCGTGCCCGGGGATCGCTGGTGTGTGACCGCCGTCAACTGGCTCCGGGCCCACCATGACGGGGCCGCGGCCTACGTGGTGCTGGCCTCCACCCACGAGCGCTGCCTGGACGTGGTGCCGCTCGAGGCCCTGCGCTCCCACGCCGTCGACGTCCCGGCCGGGCCCGGCGAGCTCGGGGATCCCGGCGGCGCCTGAGCCTCAGGCGGAGCGCTTGCGGAGCGCCTTCTTCAGCACTGATCCGTAGGAGTCGAGGCCCTCGCGGTAGAGCCTCGACTCGGGACCGGCCGCGATCCCCACGCGTTCGGGGATGATCCCCCAGATGGGGACCCCGGACTCGGTCCACCACTGCACGGCGGCGTCGAGGTCGTTGGTGCCGAGCCGAGCCGCGCAGATCACCAGCCCGTGGGGGGTGCGCTTCCCGATCATCTCCAGGGTGGCCACCACCCTCGAGTACTCGACACCTCCGGCCCGGGTGGGGATGACCACGGCGTCGGCCCGCTCCAATGCCGCACGTACGATCCGCTCGTCACCGGGGGGCGTGTCCACCACGGTCAGGCCCTCGTCGCCCCCCATGGCCCGGGCCACGGTCCGCTCCGACGGGGCCTCGACCAGGTCCACCCCGACGATCGGGCTCTCCTCGAGCCACTCGGCCGACGACGCCTGACGATCGGCGTCGATGAGGGTGACCGGGTCCCAGCCCCTGCCCGCGGCCGCCGCGGCCAGGTACACCGTGGTCGTGGTCTTTCCCACGCCGCCCTTCACGTTGCTGACCACGATGTTCATCGTCCTACTCCACTCCTCGAGGCGACCGGCCGGTCCGAGGACGCCCCTCTGGGTGCCCCGGCCTGACGATAGCCGATCTCGTTCCGGTGCTGACCTGGGGAAACGAGGGAATTCGTGGCACCGCGACGATCCGGTTGACACCGCTGACCGTCGGCGGGGAGCATCTCCGCTCGTGACCAACCCCTTCGTCGCCTCCACCGCGGTGCGTCCCGCCGGGGCGGGCCGGTACGAGGGGGCGATCGGCTCGGAGTGGAACCTGAACCCCCTTCCCCAGGGCGGGGTGATCACCGCGATGGCACTGCGGGCCATGAGCGAGGAGCTCGGCGATCCGGGCCAGGTGGTGCGGACCCTTCACACCACCTTCGCCGCCCAGGTGGCCGAAGGTCCGGTCATCGTGGAGGTCGAGCTGCTCCGGCGGGGCCGCTCCATGTCCCACCTCCGGGCCGAGGTGGCCAACGTCGGAGCCGCCCGCGGTCACCTGACAACGGGCATCTTCGGGGCCACCCGGCCGGGCTTCGAGTTCACCGACCTCGCTCCTCCGGCCGACGTCCCTCCCCCGACGGCCTGCCCGTCGTGGCGTGACCCTCCCCCGCCCGGGGTGGAGCAGTTCCCTCCCATGCCCTTTTGGGACACGCTGGTCGAGGGCCGGACCGCGCGTGGCCATCCGCCGTGGGAGGAGTACGTCCCCGACCGCGCCGAACGGGTGAGCTGGTACCGGTTCGACCAGCCGCCGCTCCTCGACGACGGAACCGTCGACCCCTTCGCCCTGGTGGTCCTGGCCGACACCATGCCCGGTGCCGTGCACGAGAAGGTGGGCCGGGTCGACGCGGGCTGGTGGGCCCCGAGCGTCGACCTCACCGTGCACCTGCTCGGTCACTGCCGGTCGGCCTGGGTGCTGGCCCACAACCGGGCCCGGTTCGCCGGCGACGGCTACGCCTCGGCCGACGTGGCCCTGTGGGACTGCGGGGTGCACGGGACCGACCTGCCCCGCCTGGTGGCCTACGCCACGCAGTTGTTCCTGTTCACGTTTCCCAGCTGAGTACGGATGCGGGCTGACGCCTCGGGCTCGCACCGGCTCTGGCCGCGCCGACGGATCCGGAGCGGTTCAGCCGGAGACCTGTACGTCGACCACTACCGGCGGGAGCGGCGTGCCGTTGGCGTCCTGCATGCTGATGTCGAGCGCGAAGCTGCCCGGAGCCGGGGCGCCCACGGTCAGGTCCTCGGTGGCCGGCGACGCGGTGGCCGGCGAAGGGCAGCCGCCGCCCACCTCCAGCTCGCCACTGCTCGGGGTGACGCTCAGCCCGGCGCCGGCTGCGCTCCAGTGGACCACCGATGCTCCCGGTTGCGCCGCGGCCGCGCCGAGTTCGACGGTGGTGGTCTGTCCGGCGGCCAAGGCTGTAACACCGCTCGGAAGGGAGAAGCCGACAGCCGGGAGCCGACCGCTGCCGTAGGAGGGCGGGGCGGCTCCGGGGTCGGTCCCCCACGACGGGTCGGGCCGCGAGGAAAGCCCGAAGTTCAGTACGGCACCGGTGGTGAGGACCGATGCCGGCAGCCAGGGCTGGGACCATGACGTCGACCGGGACGCGGACGCCGAAGGGGACGTCGACCGGGACGCGGACGCCGAAGGGGACGTCGACCGGGACGCGGACGCCGAGGCCGGGCATGACGGCTCCGGGGACGGCCGGTTCACCCCGGTGACCGTCAGGCTGTGTACGTACGGTTCGTAGGTCGACGCATGCGGGGCGTGCTCCACCAGCCGGTGGCCGTCGGGGAGGAGCACCGAGACCGTGGGGAAGAGCGGACTGGCCAGGGCCAGGTCGCCGGTCCCCGGAGTGACCGGGTAGAGGCCGATCGCGGCCCACACGTACCACGACGAGATGGCGCCGAGGTCGTCGTTGCCGGGCTCGTCGACAGGGGCGTCGGCGTACAGCTCGTCGGCGATGGTCCTGACCGTGGCCTGGGCCCGCTCCGGTGCACCGACGTAGTCGTACTCCCACGGCGTCCAGAGGCCCGGCTCGTTGCCGGCCCAGTCGTAGGGCTGGTAGCGGGTGGCGTTGAGGGAGCTGAAGAAGGTGTCCAGTCGGCCGACTGCGGCGGCGTCACCGCCCATCAGGGTGGCCAGGGCCGAGAGGTCCTGGGGAACCGACCATGTGTACTGGATGGCGTTCCCCTCCTCGAAGCCGAGCTGGCCGCCAGGCTCGAACTGCGAGGTCGCAAAGGCCGGACCACCCGGGAAGCTGCCGTCACCCGCCCGGGCCTGGACGTAGCCGGTGGTCGGGTTGAACAGGTACTGCCAGTTGTGGGCCCGCTGCATCATGGTCTCGTACACGGTGTGATCGCCGAGGGCCAGGGCCATCCTGGCGATGGCGAAGTCGTCGATGGCGTACTCCAGCGTGACCGATCCCCCGATGGAGTAGTCGATGGAGGTGAGGTCGAGGGAGTCGGCCGGAACGAAATGCTGGCTCAGGTACTGGCTCAGGTACTGGCGCTCGACCTCCAGCCCGTGCCCCGACTCGGCTTCGGTGGCGCCCTTGACCATCTCGGCCAGGGCCCGGTGCACGTCGAAGTCCCTGACCCCGAAGGCATAGGCCGCAGCGATGATCGGGTCGGCGGAGTCCCCGTTCATCTGCGACTCGTCGCCTCCCACGATGGCCCATTTGGGGAGCCAGCCGTTCTGGGTCCCGTCGTCGACCAGTGACTGGACCATGTCGCCGGCCTGCTTCGGGGCCACCAGCGACACCAGCTGGATCTCCGACCGGTAGATGTCCCACTCGGAGAAGTTGGCATAGTGGGCGCGCCCCGCGGACCGGTGGATCCGCCCGTCGGACCCGCGGTACTCGCCGTTGTCGTCGCTGACGACGTCGGGGTCGAGCAGGGAGTGGTAGAGCGCGGTGGTGAACGTCCGCCGCTCGGCCGGGCTTCCCCCACCCACGGCGATACGACCGAGGACGGCGTTCCACGCCGCGGTGGCTCTGGTCTCGATCCGGTCGAGCGACCACCCGGGATCCTCCACGGCCAGGTTGTCGGCGGCGTCGGCCGCGCTCACGAACGAGATGCCCACCTTCATCATGACCGACCGGTCGGACCGGGTGTCGAAGGTCACGTAGGCGCCGCAGGCCGAACCGGTGCACGATGAACTGCCGGGCGCGACCGAGGAGCCGTCCCAGCTCCCGGTCCCGACGAAGGGGCGGTCGAACCGGGCGTCGAAAAAGAGCGTGTAGTTGCCGCCGGTCCCACAGAAGCCCCCGCTGGTCACGTGTCCGGTGAGCTCGTCACGGCCCACCGCCCGCACCGAGGAGGTGACGGCGGGGTTGGCGCTGTCGGCCACCTTGACCAGCACGTTGGCGTCAGCGGTGGCCGGGTAGGTGAAGCGTGACAGACCGGTCCGCATGGTGACGGCCAGTTGCGTGCCGATCCCCGACGGGCCCAGGGTGACGGCGTAGCGGCCGGGGGCGGCGTGCTCCCCGGCGTGGGAGAACGAGTCCGACGCGCCGGCCGGGGCAGGGCCGACCGGTCCGACCGTCGGGAGGATGGGCACGTCCTCGTAGCTGGGACAGCCGGTCCCGCTCAGATGGTCGAGGCTGAACCCGTTGACTGCGGAGTCGGCGGAGGAGTAGCCCCCGCCCGACGCCGCCACGTCCGGGGTGGTGTCCGGGCTCCACTGGATCATGCCGAAGGGGAGGTCGGCGCCGGGGAACTCCCCCACCGTCCCCGGGCTGACCGGCCCGGTGCCGGTCCCGTCGAGGGGTCGGACCAGGGAGGCCGGATCTCCCACCGTGTTCGTCGGCGGAGCAGCGACGGCCGTCGGGGCCCACGGGGTGGCCACCGCCATGCACCCGACCAGCAGCGGGCCCACCAGGCCCAGGGCCAGAGCCCTCCCCCATCTTCCCCTCGGCCCCCCCGGACGCTCACCCTCCACGGGAGGGACGGTAGCGGACCGGGGGATGCCGGGCCCGGTGACGGCTGGGGCCGTCCAAGGAGTGGATCGCGGCGGCCGGCCCCCCGCCGCTACCCCGGAGAGCGTGCCGGTGTCGTCCCCTGGCTCGTCCCGTCCCGGTCGGGGGGCCGCCCCACGGTGAGCTTGGCGCTCATCTTGATGGCCTTGACCGAACTGGTGGCGCCGGTCTGGAGCACGACGGCGACGGCCAGCATCACGATGGCCAGGTAGCGGAAGGTGTGGGAGCCGAGCAGGAGGATGGCGACCCGGCCCAGTGCGAACGGTGGTGCGCAGACCATCGCCCCGATCGCCCCTCCGACGGCGGAGGCGGCCAGCTTGTCCCTCCTCGACCGTTCGGACTTCACGCCGATGAGCCGGGCCGGGACCGACACGTAGGCCACCATCATGACGGCGACCACGATCCCGAGCGTCACGGAGAACCAGACCTTCCCCCAGCGGTCGACCACCATGGTGGCGAATCCCAGGGCCAGGCCCACGGCCAGGCCCCAGGCCAGGACGGTGCGCAGGTGGCGCCGGGCCTCGGAGAACGCCGGGCGGATCTGGGGGGGGCCGGGCTGGGAGATGGCAAAGGCGAAGACGGCGTTGAGGAAGAAGCTGCCCGCGGTGAGGGCGGCGATCACCACCAGCACCACCCCGAGGAGCGGCCCGTGGAAGATGTGGAACTCCTTGCCGTGTAGTGCGTGGGCCTTGAGGTCGAACATGGCGGCCCAGATCCACATGGCCGGGAGGATCTGCACCAGGGTGAGTCTCCAGTTGGTGAAGAGGAGCTTGATCCCCTGGAAGAGCATGGTGAACGCGCCCACGACCAGCGCCAGTGGCGCCAGGAGCCGGCTGCGCCGGCTCAGCGCCAGGATGGCCTCCTCCACCACGGCGTCGTCACCGTCCCGGACGGCCCGGGCCAGCCGACGGAACTGGACGGCCACGACCGCCCGTCGGCTCCGGGGTGATCCGTCGTCGTCGGTGGGCACGGGCGCAGGCTGGCCGGTTAGGTTCGAGGCGGGGGCCACGTCCGGGCTCACCTTCGCTTTCCGGGTCGAGAGACCGCTGCCCGAGTGCCGGTCGCCCGTTCGGTCACCCTCTCGCGCCGGGGCGGGGAGGCTCCAACCGAGAGCAACTGGCGGCTCCGCCCCCACCCGTGCCGCGACACCGGTCCAACATCGGCGCCGGCGGCTAACCCAGGATCTTGGCCTTCTGCGCCTCGAACTCCGCCTCGGTCAGCGCACCGGAGTCCCTGAGGGCGGCCAGCTGGGTGAGCTGGGCGATCGGGTCGGCGGCCGGGGGCGGCTGAGCCGGGGGCGGCGGAGCCGGGGCCGGAGCGGCCTCGGGAGCCGGCGCCTGCTGTTGGGCCGCGGCGGCCTGCTTGTTCGCCATGTGCCCACCCACGACCGCTGCGGTGCCCACCACTGCGGTCGTGCGCACGGCCATTCTGGCGATCGGTCGTCTTCTCATCATGATTGGTTTCTCCTGTCTCGAATCGATTCACACAGCCGGCGGCAGGGCAGAAAGGGCGGGCTCGATCAGCTCGTGGGGGATCCGGGCACCTTCGAGCAGCACGCCCCCCGAGTCCCGGACCGCCCGAGCGAAGGGGGCGGCCCACAGATCCTCCCAGATGAGCAGGGCCGCCGACGAGTTGGGCTCCAGTTGGCCGGCGGCGAACTCGATGTCCTCGGCCCCGATGAGGCCACCGACCTCGCCGTCCAGGTCGGCGAAGCCGGCCAAGGCGTCGAGATCGTCGATCTCGAAGCTCACGACGTCTCCCTCGGCGTCCTTCCCGATGAAGATGAGGTCGAGGATCCGTACGGTCCCCGACTCCACCAGGGCGATGAGCTCTGGGGCGATCTTGCCGTTGAACTCGTTGCCCGGGAATCCCACGATGATGTATTCGACTGGTCCAATGGTCATGAGATGTTGCTCCTCGCCTTCGTGTGCTTTCAGGGTACGTGTCGAAGGTGTCGATGTCCTCATCCGGTTGGGGTGATAGACCGTCACCGGACCCCGCCGGATCGCCGTCACCGCTATCGCTCGATCGGGAGGGCACCCCCTTCGGCCGCCTCCCGCTCCTCCTTGTCGGGCTGCCCACGCACCAGGCCGATCAGCAAGACCGCCAGCGCCGCCCCCACCACGGGCCCGACGACGTAGATCCACCAGCCGGTGAAGTCGAGGCTGACGATGTCCGGCCCCAGGGTGCGGGCCGGGTTCATGGAGGCACCGCTGATGGGGCTGGCGAACAGGCCCAGCAGGGCCACGGTGGATCCGACGGCGAGGGCGGCGTTGTGCCCGATGCTCCGGTAGCCGGTGGCGGTGTTCAGGATCACCGAGACCAGAATGGCGGTGAGCACGATCTCCATCACCAGGGACCGCCACTCGCCGCCGGGCTTGGCGATCGGGTAGTTGCCCCCCGACGACACATGGCTGTACATGCCCTGCAGGAAGAGGGCGGCAGCGACGGCCCCGGCGAACTGGACCACCAGGTACGGGACCACCCACGCCACCTTGAAGACCCCCCGACTGGTGAACGCCAGGGTCACGGCGGGGTTGATGTGGAGCCCGGACAGGGGTCCGAGGGCGTAGATCATGGCCATCACCAGGGCGCCCGGCGCGATCACCGCCGCCGTCCGGCTGATCGGGCTCCCGCCGGCGTAGTGGTTGATGACCCCCGAACCTGCGGCCACGGTGACCAGCATGAAGGTGCCGACGAACTCGATGATCAACCGGATCCACAGCGGGCGGTGTCGCAGGGTGTCGCGCTGGAACCTGATGAGGTAGCGGCTGCCGATCAGGTCGAGGGTGGCGGCCTGGTCGGCTGCCGCGGGGTCGGCCGGCGGGGAGGGTTGGGTGTCGGTCGCCGCGGCACCGGGGGAGACAGCCGAATGCCCGGCTGCCTTCACAGTCCGCTCTCCACCGCGATCCGCCCCTCGGCGGCCGCCCGCTGGAGCGCCGCGTAGTCCCGCTGGTTCTGGTCGGCGTAGGTCTCGGCGAACGCGGCGATGGCGTTGTCGAAGGACTTGCCCGTGCCCAGGTAGGCGGCGATGGCGATCCGGTCGCCGGAGCGGGCGTGGGCCCGGGCCAGTGTCCACCCGCACAGCCGGCCGTAGACGGCCATCGCCTTCGGCACCATCTGGTCGGGATCGGCGGAGCCCTTCCAGTCGCGCAACTGGCGGACGTAGAAGTCCCGTTCCACGCCGTCGAGCCCGGTGACGCGCTCCCAGCCGAGGAAGATGTCGCTGGAGGCCTGCATGAGGTGCTGCCCGGCCACCACCCGCTCGCCCTGGTTCTGGTAGCGGCTCTTCCCGACGAACTGCTCGAGGACCGACGCCTGGGCCTCCTTGGCCTGCAGGAGGAGCGGGTCGGTGCCGTTGCTACCCACCAGCAAAAGGACCCAGGCCCGGGTGCCCACGCTCCCCACCCCGACCACCTTGCGGGCGATCGAGATGAAGCGGAACTGCTCGAGCAGGTGCTGGCGGTCGCTCTGGAGCGTGGACCGGTACCTGCGGAGCAGCTGGTGGAGAAGGTCGGTGAGTGCTCCGCTCTCCTGCTCGGGGTACAGCTCCTCGATGGGCACCAGCAACGGGGGGTCGCTCACGAACCGGGTCTCCCCGTCGACCACCTCGGTGAGCTTCGCCAGTGCCTGCATGCTGTCCCGGGTCCTGGCCTTGGCCAGCGCCTTGTCGGCGCGGGCCTTGATCCTGGACATCGCCTTGTCGGCCGACTTGGGACCGGTGAGTCCGAGTTCGTCGCCGATGTCGGCCAGGACCTTGTCGATGTCCATGCGGGCGTACCAGACGTCGAGGTCCCGCGTGTTCGCCAGCCGGGCCATCTCGGTCCGATAGCTGGAGGCCGCCTCCACCACCACGTCGGCCCGCTCCCTGTCGGAGTACCCCCGTTCGCGTCCGGCGATGGCCAGGCTGGCGGCCAGGCGTTTCACGTCCCACTCCCAGGGTCCGGGAAGGGTCTCGTCGAAGTCGTTGACGTCGAACACCAGGTTCCGCTCGGCTGAGGCGAACACCCCGAAGTTGCTCATGTGGGCATCGCCGCAGGCCTGGACGTCCAGGCCCGACCGGGGGGTGGCGTCCAGGTCCGAGGCCATGATGAGCGCGGCCCCGCGGTAGAAGCTGAACGGCGAGACCAGCATCCGGCCGTATCGGATGGGGACCAACTCGGGGACCCGGGAAGCGGCCTGGCTCTCGAGGAGCGCCACCGGGTCCGGACGCCCCGGCTGGGCCTCCCAGGCCCCCTGGGAGGAACGCGGCACCACCGATCGGGCCGCCTTGCCCAGGGCCACCCGCTCCCCCACCTCCAGGTGGTCGACGGCAGCTCGGGTGACGACCCCGGACGCAGGCTGGTGGGACGGTGGTGTGGGCATTTCTCTACTGTCGCGCCGGTCCGTCCGACCGACCATCACCCTGTTCGGGCGATATCACCCCGCGCCGTGGTCGGCAGCCACCCGGAACCCCACGTTGCCGGTCGAGCTGTCCGGCGCACTACCGAACCGGGCCGACACCCGGTAGCGGCGGCAGTACGAGGCGTGGCACAGGTATGACCCACCCCGCTGGACCCGGTACGAACCGGTGTTCGGCCCTGCTGGCGAGACGACGGGACCG
>Ga0307373_10009491_pt1 | contig 14534 bp, 12 predicted proteins | sample OX2MG_FD_202534 | JGI IMG/M metagenome (GOLD analysis project Ga0307373, IMG submission 202534) | Soil microbial communities from Risofladan, Vaasa, Finland - OX-2 | ecosystem: Environmental > Terrestrial > Soil > Coastal area > Acid sulfate soil | place: Finland: Risofladan, Vaasa | collected... | reverse complement strand
CCATATTGTGGGAATCCTTTATGCCCGGGACCTTTTGGGGGTCACCATGGATCGCCTGCGCTACCACATTCCCCTCAGCGAGCCGCTCGACTTAAGGTCTCTGCTTCATGCCCCGATGATCGTTCCCGAAACCATGCCGTTGATCAAGTTGCTTGATGAGACTCGCCGCCGCCACGCCCAATTGGCCCTGGTGGTGGATGAATTCGGAACCTTCGTGGGGCTGGTGACCATCGAGGACGTGCTCGAGCAGATCGTGGGCGAGATTCAGGATGAATACGACCGGGAAGAGGATGTCATCCAGCAGGTCGGCGAACACGTCCTGGTGGTGGACGCCGCGCTCAGTTTGCGGGAACTGGCGGACGATTACAACGTCGTCCTGCCGCGCGGCGCGGGATACGAGACCCTGGCGGGCTTTGTGCTGGACCGCCTGGGGGCCATTCCCAAAGGCAGTGAGAGCTTTATCTACGAAGGACGGGTGTACACCGTGGTTGAAATGGAAGGGTTGCGCGTGGCGAAAGTCAAGGTTGAGAAGCTTGCCGGGAAGGGACCTCGCTTGAAGGTTGGCTCAACGCCCTCGAAGGCGGATTCGAAATGACTTCCGGCCGCTTCGCTAGGGCGCCGGGGCCGGTTCTTCGCCCAGCATAACCGCTACTTCTGTCCCGCGCTTCGCGTTCAGTGCTTTCGCCGCCGATCCCCGGTTCGTGGCGAGCTCGAGAAAACCGGAACTCCCCAGGATGGCAAAAATCTCCGAAGGCTTGCCCAGCGCAAAAGACGCGTGGATCTCAGTTACTTCGCGCCCGCTAACGACGATGCGGAAGCGCGGCGGGTTTTCCGCGAAAAGTTGCGGCACGTCCTCTGGACGAAGGTTGGTAATGATATTCCCGAATTTGTCCACTTTGATCGCCATCCCTTTGAGCAGGTTTGGATTTTCCCATTTCGGCCGGGGAAATGCGGACTTCGCGTAATCGGTGATCACCTCTCCGAATTTTTCCGCCTCCACTCCGCGGCTTAGCCATGCCGCGACGGGTGCGAAGATGTCGCGGCCGTGGAAGGTGTTGCTGACAGGATTCAGAAAGTAATGGTTCGCGGTCACGTGGCGAACTTCAACCCTCTCTTCGCGCTCGTAAATCAGCGAGAGCACTCCGTTGTCTGGCGCCACAAAGTTGTAATGCGCTGTGCGCACCAGAATGGGCCGCCGGCTGGAGCCGACGCCCGGGTCAACGACGACAAGATGGATGGTCTCGGGCGGGAAATACAGATAGCTCTGCGCAAGGGTGAAAGCGCCGTCGAAGACGTCGTAGGAATTGACCTGATGGTTGATGTCCACGATGACGGCCTCTGGGTTGATCTTCAGAATCACTGCTTTCATCACCCCGACGAAGTGGTCTTGTTCGCCGAAGTCGGTGGTCATGGTAATGACGGGCTTGGATGGCAAGGTGCTTTCTCCTTTGGGGGATCGCGACTAAGCGGTTAAAGCGCAACCTAGCGGAAATCGCTGACCTTTGTCAAGGCGAGCCCCCCGTGGCTCGAGGTGAGGCCCTTCCAAGTTCTTAGGAAGCCTGAAAAATCTTCCGGTAGTCTTGAAGCGAGAGCGGCGGCACAGTAGCCGCAACGAGATTTTCCTCGATGTGCTCGCGATGGCTCATCCCGGCCAGGGCGCAGGTAATGCCCGGAGTAGAGCGAACAAATTGGATGGCGCGCTGGGCGTCGGTATCGAGTCCGGCAAAGCGCTGCCGAAACTCTTCCGGCAGGCCCTGCGCGAGCTGGCTCTGCAAAAGGCTGGCGCTGGCAAAAACCATCAGACCCCGCTCCCGCGCGAGATGAAGGAAGGGAACTTGCTTTTGGCCCATCGGCTGCGTATTCGCTGTCAGAGCTTCGGGCATGGCGATATTAAACGGGAGTTGGACAGCGCGAAAATGATGATCTTTTCCACCTACCTCCTCGGCAACGTCAAGGACCACCTGAAGGGAGAGCGCTTCCGGGGAATCAGGGGGTATCCGGAAGCCGTTCCAGGTTGCGGTGCCATACATACGAATCTTGCCGTCGGCGACCGCTTGCTCAAGGGCTGAAAATGCCGCCTTGAGGCGCGCCAGAAACTCGCCACGGGAGATCTCCTTGAGCTGCGTTTCGGGATTGTGCAGGTAATAGATGTCGATCGTCTCGACTCCCAGATTGGCCCGGCTGGTATCGATCTGGCTCGTCAGGTAGCGCGGGGTCATAACGTGGCAGCCGGCAACAACTTCTTCGGGCCGCAGCAGTCCCGGCTGGATCAGTTTTTCGCTGAAATATTCGGAAGGATCTTGAGTGAGTGCGCCATCGAAGGCAAGAAACCCGCCTTTTGTGGCGAGGATGATCTCGTCGCGTTCGATGGTACCCGAAGAGATCAGCGAGGCGAGCCCTTGGGCGATGGCGCGCTCGCTGCGCATGTGGCGATAATTGACCGCTGTGTCCAGAACGTTCGTGCCCATTTCGACGGCGTGAATCACCGCAGCGCGATATCGATCATCGACTTCGCGGGTGGGATCGCCGAGGTAGGTCCCGAGACCGATCGAGGCGGTCCAGAGTTGGTGGGATTGGCGATAATGTTCCGGCAGGCGATCGGCAAACCGCGCGCGAAACCTGCCGGTACCCTCAGGAGTGGCAAACCCCGGGATGAGCATTGGGTAAAATTCTCCTCGGTTGAATTCAGGTCTTCCGCAGGCCGACTTGCCCGGCAATCCAGCGTGAAGGCTCGTTTGGCGACTTCCCGCGGGGGAGCGCGAGCTCGCGAGTTTTCTACGGCGCTCCGCCATCCCGCCTTCAGAAGTGAACATGCGTCGATTACTTGGCCCGGAGCAGGAGCACGGGCACGCTGATGCTATGCTGCACTCGGGGAGCCGTTGTCCCAAGAAACAAGTCACCGATAAGCCGATGTCCGTGAGTGCTCATAGCCAGCAAGTCGCAGCCTTCCTTCTGAACATATTTGATGATTTCGCTGGCCGGATCGCCGTACGCCAAGGCGGCCTCGGTTGGAACGCCGGCGGATTCAAGCTCGATTCTGACCTTCTCCAAATACGCCTTGTCCTCGCTCACTTCCGGACCCACGGCATCCGCGCCGTACATACGGGCCGCCCAGCCGTCGGCAACGTGCAGTAGTGTGACCCGGCTGTGCATAATCCTGGCCAAATCTTTAATGTGTTCGATGATAGCCCGGTCGGTTGGTGTCGCGTCCAGGGTGACCAGAATCTTTTGATACATAGAGTCCTCTCGAATTGGTTTCCGTCCACGGCGCACCTTCAGTGGCCGATGATGACAGCCCAAGCTCCTTTGAGCGCCTCCGGCAGGCCGTAGATGTCCATGGCGGTAATGAGCAGGGCGCTGGCCCAACCGACGACCATGAGAAACCATCCGTTCCGCCACTTGCCCATGCGCTTGCGTGAGCTGGTGAAGTGCAGCAATGGGAACATGGCGAAGGGGAGCTGCAAGGCCAGCACCACTTGGCTGAGCACGAGCAGGTCGGTCACGCTGCTCGATCCGCGCACGCCGATAATCAACACCGCTGGGATAATGGCCAGTGCGCGGGTAATGAGCCGTCGCAACCATGGGCGGAGCCGCCAATGCATGAACCCTTCCATCGCCACCTGCCCGGCGAGCGTGCCGGTGATGGTGCTGCTCTGTCCGCTGGCCAGCAACGCCACGGCGAACAAGGTGCTGGCCATGGCGGTTCCCAGCAGTGGCGCCAGGGTCAGATAGGCGACACGGATCCAGTCGCTTTCGGGGCTGAACGTGAGCACCTGTCCGCCCGGTACGGTCACACTCGCCTTGCCGTAAAAGACCAGCGCCGCAAGCACCAGAATCGCGGCGTTCACGAAGAAAGCGATGGCCAGGGCTACCGACGCATCAATCGTGTTGAACAGAATTCCGCTGCGAATGGAGCGATCATCTTTCTGGAGTTTGCGGCTCTGCACCAGAGCCGAGTGTAGATAGAGATTATGGGGCATCACGGTGGCGCCAACGATGCCGATAGTGAGCACGATCATGCCGTTTTGGCCGAGTCCGGGGTGAAACAGCGAGCTGCCCATTTCGGCGAAGCTGGGACGGGTCTGGGGAAGCACAAAAATCTCGATGAAGTAGCACCCGGCCATCGTTGCCACCAGCAGTAGGACCACTGCCTCGATGGTGCGCATCCCGAAGCGCTGCAAGCCCAGCAAAATCAGCACGTCGCACCCCGTGATGATCACTGCCCAGAGCAAAGGAATATTGAACAGCAGATTGAGGGCTACAGCGCTGCCCAGCACCTCCGCCAAGTCACAGGCGCCGATGGCGAGTTCACAGAACAACCAGTTGGGCACTCGAGTCCAGCGCGGGTACCAATCGCGACAGCACTGGGCGAGGTCCTTTCCGGTGACCACGCCGATCCGGGCGGCGATGACTTGCATGAAAATGGCCATCAGGCTGGCGAGGGCGACAACCCACAGCAGCCCGTACTTAAACTGCGCTCCGCCCGCAAGGTCGGTGCCCCAGTTTCCGGGGTCCATGTAGCCGACGCTGATGAGAATCGCCGGCCCCACGAAGGCCCGCCACTGATTCCAGAACCCGGCCGCGTCATTCGGCACTTCCACGGTGCCGTGCAGCCCCTCCAACGACAAGCTGCCGCTGGTTGGTACAACGGCAATCTCCTCTGCCTCAGGCCGATTTGCTCCAACGTGCTCGTTGTTTTGCGGGTGATCCATATTGGGGCTTAACTGAACTTCAGACTATATACTTGATTCTGATTGTGCTGCAAACCTAGAGAAGCGTCAATTTCTGTCGAACCTTGGCCTTTGCGCACATGCCATCTTAATCTCCTCGCAGCATGAATAACGCAGTTTCTATCGGAGCCTTCACCCACGCTGGGGAGTGCCACAAGACCCCGGTATCAGCTTCAGTCTCCGATGACGCGAGCCAGGCGATTCTCAAGGATGACGTCAGAATGAAAATCCTGAATCTTCAAATAATGTGCCGCCGCATCCTCGATCGCCTGACGTGGAACCAGGCCGACGATCTCACTGCTCGCGATGGTCACGTGTGCCTGGGCGGCTTCCTTGGCGACCGCATCAAACACCGTCCCGAGGGAGGTGGTTTCAAAGTCGGTCAAGTTGATGGAGACCTGGGCCAAATTGCGAGCCTTCAGTTCCACTCCGATCGCCTTGACAGCCGGAAGGCCTCCGGATGAGGCTCGGATCTTCCTGGCGATGGCTTTGGCCAACTGCACATTGGAGGTGTTCAGGTTGATGTTGTAAGCAATCAGAAACTTTCGCGCCGCGACAGCCGTCGCCCCCGCCGTGGGATGGAGGTGAACACCCCCAAAGTCGGGCTGCCGCTCAGGGTTCGTGCGAATCTCCTCGCGCAGCCGTTCGAACTGCCCACGCCGGATATGCTCAAGGTTCTTCCGCTTGGGATGGCGAGCGGCCGCTTCGTAAAGAAAAGTCGGAATATGGAAACGCCGCCACGTTTGCTCAGCCACCGTGCGCGCGATGCCGGCGCACTCGGCCAGCGTGACCCCCTTGATGGGAATGAAAGGCACCACGTCGGTGGCTCCCATGCGGGGATGCACTCCCTGGTGGTTGTTCAAGTCGATCAGTTCGGCGGCGCGTCCGATGGCTCGTAAGGCCGCTTCACCGACGCTTTCCCGAGTTCCCACAAAGGTCACCACGGAGCGGTTGTGGTCCGGGTCCATTTCCTTGGCGAGTAAATGTACGTCCGGCCCCGCAAGGAGAGCTTGGACGATGGTTTCCAGCTTGGCAGCGTCCTGCCCTTCGCTGAAATTCGGAACGCATTCAACGATGGTTTGCACGTTACGAATTTAGCACAGGGAAAGCGGTAAAATCTCGGCATAGGGTTCCGGCTTGTCTAGGCGCCTCCCTGAAGTCGCGAGTGAAGCGGGTCCTCTGCGCAGGGATGAAGATGGTTGACGTGAAAGAGGGATGTCAGCCGGCGTTTTGTTATAATGAACTTATACACCGGGACAGGAGGTACATATCCCATGCCGAGCTACGACTATCTCTGCAAACAATGCAACAAGAAATTCACGCTTATTCTGTCGCTGGCGGAATACGAAAAGGCGCGACCCGCTTGCCCGAAATGCAAAAGCCGGAAAGTCGAACAGCGCATCACCGAGTTCTTTGCCGTTACTTCCAAGAAGAGTTGAAGCGTTTTCCTGTTGAGTTGCACGGGCTATCCGGCAGGAGTTTCAGGGCCTGTTGCGCCACGCGTGTCGTGAGCTGAGTGATCGCCTGCGCTGAGGCGGCCGATGAGTCCGAAGCCGCAGTCACTCGCCAGGATGCTTTGAAGGTCTTTTAGGGCCCCGGATGTGCCATCGGCAACGGCAGCCTGGCTCGTGCGGCAAGAGGCGCCGCTCCCAGATGTCTCCCCGCCCTGAAGCGATACCCAACTGGCGCCTGAGGTCAGGGTCAACAAGGCGTTAAGGACTCGCCGCTGATTTTCTGTGCCAATGGCATCCTTTAATCCGCTGACCCCGGGAATGGGTAAGGTTTCCGAACCGCCAGCCATCTGATCTCTTGCAATGACCATCGGGGCTTTGATTTCCCCCTTGGCGATGAGAGCGTTCAACTGCTCGGCGTATCGCGAGTGCTGCTCCGGACCGAGCCAGCTAACCCGAGCCGGCAATCCCTGAAACTTGACGTGCTTTCGCGCCAGGCGAATCCAGCGGGCCAGCATCGCGTCATCGGGAAAAAGCTCCAGCAATAGGTCATCGGCGCGTTGGATGTCTCTCCTTTCGCCGGAGAGCGCCACCCAGCGCAACGGCACCCGGCCCTCCGCAAAGGCTGGGCGGAGGTAAGTGGAAACAAAGCCGGGCCAGCGATGGGCTTCCTGGACTCCGGCGTATTTCAAAGCCGCGCCGCTGAGGTTGTTTCCAAAGTCGAAGGTCACAGCGCCAAGTTTCTCAAGTTGGAGCATTCCCCGGGCATGCTGTGCAAGAGAGTGGCGAACTCGCTGGAGGTAATCTTCCGGGTTCGTATGGCGGAGAGCTTCCGCCTCCTTGAGCGCCAAGCCGGCGGGGATGTATCCGTTCAAAAGATCGCACACGCCGGTCAAATCGCTCAAAATGTCGGGGACGACACCACGGCTGGCAAGTTCCGGGATGATTGCGACGCAGTTTCCTACCAGACCCACCGAAACGGGCTGCCGCTGGCGCACGGCATTCTTGAGAATGCGCAGCGCTTCGTCCAGACTGTTCACACAGAAATCGCAACTGCCGGCGCGGATGCGGCGCGTAATCTTTTCGCCATCGACGTCGATCCCGAGGAACGCTGCCCCCGCGAGCGTTGCGGCAATCGGCTGAGTTCCTCCCGCGGCGCCCATGCCCCCGGAGACGATCAGCTTGCCCGTCAGATCACCGCCAAAGTGCGCGCTGCCCACTGCCGCAAACGTCTCTAAGGCCGTGTGCAGAGCTTGCTGGCTTCCGGCGTACGTCCAACTCCGAGCAGCGTCTTGGCCGAACAGCGCAAGCCCCAGCCTTTCAGATTCAGGAAGCTCATCCGCTCCGGACCAAGCACTCAAAGGATTTGAGTTGGCGATCACGACGCGGGGAGCCTCGGTGTACGTCTCAAAAATGCCCGCCGGCTCGCCCGCTTGGATCAAGAGGGTTTCATCGTTCTTCAAACTCTTGAGGGATCGGAGAATGGCATGATAGCAATCCCAGTTTCGGACAGGTTTTGCGGCGCTTCCATGAACCACCAGGTCCTCAGGCCGCTCCGCCACTTCTTCATCGAGCGAGTTCATCAGCATGCGCAGGGCGGCTTCCTGAGGCCACGCTCGACAGCTGAGTTCGGTTCCCCGGGGAGCGCGAACCGGCTTGTAGATTCCCTCGCGCTCGGTTGTAGGCGAATGCGTCATACTTGATTCTCCGCTGATGATCTTAGTCGATGAGCGACTAAAGGAAAAGCTCGCGGGCGACTTTGTCAGCCGGAACATCTCGCCATGTGCGTCCGGGGCGCGGGATTTCCAGCCGGGCGCGCTGCTGAAAACAACTTCCCGGGCGTCTGTGCTAGAATTCTCCTGGCCGGGGCGCCGTTTCCTGAAACGAAGGCCATTGCATCTATGGACTCAAAAAGTTTTAAAACGCTGAATGAATTGTTTCTGCGGGCAGTCGAGGGCAGCTCCAGGCAGAACGTTTTCCTGTCGAAATCGGCGGGCCGGTACCGCGGGACTTCGTCACTTGAAGTGCTCAAAACCGTGGCTGCCTTGGCCCGCGCCTTGGAGAGCATGGGCGTTCGCAAAGGCGACCGGGTCGCGCTGCTCGCGGAAAATCGCGTTGCGTGGGCGCTTGCTGACTATGCCATTCTGGGGCTTGGGGCGATTGCGGTCCCTCTCTATTCGACGCTGCTCGAAGACGACATTGAGTACATCCTCCGCGATTCAGGGTCGAAAGGCATTATTGTCTCGACGCAAGACCAGCTCCAGAAAGTCCTCAACGTCCGGTCCCGCGTTCCGGATCTTCTTTCTTTCGTCTTGGCGATGGACCCGTCTGGGGCCGTTGTTCAAGACGTGTGGAGCTGGAAGGAAGTGCTGGAGCAGGAAGGCGCGCGCGGACCCGATCCGGTTGAATCGTTTCGGGCGCAGGCTCTTGCCGTGCGCCCCGAGGATACGGCCACGCTGGTTTACACCTCAGGGACCACCGGAGTCTTCAAAGGAGTTGTGTTAACCCACGCCAACATCGTTTCAAACATCCAAGCCTGCTATGAAGTGTTCGACCTTGGGGCGACCGACGTGGCGATGGCTTTCCTGCCGCTGGCCCACATTCTTGAGCGGATGATTGACTTCTATTACCTCGCGCGGGGCGTTTCCATTGCCTACGCCGAGAGTATCGATTCGCTGCCTCAAAATTTGCGCGAGGTGCGCCCCACCATCATGGCAGTGGTGCCGCGCCTGCTGCAAAAGATTCGCGAAAGAGTTGTGGAAGAAGTTCAGCACCTTCCGCCCGCGAAACAAAGACTGTTCCAATGGGCTATCGACACGGGAAGGCGATATTTCCCCTACGGGCTTGAGCGGCGGCAGCCGACCCTGGGCTTGCGCCTCAATCGAGCGCTGGCCCACCGGCTGGTGTTTCGAAAGATCCAAGGGCAGTTGGGCGGGCGGTTCCGGATGTTCATCTCCGGCTCGGCTCCTCTGGGCCGGGAATTGGCGGAATTCTACTTCGCGATCGGCATCCCGGTTTACGAAGGCTACGGCCTGACGGAAACGTCGCCGGTGATCGCGGTCAACAGTCCTCAAGCCGTGAAGCTGGGAACCGTGGGCCGGGTTATTGCCGGAGTTGAAGTCAAGCTGGGCGAGGAAATCGAGGATTCGGAAGGCCGAACGGGCCGGGAGATTCTGGTTCGAGGTCCCAACGTTACCCCCGGTTATTACCATCAAAACGAGCAAAACGGGGATGTCTTCGCAGACGGCTGGTTCAAAACCGGGGATTTGGGCAGGCTTGACCCGGACGGTTACCTCACGATCACGGGCCGGAAGAAGAATCTCTTCAAGACTTCCGGAGGCAAGTATGTTTCGCCGGAGAAGCTCGAACATCTCTTCCAAGGGCATCGGTACGTGGCTCAGCTTGTGGTGCTGGGAGATTCCCGGAAGTTTGTCGGGGCCCTCATCGTGCCGAACTTCGCTACCCTGGAAGCCTATGCCCGCGAGCAGGGGATCGGTTTCACCACGCGGGAAGAACTCGTGGCCCGCCCGGACGTCTGTGCCTTCCTTCAGCGGGAAGTCGATCAGGCCTGCCAGCATCTTCCTCCTCACGAGCGCATTCGGCAGATTGTTGTGCTGTCCAGAGAATTTACGATTGGGAGCGGCGAACTTTCTCCCAGTTTGAAGGTCAAACGTCCGGTCGTGGAGGAACGCTACCGCGACCTGATTGAGGAAATGTTCACCCGCCGCCCGCCCGCGGCGCCGGCTCGGCAGGAAGCTGCCGGGGCCGGGATGATTTGATGAAGTTCGAAGAAATGAGAATGATGACGAGGAGAATGGTGCGTGAAGGAAGAAAAGGATCCCGTTCCAGATTTTGACATCGACGATGTGTGCCGCCGCTTTGGCGCGATCTACACCGGGGCCATTTCCGACGTGCTCGATGAAATGGGTTATACCCACCAGGTGTTTCCCACTTCGATCCAGGCTTTGCAGATGGACCTGCCCGTTACGGGCATGGCGCTGCCGGTGGAAGGAGAATCAACGGGAAGCAACGACCCTGAGGAAGTCTACATCCCGCTCCTCAAAATGCTGGGGGACATCCGCCACGGCGACGTCATCGTGACGCAGCCGCATGACAACGTCTCGGCCCATCTCGGCGAGCTGTCCTGCGAGACGGCTAAGTATCGGGGTGCGCGCGGGGTGGTGATCGACGGCGGCGCCCGCGATATCGACTACATCCTCAAGCTGGGGATGCCGGTCTTCTGCCGGTATCGCACGCCCGCCGACGTGATGGGACGCTGGAAAATCAACGTATGCGGCAAGCCGATCAAGATCGGCCATGTAACGATTTGCCGGGGTGACTTCATTGTGGGCGACAAGGACGGAGTTCTGGCCATTCCCCAGGAGATCACGCTGGAAGTCCTGGAGAAGGCGGAGGAAATCGTCAGCACAGAGAACCTTGTCCGCAAAGCGATCCTGCAAGGTGTGCATCCCGTGGATGCTTATCGGAAGTACGGCAGATTTTGAAACAGCCTTTTGACTTCCGCTATGGTGTCATTCTGAGCCCGTGACGCGGGCGAAGAATCCCCGCATTGCCTGTGGGGCTTGGGCCAGCAAAGCAATACCGGGATGCTTTGTGGAGTTTAGCATGCAAGGAGAAAAGCAGATTCTTCGGCTCCAAAACGGGCCTCAGAATGACGTGCGTGGGTTGATGCAGACGGCCCCTGCGGATTAGGCCTGGATGAGCAGGTGGTCGATGCGATGGCTGAGATCGCGCAGGTAGGTTTCATCGCCGCCTTTGAGTTCACAGATCGCTGAGCCGGAGTAGCCGATGGCCTGCAGCGCGCTGCGGACCACAGGCCACATCACGTCACCGTCGCCCAGGTTCTCCCATGAGTAGCAATCCTTGCTGAGCTTGAAATCTTTTAAGTGCAGCTTGACAATCCTTTCCCCAAGCGTTTGAATCCAGTCCTGCGGATAACCGTAGAGCACCACGTTGCCGACATCGAACCATGCCTTGATCCAGCGACTCTTGAACTGGTCGATGTAGCTGGCCATTTCCAGCGGGCTGAGCAGGAATTTATTCCACACTTCCTCGATGGCGATGACCACCTTGAGCTGTTCGGCCAGGGGAATCAGCTTGCGAATCTGTCTCTGGGAACGCGCCCACGCCTGGCGATAGGTGGTTTGAGCATTCACCACCGCGGGAACCAGGAGCACAACTTCGGCTCCCCACACGTGGGCGTTGTGCAAGGATGTCCGCATACCTTCCAGGCTCTTTTCAACGACGGCAGGGTCGCTCGACGATAGCGGATACTTCCAGTGGGCCATGTTCATGACGGAGTCGATGCGGATGCCTGCGCCATCGGCGGCCTTCTTGATGGCCTCGGCCTCGCGCGGGTCCGGCGTGGTGGGCGCCTGCACCACCTCGAAGCCGGCATCCCGCGCCATCTTGAAGCGATCGGCAAAGCTCAGTGTCTCCGGCAGCATGTCGAGCACGAGCCCCTTCACAAGGGGCAGCTTTTGGGCTGTCACTTGAGCGTTGCTCACCGAGCCGGGAAGAGCGCCTGCCACTGCCCCGGCCACCGTAAGCTTCAAAAAATCCCGGCGGGAAGAATCGCTGTTCATTTTCCAACCCCTTCCCAAAATCCCTCAGGCAAATTGGTTGAGATCGATTTCGTCTTCCCAGTGCTCGTCGGTCTGGAGCAAGCCATCCCAGGTGACCTGCTGGCCTGTGTACGCTGCCATCCTGCCCAGCATGGCGCTCAGCGCGGACTCAACACCCTGGGCTGCCTGATTGTGATAGTTTCCGCTGAGGATGCTCTCCACAAACGACTTCTTTTTCTCTGGATCGGCTTGTGCCAGGTTGTCACGGAATTGGCCGGTTGCTGAAAACTCCTTGGATTCCGGATGCAGCGGGGAAGCCGCCGTATCCCATTTCCACGCCTCTTCGCCGTAGATCGCCACCGGGCCCGAGTAGTGCGTCTCGGAGACGCCTTTGCTGCCGAAAAAGCGCCAGCCCACGTCCCACCAGCCTTTGTCGAATTGGGTTGAATTGAAGGTCATGCTGATGCCCTGGGGATAATGGTAAACCACCTCGTAGTGGCCGTAGACGTCGCCGGGATCCGTGCGCACCTTCCTTCCGCCTGCGGCTGTCGCCTTGGCCGGATGGCTCTGGAGGATCCAGTTGCACATGTCGATGACGTGGATGTTCTGCTCGACGATGATGTCGCCTGAGAGGACGCGGTAATAGAGCCAGTTGCGGAGCCGGTATTCATCGGGTGAAGCACCAGGCCACTGCGGGCGGTCGATGAAGGTGGCAAAATAGTGGCCCGTGCCGCAGGCGATGGTTCCCAGCGCCCCCGCGTGGATGCGCTTGACCTGCTCAACGTAAGGCGGAGCGTTCCGAAGCTGGAACCCTACTTCCAGGCTCAGGCGGCCTTCGGCGCGGCGGCCGGAATCGAGCACCCGGTTTGCGCCGTGGACATCCACCGCGACCGGCTTCTCGCAGTAGACATGCTTGCCCGCCAGGACCACGGCTTCCAGGTGTTGAGGGTGAAAGTAAGGAGGCGTGGCAATCACCACCACATCGACTTCCTTGGAGTTGGCGATTTCCTCGTAGGCTTTTGGCCCGCGAAACATCAGCGAGGGGTCGACGGGCGCATACCCTTTCGATTTCAGCAGGGTGTCAAAGTTGGCCTTGGCCTTGTCGAGTTGGTCCTGGAAGAGATCGGCGAGCGCCACAACCCGCGCCTTGCCGGTGTTGACGATGTCCGTTGCGTCCGCGGTGCCACGCCCTCCGCAGCCGAGCAGCCCCACGCGAAGCGCTGAATTTGCCTCCGTCCCCCCTACCCGCCCGGGCTTGAGGATCATGAAGCCGGCGGTAGCCGCAGCGGCGCCCAGAAATTCTCTTCGGCGAAGCTTCTTGCTGGAATCTTCGATCACAATCGTTGCCTCCTTAATAAATGCAAGAGCCTCGGCCCCCGGGACCCTTGTTAGCGGTGAACCAACCATTTTACGCAAACAGTGCGATTGCGTCATGCCTCGATCAGCTTGGCGAGATAATCCCTTTCCTTTTTGACGTCTTCCATCTGTTCGGGGCCGGAAATTTCGCGCTCGATGGTGATGGCTCCCTGGTAATTCAGTCCCTTTAAGCGTTCGATGATCTTGGGGAAATTCACTTTGCCGTGGGGGATCGGAACTTCCTCGCCGAGGTCGCGGGGGTTTGTCGGATACAAGCCGTCTTTGGCGTGGACCCCTTGAACATAGCGGCCGATAACGTCGAGGGCGTCAAGCGGGTTAGCCTTGCCGTAAAGGATCAGATTTGCCGTGTCCAGGTTGACGCCCTGATTGTCCAAGCCTACGTCTTCAATCGCCCTTAACATGGTAATCGGCGTCTCCGTTCCCGCTTCATAGAGGAACTGCTGGCCGTTTTCCCGGCAATAGCCGATGACCTCCCGCAGCGCTTCAATCGATTCCCGGTAGAGATGATCGTTGGGGTCCTCGGGAATGAATCCCACATGAATGCGAAGGGCCGGAATGCCGAGCTGTTTGGCAAAGTCTGAAAACTCCTTTAGTTTTTGAATCCTCTGGGCGCGATAAGTGCGGGGAACAATTCCCAGGGTCAAGGGCCCGTCGTAGAAATTGTAGATGTCCGGCCCGGGTCCCGACGTTCCCAGGGCGGTGGCGACGATTCCGTATTTGTGGAGGGCGGTGCGAAGCCGGCTGACCAGATCGGCGTCGAGATGTCCGGCTTCAATTTGGCAGGTGGGGACGCCCAGGCGGTGAACCTTGGCAATGGCTGCTTCCGGATCGTCTCCGGTGCCCACAATCCACCCGAGCGCCATTGGCTTGAATGATTGCGCCCCAGGCGCCGCTGCGGGCACCCCTGTCACGGGCGCGGTCCCCTGTGCCAGCAATGGCTTTGCGCTTTCACCGAGGCCCGCCGCCAACGCCGCGACGGTAGAAGCCTTCAAAAAATCTCGACGTGTATTCCGATTCATCGGCTCATGTCCTCGTCTCTCGGAGTTGCTGATCGTTGCCATGGCCGGGACGGCAGATGGCCTGGCAGGCTTTGGGGCACTCTCGTCTGACTAAGGTGCCGGAAATGTCTGGATGTAAATATCCTTGAATCGATTCGCAAAGCCATGTTGTCCCACACGTCGGTTCATGCCGCTGACGACCTCCAGCAGTGGTGACTTCTACCTTTTCTCCGGCCCAACCTATCACAAGGCGGCTCAATATGGAAGTTTGCGCACGTCATTCCAGCCTGGGGAACGGCAGGGTGGCCGAGAAGGGGACATCGCGAGAGCCCGGCGCGCTGGCATGGATTTCGGTGGCGAGCACCGAAGGTTTTGTGATTTGGTCCGGGAGGT
>Ga0307373_10009486_pt1 | contig 14540 bp, 16 predicted proteins | sample OX2MG_FD_202534 | JGI IMG/M metagenome (GOLD analysis project Ga0307373, IMG submission 202534) | Soil microbial communities from Risofladan, Vaasa, Finland - OX-2 | ecosystem: Environmental > Terrestrial > Soil > Coastal area > Acid sulfate soil | place: Finland: Risofladan, Vaasa | collected... | reverse complement strand
CCAGCCGAATTGGTTCGCGACATATGCGCTGACCATCGAGAGGGACATCGAAGTTGCCTCTCTCATCATCCTGCTGACGATGCTGGTGATCGGCGATTACTACGATCTTCCCATTGACGCGCTTGAAAAATGGATTGCCGTGGGATTCTGTTTTTTCTGCGCCGTGGAAGTCGTAAATAGTACGGTGCTCCGGGATATTTTTTCGAAATACTTTTTTTTACATGCCTCGATGGGACCTCAAATCGAGCGCGTGAATCAATTGTGGAACACAATTCAGGTGTCCGCCTCTCTCGTATGTTTCAGCATCTGGGGTTATGCGCTTCGCAAACCGCTGCCTGAGCCGGCCGCCAGCCCCGCCCTGCTGCCTGATGGCGTCTATCAGACTTTGTCGCCGGCTGTAAATCTTCGCATGCGAGAGCTCAACAATCGCCTTCTGGAGATGCTGAAGCCATGAACGAGGTCGGACTTTACATTACGCTGGCGCTGGCTTTCGCCGCCCTCTTGTTGTGGCTCCTGCGCCCTCGACAAACTCGGCTTGAGCGGGGCTATTCATCTGTTGACCAGGCTTTCGAGAACATCAGCCCAAAGCATTACCTATACCTTCCACAAATCCGCCAGGCCCTCTCCGCAGCGGATTACAGATATCTGCGTGAACAAGCGCCTCCCCATGTTGCACGGCGGGCGGTCCGGGAGCGGCGGGCGGTCGCGCGGCGCTTTCTTTCAGGACTGCTGGAGGATTTCTCCAAACTAGAACGATTGGCGCGAATCATTGCGGGGCTTTCTCCGGCGATCAGCAAAAAACAGGAGGGCGAACGCCTGCTGCTGGGCATGCAATTCCGCATGCTATACGCGCTGGTTTGGATATGGCTTTCCCTGGGCCGCGTACCCATGCGCCAGATCGAGGATTTGACAGGACTGGTGGGGCGTCTTGCGCTGCGCATGCAGCAGGCAATTGCGGAAGTCAACGCGCTCTCGGCCGGACAGCTTCCTGGCGACGCCAACGCCTGAATTCACAGGCCTGCCTTGCGCGGCGCCACCCGAACTCAATTCAGCAGATATTCGATTCCATGCGCATTTGCTTGGGGGGCGGCTTGCGCAAGGTGCCATCGTTTGGAGAAAACCAGGCCGCGGAAAAATGACCGTTTACGAAACAAGCACGCTCGTTCCGAAACCGGCAACCGGCACTGTGCCCTAATCGTATAATTACTGGTATTGAGGCGATAATTGACTAAGGCAAAAATTCTGATAGTTGATGACGAAGAGGCAATCCGGGAGGTTGTTTCCACTCTTCTCGAAGCCAGGGGCTACGAGTGTGCCTCGGTCAGCAACGGTTGCCTGGCCCAGGAACACATTCGAAAACAACCGGTGGATCTGGTCCTGAGCGACATGGTCATGCCGGAAATGGATGGCCTCAGCCTGGTCGAATGGCTGCATAAGGCCGATCCCGACGTCCCAATCGTCATGGTCACGGCAATGCATGACCTTTCGACGGCTTTGGAAGCCATCCGGCGGGGCGCGTACGACTACATCCTCAAGCCGTTCGAAAAGGACCAACTCTACCTGGCCGTGCGGCGCTCCCTGGAACACCGCCGACTGGTGCTGGAGAACCGGAATCATCAGCGTAACCTGGAAAAGCTTGTCGAAGAACGCACCGCTCAGCTCTCGGGCGCCCTCGAACAGCTCAAACAATCTTACGATGACACGCTGGAGGCACTGGGCGGCGCGCTCGACTTGAAGGACGCCGAAACCGAAGGCCACTGCAAGCGTGTGACGGCGTTCACCATTGCCATCGCGAAATCAATGAATGTCGATCCCGAACTGCTTCCTCAGATTGCGCGCGCCGCATTTCTCCACGACATTGGAAAGATGGCCATTCCCGATCAAATCCTGCGCAAGCCCGGCCCGCTCACCATCGAGGAGCGCGAGATCATGCGAACGCACTGCGAAATCGGGTACAACATGGTCATCCGTATCCCCTTCCTGAGGGAAGCCTCCGAAATTGTCCTTTCTCACCAGGAATATTTTGACGGAACCGGCTACCCGCGCGGGTTGCGCGGCGAACAGATTCCCCTGGGGGCGCGCATTTTCGCCGTCGCCGATGCGCTGGACGCCATGATCTCCGATCGTGTCTACCGGAAAGCCCTGTCCATCACACACGCCCGGAATGAAATTCTGCGCTGCTCAGGAACGCAGTTCGACCCGAAAATCGTGGAAGTTTTTCTGGCCATGCCGGAAACTTTGTGGGACGAGTTGCGGCAAGATATCGGCAAGCCCTACCAACTTTCTCAACTGAGTGCGGTCTAACCTGCGTCGCACTGCTGAAATCTGATTCCCGGGCCTTGCGAAAATCACGGCGCGCTCGTGCTATCCTGCGGAACAAGGACAACCCTATGGCATTGGTAGCGATCAAGACAGCCTCGACCACGGGATATTGCGACTGCATCCACGGATGTTATGAACTGGCCAGCCTGCGCGACGAAGACACAGGCAAAGCCTTTTGCCCACGCTGCGCCAAAGAACATCTGGAGATGAACGAGGGGATCGGGCTGCCGCGCCCCGCGCCTTCCAGAATTTCCGCGAATTCGGGCGATCTGCCCTCGACTCCAAAAATTCCTCCTCCGGCCGATCCCCCGGGCCGTCTGCGCTGAACCCGCAAAGCCCATTTCCAGCCATGCGGATGTTTTCGCTCGCCCGATGGGCCGGAACGATTTCCCTACCGTTTACCGGTGCGCCGGGCTGTGGCATCCTGAATTCAGAATTGTCCGTACGCACTCGACGCTCGCAAGTGGCATAATTAAGGGAGTTCCAGCGGGATTGCCCCATGCAACAAAACGCCACTTACGATGTTTTCGTAGACGGTTCCTGCTCGTTCTGCCAATGGACGCGAGAAAAGGTCGAACCCTATGATTCCGGATCGCGGCTGCGATTTCTGGACTACAACGATCCGGCAGTCGCCGCGCAGGCTCCATTTCCGCGAGTCGAGTTAGACCGCGAAATGCACGTTCGCTCGCCGGAAGGCTCATGGCTGAAGGGATTTGAAGCGTGGCTGGCGTTGCTGCTCGTCATGCCCAGGCTTGCATGGCTCGGCAAAATCGGCGGTTTGCCTCCGGTCCGCTGGCTGGGTCCGTCCCTGTACGGATTTATCGCGCGTCACCGCTACAGCCTCCCGGGGGCGCCGACGCGCTGCACCAGCGACACGTGCGCGGTTCCCGGGCGCCCGCCCAAGTGAAGCACGAGCACGCTTCGCGTGATACCATATTTGCGCCGTGCAGCCTCTAAAAAACTCCCGGGACGACTCGAAACCCCCATGACCACACCAACGTACTCCTCCGCGGAGTCCATTCCCATGCTCGATTTGCGGGCGCAGTTCGAAACCATCGCCCCGGAAATTCGGAATACCGTAGAGGAAGTCCTGAAGGCGCAGCAGTTTGTTCTGGGGCCGCATGGAGAATCGCTGGAACAGGAAATCGCGCAGACCTGCGGCGTATCAAACGGCATCGGCGTCGCTTCGGGAACCGAAGCCCTCGAACTGGGGCTGCATGCCTGCGGCGTAAATGCCGGCGATGAAGTGATCGTGCCCGCATTCACTTTTATCGCCACCGGCAGCGCCGTCAGCGCGCTCGGCGCGCGGCCCGTGTTTGCGGATATTGAGCCCGCCACCTTCAACCTCGATCCGGAGCAGATCGAAGCCCGGATCACGCCTCGCACGCGCGCGATTGTCGCTGTGCACTTGTTCGGACTTTCGGCGGACATGGACCCGATTCTTGCCGTTGCCGAAAAACACGGCCTTCCCGTAATCGAAGACAATGCGCAATCGCTGGGCGCAAGCTACCGTGGACGCAAGACCGGATCGATGGGCCGGCTCGGTTGCCTGAGCTTTTATCCAAGCAAGAATCTGGGCGCGTACGGCGATGCCGGCATGATCGTCACCAGCGATGAAAAGCTGGCCCGGCGGCTGCGCGCGCTCCGCAATCATGGCCAGACGGGCCGCTACCTGAGCACGGAACGCGGGTGGAACAGTCGGCTGGATGAATTGCAGGCGGCCATCCTGCGCGTAAAACTGCGGCATCTGGCCGGCTGGACCGCAACGCGCCAGGGCCACGCGCGGCTTTACGAATCGTTGTTGAAGGATTTGCCCGACATTACATTGCCCCGAGCCCCTGCGGGAAGCGAGCACGTCTACTATCTCTACACTATCCGCGTCGCGGGCCGCGCCGATGGCCGCGCTGGAAGCGGCGAAGATGAAACGCGCAGCGACATCGTTCAGAAGCGGCTGGCGGAACGCGGCGTTGCGAGCATTGTCTATTACCCGGTTCCACTGCATCTCCAGCCGCTGTACGCCGCGCTCGGCGGCAAGCCGGGGGATTTACGCATCAGCGAGCGCGCCTCGCGTGAAGTGCTCTCCATTCCCTTGTACCCCGAGCTCACACGGGCGCAGATCGAACGCGTTGCTGCGGCGCTTCGAGAAGCCTTGCGCGACTGACCTGCATTTCTTTCGGCTGATTTTTAAGTGCTACAGGCAGAAGCCTGTCCTGCGGGAAGGGTGAAGCGGGGAGCGGAACTACGCTGCCGTGGAGGCAGCCCGGCGGTACAGCAGGAACATCACGGCCAGAAATATGAACAGCGCCGGCGTCAAAAGGGCCAGAATTCCCCAGTTCAGCGAATGCTGCGCGGCCAGGCCAAGATTGGAAGCCGTCGTGTAACAGAGCGCGCAACCCTGCGCGTGCGCGCCGCGCGCTGTACCCAGTATCGCGAGAATGGCGGCAACCGCAAATTTTGATCGCATCCGGCCTTCCTCCTGAAAAAGCACCCGAAGCGGCGCTCGGCTTATCCTACCACTTCTTCCCTAAATTTCTTCCTTCAATGAGAATGCATTTGCAGCAACCGGAACGCGTCCGGAAGAAACAAAATCAACATTATGGCAGTAAAGATAAGGATTGCGGGAATCACCCACAGTACCAGGGAAAATTTTTCATATCTCAGGTGCATGAAATAAGACATGCTGATCCCGGCCTGCACTACGGCAAGTCCGGCCAGAATCAATAGCAGAAGCATCGGCGGAAGCCGCAGGGACGCCAGGAAGACCTGGAAGCCGGTAATCGCGATCAAGACAATCCAGATCGCCAGATTCGACCTTAGGCCGGCCCCCGCGCGGGTTGCTTCCGCATGCGCCTGTGTAGGCATCGACTTTTCTTCTCCCGTCGCGGCAGACACCGCGACCCGCAAAGCGCATTTGCCGGATGTCGCCTAGTATTTCACCGACATCAGGTAAATCAGCGGGAACACGAACATCCAGACCAGGTCAACAAAGTGCCAGAACAATCCGTTCACTTCGACATCCTCGGAGGAAAACTTCCCGCGGCCATACCCGGTCGCAACGATGCCGAGGTAAACCACGCCGATCAGGACGTGCGCCATGTGTATCCCGGTGATGCCGAAAAAAACCGCCCCGAACAGCGGCGTGCCCCACGGGTTGCTTGAAAACGTGGCGCCTTCCGCAATCAGGCGAAACCATTCCACCGCGTGCAGCCCCAGGAACGCCAGCCCGCAGGCCATCGTGGCAATCATCCACAGGACGGTGGCCTTGCGGTCATTGCGTTGCGACGCCGTCACCGCCATGACCATCGTCAGCGAACTGGTCAGCAGCACGACCGTCATCCCCGCCGAGAAAATGATGGCGGGGTTCATGGGAAACGGCCGGGGCCAGCCGGGATTGGTGATCCGGGAATAGCAGTAGGCAATCAGCAGCGCGGAGAACGTCAGAGAATCGGAAACGATGAACAGCCACATTCCCAATTTCTTTGAACTCATCGCAAACGGAGACGCCCCGCCCGACCATGCCGAATCAAGCGCCGCGCTGTTTTTTCCCTCTTGCACGGTTCACCGTCCCAACGTCAGCAGTACCAGCAGGAAAACCCACAGGCCATCCATGAAGTGCCAGTAAATCGAGGCCAACTCCGCAGCGGTGGCCTGCGAAATGCGCGAGCGTTTCCACGGGCGGAACAACACGTAAAACAAGGCGAAAATTCCGCCCGCCAGGTGCGCGCCGTGCGCCGCCGTCAGAAGATAAAAAAAACTGCTGCTCGGATTCGTCGAAAGCAGGATTCCCGCGGCAGAGAGCTGCCGCCAGGCAATGATCTGCCCCGCCAGGAAAAGCATTCCGAGACCGCACGTCACCCACCACCAGGACCGAAACACTTCCCGGTCGCCATCTTCCAGTTTCTTGCGCGCCAGGATGATGGTGCCGCTGCTGGCGAGCAGAATCAGAGTATTGAACCAGACGACAGTGGGCATCGGCGTGTGCTGCCAATCGTTGCCCAGACCCTTGCGCACAATGTAGGAACTCGCCAGGGCCATGAAAAACATCACGATGGCCGCCAGGCCCAGCTGGAGCGCCGTGAAGTAGGCGCGCCGCGGGATCGGGGGCAAGGGGCTGGAAGATCCACCATCGTCGCCGCCGCCGGCGGGCGTGCCCGTCCCGCCGCCGCGACCCGCGTCGATGATCTCTACTGCTTCCGTAATTGATCCCGCCATCGTTTACCTTTCAAAAGAACTACGCTTTGCGAACCAAATCCGGCGCCAGGGTCTGCAGGATGTAATCGTCGGCCACGCCCGGCACGCTGAATTCATACGGCCCGCGATAGATCACCGGCGCAACGCCTCCGAAATTGTCAAAAGGAGGAGGCGATGGAATCGTCCATTCCAGAGTCGTCGCGTGCCAAGGATTCATTTCCTTGGCTTCCTTCCCCCTAAACAGGCTCCAGAAGACATTGAACAGAAAGATAAACTGCGCTGCGATGGTGATGAACGCCGCGATGGTGATGAACACGTGCAGGGGCTGCAATGCCCGCAGGAACGGCCCCGCAGTCATCTGGGAATATCGCCGGGGATTCCCGGCGAGCCCCAGGAAGTGCATGGGCATGAAGGTGGCGTACACGCCGACAAACGTGATCCAGAAATGGACCTTCCCGACCCCTTCATGCAGGAAGCGGCCAAACATTTTCGGAAACCAGAAATAAAGGCCGGCGAATACGGCGAAGATGGCGGCGACGCCCATGATGATGTGAAAATGCGCGACGACGAAGTACCCGTCGTGCAAATACAGGTCCAGTGAGGGCTGCGCCAGAAACAAACCCGAAAGCCCGCCGCTCACGAACAGCGAAACGAAGCCCAAGGCGAACAACATCGAGCAGTTGAACGTAATTTTTCCGCCCCAGATCGTTCCCAGCCAGTTGAAGGTTTTGACCGCCGAGGGAACTCCGATCGTCATGGTCAGCATCGAAAATGCAAACGCCGAATACGGGCTCATCCCGCTGACAAACATGTGATGGCCCCAGACGCAGAATCCCAGAAAGCCAATTGCGCAGGTCGCCCCCACCATCGCCCGGTAACCAAACACAGGCTTGCGTGAAAACGTGGAAAGCAGATGCGAAACCATGCCCATTCCGGGCAGAATCGCGATATACACTTCAGGGTGTCCGAAGAACCAGAACAAGTGCTGCCACAGAAGCGGTGAACCGCCCTTATGCCAGGCGATGACCTGGCCCGAGATCACAATTCCGCCGGGAATGAAGAAACTCGTGCCCGCAACACGATCGAGCAACAGCAGGATGCACGCAGCAAGCAGTACGCCGAAGGCCAGCAGGCCAAGAATCGCCGTCACAAACCAGGTCCAGCACGTCATCGGCAAATGTCCCAGCGTCATTCCCTTCGTGCGCAGATCAATCAGCGTGGTAATGAAATTGAGCGCGCCCATCAGCGATGCGACAGAAAATATTGCCAGGCCGATAATCCATAACGTTTGGCCGGTCCCCTGCCCGGGACCTGAAATTTCGCCGAGCGCGCTCAACGGGGGATACGCCGTCCAACCGCTGATCGGTGCGCCACCCGGAACAAAAAACGCGGCCAGCATGACGAGCAGAGAAACCATGGTGGTCCAGAACGACAGCATGTTCAACACGGGGAAGGCCATGTCCGACGCGCCGATCTGGATGGGCAGGAAATAATTGCCGAAGCCGGACTGTGGCGCCGTGGTGAGCACCATGAATACCATGATCGTGCCGTGCATGGTCATCAGCGCCAGGTATTGCTCCGGCGTCATCAGCCCTCCCCTGAAGAAGGGCCATTTCGCGGCCGGCCAGGCCAGATGCAGACGCATCAGGAAAGACAAACCCATGCCGAGGAACACGGAAAACAAGGCCAGGCTCAGGTACTGGATGCCGATCACCTTGTGATCCGTGCTGAACACGTATTTTCGAATGAAACCGGACGGAGGCCGATGGTTCCCGTGACCGCCGCCGTTTTCCTCTGTCACCATCTAGCCTCTCCTCGGAGTCTCCCGGTTCGCCGGAAATGTTTCCCGGCAGATGGGCATGTTATGGCCACTACTGGTTCGCCGCTTCCTGTTGCTTCATCCATTCATTGAAATCCGCTTGGGACATCACGGTCAGCGTGCTGTGCATGCGGTAATGCCCCAGGCCGCATAGCTCGGCGCACGCGATTTCGTATACGCCTGGAACCGTGGCCGTGAAGTGCATGTGAATATCCATGCCCGGCACGGCGTCCTGCTTCAACCGGAGTTCCCGCACGAAGAAGCTGTGCGTGACGTCCTCCGAACGAATGATGAGTTCGACTTGGCGATTGACGGGAACGGCCATGACGGGCACGACCACGTCGTCTTTCGACGCTGGATCGTTGGGGTCCAGGCCAACCGGATTGCCCGTGGATGCGCTCACCAGATCGGAACTCTCCCGGCCGAATTTTCCATCGGGGCCGGCATAGCGGAAGTTCCACGCGAATTGCTCCGCGGTGACCTCAATCGGCAGCGCCCCCGGCGCGGCACCCATGAAGTGCACTTGCGCCCACGCGTTTTGCGCGTACAGCCCGAGGCCGACAAATAAAACCAGGGTCACAAGCGTCCAGACGACCTCCATCGTATTGTTGCCCTCGAAGTAGGTCACCTTCTGCCCGCGGTCGCGAAATCGAAACAGGGTATAGGCAAGAGCAATCTGCGCGAGCACAAAGATGACGCCGGTAATCAGGAACGTGAGCGCAAATTGACCGTCGATCTCATGGCCCACGGCGGTAATGGCGGGAGGAAACCACCAGATCTTTGCCATGAGAATATAAACGGTGACCGCCGTCATGAGCACGAGGAAAACGGACAAGGCGAGGGCCGTCGAAGTGGAACCGCTTTCTGCAGGTCTGCTCAGCATCGTCTCCGCTCCAGGGATGTTGGGGGCTCGTATGCCTCGGACCGAAGGCCCAGCTCAACTGTTCGCACCGGACGAAACCGGTCTATCTTAACCTGTGCGGCACATCATATTCATCCGCGAAAGCATTGCAACAGCACATTTTTTCGCCTATCGAAATCCGGGATCGAAAATGGCCGGGGCGCTGCCCAGAGGCGGCCCAGGGGAGTAAGATGGATGGAAAGCAGAAAAGCCGGAGGCGGCCATGAAAACCATTCCCAGGATTGCCAAGGCTCGAAGGATCGGCAAGATCGGCGAAATCAGCGCGTTTTGCGCCGTATTCCTCGCGGGGATCGCGGTACTGGCGGTTCCCAGCCATGCCCAGGTGGAGAGCCCGCCGGCCATGACGGCGTGCAAATTTGTCGATGGCAAGACCATTACCGTGCACTATTCCAGCCCGCGCATGCGGGGACGCAGAATATTCGGCGGCCTGGTACCTTACGGTGAGGTGTGGCGCGCCGGAGCCAACCAGGCCACCACCTTCGTGACCCAGTCGGACGTTGTCGTCGGGGGCAAGACCGTGCCCGCGGGGAGCTACACCCTTTTTGCCCTGCCCACCGCAACCAAATGGACGTTGATCATCAGCAAGCGGACCGGCGAATGGGGAATTCCCTACCCCGGCGAGAAAGACGATTTTGCCCGCATGGAAATGAAGGTTTCAAAGCTGCCCTCGCCTTTGGAAAACTTCACAATTTCGTTCGAACAGGCCGCTTCGAGCTGCACGTTGCATCTGGATTGGGAAATGACGCGCGCTTCCATCAATATTTCCGAGAAGAAATAGCGCCGGTCTCTCGCGGCCACGGGGATTCTGGGTGGCGCCGACAGTGCCACGGCGGGGCACACCGGCACGCAGTCCGGCACCGTGCTCAGTCGGGCGGCCTGGCCTTGAAACTTTTATAGGATATGCGAAATGGAAATATCGGATCAGGAGCCCGTACAGGCAATCCCGTATCCAAAAATCAGCGCTCGCCCTGCGCGGCGGCCGCGGCAGGCTGCCCGGCATCGCTTTCAGCTTCTTCCAGGATTTCGCCATCCCATTCGACGGTAATTCCGCGGCGCACGCTTGCTGAAGCGGCGCAAAGGTCTTCGTGATGTTCCAATGCGCGCTCGATGCTGGCGCACTTGTCCTTGGGAACTTTTAAGCGATAGTGGATTTTGATGCCCGTCAGAATCATCTTGCCGTCGACATCTTCGATTTGGCCTTCGGTATCCACCAGGAGTTTGCCGGAGTCCGCAGGCAAGCCGCGCGCCTCCATGGCGCCGGCCACGGTTCCCGCCATGCATCCCCCCACGGCCGCGACAATATAATCCAGCGTGGAGGCCATCGGCTCTTCCGGTGCAAACTTGAAGAACTGCGCGATGCCGCCGTGAATTCCCATGCGTATGGCGCCGGGGAATCCTTCGATTTCGGCGGTCTTAATTCTGCTCTTTCCGGTTTCCCTCCGAATCTTCACTTTCGAGGTATGCAGCAGTTTTGTCATGGCTCCTCTTTTCCACGGCCACTGGGCCGTAATTTCAAGCCAGCGCGTCCAGCAAATCCGCCACGGAAAAGATCTGCGCGGCCTTCACGAACGCCGTAAACAGTTTACGCGGGTCCGAAGCGTATGACACGGAGAATTCACCGCCCCGAAACATCTGTTGCAAAAATTTCCGAAGGTCCGCGCCGAACGCTTCGCGGGTAGCCTCGGTGTTGGGGGCGATCAGGCGGTCATTGACGAAGACTTCGACATCCCGGCCGTTGAAGCGCAGTTTTCCCTTCAGGCGAGGATCGGCTTCGAGCCGCTGCAGGGCGAGCAGCGCCGCGCGCGCCGCCTGCTTCAGGCATTCGATATTACTGCCTTCCAGCGCCGCCTTGCGGTTGTAACGAACACCCAGGCGGTTGTCCGTATTGTCCACGCTGTAGTTGCCCTGGTGCCCGATCAGGACCACGCCGGGCCCCGCCGGCACGTGGCGGTAATCGGCAATATCGAGCAGCAATTCCTCACCGCCGGGCTGCTCTTGAATCCAGCCGTGAAACACGGGAATCAGCGGCTCGAGGTCGACCTCTTCCGGATTCTGAACGAGAAACTTCACGTTGACGTGCTGCAGTTGCATGTTCTGGCATCCCTTTTCTTCAAATGGTTTAGACAATCGCCGGCGCTCCGATGCGGTTGTAGCAGTTGTGCGCGGCATCGATGAACAGTTGCGCTTCATCGATCAGATACCGGGCCGAATCCTGCGTATAGGGCCGGTCTGCGTTCTGGTGCGCGGCAAAAAGGTATTCGGCAAATTTTCCGCCGGCAAACGGATCAAAGAATTTCTGTGTGTCGAAATAGCGCGCTCGAAATTCGCGAACGATCTCCTCCGAATCATTCCCGACGACGGGAGTTTCGATCTCCACAAGGGCTTTGGCGGCGCGCAGCATGGACTGGTAGGACGCCTCTCCCGCCTGCTTGATTTGACCGCTCTCCCAGGCCACCTGCGCCTCAAACAATTCCCGCTCGGCGGCGGCAAGACCAAAATCGGTCGCGGACACGACCTCGCCGGCGCATTCGCCGACTCCCATGTCGGACAACCCGTATTCCCGGGGATCGCCCCAATCACTGAAGAAGGACCGATCCGATGGATCGGCCGGAAGACGCGTCAGATCCTCAAGCATTTTCTTGAGTTCCACCTTGCCGATTCGAGCTGTGAAATCCCGGAAGCATTCTCCATTTTTCCGATTTTCGGCATAACGGCCCGTCAGGCGGGAAACCGCTTCAGGAATATTCTTGGACGGAATCGCGATCACCGGAAGGCCGTAGGAATTTCCGTTGTTCTCCCACTGCCCGCCCAGCACCACCTGAAAATGAGGAACCGCGTAGCCCGCCATCTTGCGGCTGACGCCGTAAAATCCGAGGTCCGAAACGTGATGCTGGCCGCAACTGTTGAAGCACCCGCTGATTTTGATGTGCAGATTGTTGACGGCCTCATCCAACTGGAAATTTTTCTCGGTCAATCGCTTGCGCAACTCCCCCGCCAGCCCGCGGGAAGAGGAGATTCCGAGTTTGCACGTGTCAGTGCCCGGGCAGGTGGCCACATCGATGATGGTACCGGCCCCGGGCGCCGCGAGTTCCGCCGCTTCCAGAGCTTTGTGCACTTCGACCAGGTCGCTTTGGCTGACCCAGCGCAGGACCATGTTCTGCTCGACCGTGGTTCGCACCGTTTCCCGGGTAAAGCGGCGGGCAATGTCGGCGAGGGCGCGAAGCTGGTTCGACGTGATGTCACCCAGGGGCAGCGCGATGGTCACCACCACGTAGCCTTGCTGCCGCTGCGGCCGGGTGTTGTTCTTCGCCCAGCGCTGAAACTTTTCCGTGCCCAGCAAAGGCGGCTTGCCGCCAGGATGCAGCGGCAACTCCTGAAATGCCTCCCCTTCTTTCGCAAATTCCGCCCATCGCGGGTCGCTGGGCAGGGTTTTTCGCTCCTCCAGAACCAATTCCCTGAATTTCTCAATTCCCAGATCTTGAATGAGAAACTTGATTCGCGCCCGGCTACGATTTTTCTTTTCGCCGAGCCTTGCGAACACCCGGGAAATCGCCTGCGTCAGAGGCAGCAATTCCCCCAGGGGAACGAAATCGTCGAACAATTTCGCATGGTAAGGAACCGCGCCGAGCCCGCCACCGACATAGGTTTCAAACCCGCGCTCTTCGACGCCATTCTCGTTTCGCGTGACAGCGATCATGCCCATGTCGTGCAGGCTGGTGAGGCCGCAGGCATGCTGCGAGCAGCCGCTGAAAGCCGGCTTGAACTTTCTGCCGAAGTTCTGGACGTCGGGATGCCCAAGCAGGAACTTCGCCATGGCGCGGGAATAAGGGGTTACATCGAAAGCCTCATCCTGGCACACGCCCGCGTAGGGGCATGCGGTAATGTTGCGGACCGAATTGCCGCACGCCTCGCGCGTGGTGATGTTGGCAGCCGCCAGGCGGCGCATCAGGCTGGGCGTATCGTCGATGTGGATGTAGTGCAGCTGAAAATCCTGGCGTGTGGTCACGTGCGCGATGCCGTCGGAGTACTCCTCGGCCAGATCCGCCATCGTTTCCAGTTGCTCGGCGTTCATTCCCCCGCCGGGAATCTTGATGCGCTGCATTCCCGGGGCATCCCACATCGTGCTCGGCCCCTTCGTCAATTCGCCGGAAGGGTACGGAATCTGCTGAACTTTTTTGCCGTTGTGTCTTTGCCCGTTGTCATAACGCTGGCCGTAAATCCCTTTTCGAAGCCGCGTTTCGGCAAATAGACGCTCGTCAATCTTGCCGCTTATTCTCAGGGCAACTTCTGTTTCAAAAATATCGATTTCGCGGGCCAGATGCTCGGGCATTTTCCCCGACAGCTTTTCCGCCCACTGCGAGTTCGAAACCTTCATTTGGAGTGGCCTCCCTAAAAGCCCGTGCCTCGATCCGGGTGAGAGCGGTGCGCCCGTCCTCCCCAACATGCAGCCCGTCTTGCCGTTCTCGAATCGGGCGTCAATCGCCGGCGCGATGCCGGAAAATAAAAAAACCCACCATCGGGTTTCTCACCGAGGTGGGTAGCATGCGCTTGATTCTATAAAATCTTTATCGCGCGTTCACCCTACACACCGGCGCACTGTCGCAACTACAACAGATGCAGGCGCCGATCGTGGTCGTGCGGCTCACAAAGCAGATTGTATCACAAAGCAGCCGTTTGCCCGAACTGCATTTGCACTGAAATTGCAATGGATTGCAGCGGCCGATCCATCTCCCATCGTTCGGGCCCAAGCCGTTCGGGTCCAAGTTGTTCTGGCCCAGGCCGTTCGGGCCCACATGGTTCAAGATGGATCGGCCGGATGATCGGTTGGATCGCCACGGGCAATCACCAAATCAGGTTTAGTGCAGATTCGGTTTAGCGCCTGTCCGAATCGGGATGTTCGTGCCGCCAGTTCCAATAGTCTCTCTGCCCGTCCCGATCGAGTCTGTTGTATGGGCGGTACAGTTGGTGGCGATCATTCCAATATCTCCGGTACGCCTGGTCTTCTCGACGGTCCCAGCGATGATAATCGCGGTGATATGAGTCGTAGACGCGGACGCGACCGGCGCAGCCCGAACTGGCGGCGGCAAGCAGGAAACTCAGAGCCAGCAATGATGAGCCAAGGATACGTTTCATTCGGCGCATAGCGGTTACCTCCAGATGTTCGCGGAATATTGAACGCTTGCAATCAAGCACGCCACAGGCCAAGCGCGCCAAAATGTTCACCGTCCCCCTAATTAGCGCATTCCCCATGCATTCACAAGCGCTGTTTGTATTGCATTCTCCCCG
>Ga0307373_10009485_pt1 | contig 14540 bp, 10 predicted proteins | sample OX2MG_FD_202534 | JGI IMG/M metagenome (GOLD analysis project Ga0307373, IMG submission 202534) | Soil microbial communities from Risofladan, Vaasa, Finland - OX-2 | ecosystem: Environmental > Terrestrial > Soil > Coastal area > Acid sulfate soil | place: Finland: Risofladan, Vaasa | collected... | reverse complement strand
ATGAACGTCGCTCTGACCCGTGCCCGCCGCAAGCTGATCGTGATCGGCGACAGCGCCACTCTTTCGTCCGACGCGTTCTACCGCCGGCTTCTCGACTACTTCGAGGAGTTGGGGGCGTACCGGACCGTGTGGGAGGAATTCGCGTGCAAATGTCCGTGAAACGCGCAATAATGGGGTCACGATCATCAACGCCGCGTAAATGCCTGCCCGCCTCAAACCATCGGAGATCGCAGCCCAGCGCGACCCCCATGACCCGAAAACAGCGAAGACCCTATAGCCAACCCGGCAAGGGTCAGATCGAGATCGGAGATCTCCGCACGCAGGCCACCTGGGAGGAAACCGGCGAACAGGAAGCTGCTCCCGCCGGTTCGCGCACGCGCCGGCACGCCGCGGAGGGTCGCAAGGTCAACGTCAAATGGCGAATCACGTTCGGCCAGGTCTCAGGGCACAAACGGGAAGCGCTGCGCGACATCCTCCGCCAACGCGCCGCCGACGAGCGATCGCTCTTCACGGTGGTGCTCAACGGCGTGAAATATGATTCGCTGTACCTCGACGAACTGACGGTCGTCAGCAACGATCCGATCCCCCATGGATTCGTGTTTTCCAACGGCGACGCGTAGCAATGGCCTCACGCCAAGAGCTTCGCCAAGGCCTCGTTTCCAGTCATCCCCGGAGCGATGCCCAGCGCCCTGGCCGGCTCGCTGACGGCCACGATTTTGGCGTTGTAGAGATCTTCCGGTTCAACGAGCGGCCTGGCGGGAGTTCCCTTGGCAATGGCCACCGCCATGCCGAACTCGCCGGCGACGTGAACGTCGAAGATCCCGCAGCCGACCATGCCCCGCGCGGTATGGATCGCGCAGTATTGTCCGCCCTGCCAGCGATAACTGGCGCCAATCGCCGGGCCGTGGGGAGTGTCGAGCTGGCGCTGAGTCGCCTGAGGGAGCGCGGTGGTCATGGGGCATCCTTTTTTGCAACGTCGTGGTCCGATGGTTATCATAGCCTCTGCTCCGGCGATTTGGAACCGTACCGCACCCGGGGACGACGAGAGTCGGTCGGGCTTTGAGCCTGGCGGCGCGACGCGTGGTCCCGTCAGGTTGGAATGTGTGACCTGCTTCGCCTAATGACGATTGTCCCACCACCCTCGCACGGTCCTGCCGCGCGATCCGCGGCGCCGAAGACACGCCAGGCGTGCCTGCTGGGCACGGCATTGGCGATCGTCATCGTGTCGCTTGCGCTCGAGGTGCTGCCCGGCGAGCGCATTGCGCTGCGCGGCTTCTCCGATTATCCCTTGCCGCACACCTGCTATTCGCGCACCTTGTTCGGCGTCAGTTGCCCTGGCTGCGGCCTGACGCGGAGCTTCGTCCATCTGGCGCACGGCGACTGGTGGGCGGCATGGCAGGTCCACCGCCTCGGTTGGCTGCTGGCGGCGGTCGTATTGTTCCAGTTTCCGTACCGGTTAGCATTGCTTGCCGGCGGCGACCGCTGGGCGCTCGGCCGGCCGTTAGTAGCGTGTTTTTCAACCGCCGTGATCGGGTTGCTGCTGGCAAACTGGGTTTGGCGGTTGCTCGCGGGAGGCTGACCGTTCCGGCCCCGGCCCAAATTATGCTTGAATTTCCCTTGGTTTTCGACGACGATGGGGGCCGAGGGTGTTCCGAGAACAGTGACTTGGTGCGAGAACGGCGAATTGGCGAGGCGGGGCGAATTTGTCATTCCATCCATTTTATCGCTGGAGGTCACGACAATGATCGGAGTCACAGAGCATCTACGCGCTTTGGCCAAGTTTCTCAAGGTCGCCGAAAACGAGGTCGCCTTCGACGACATCGCGGAGGAGTTTCACCTCGTATCGCCTGCCAACGCTCAACAGGCCGAGCTGGTTTACTACGTCTACACCCAAGAGGAAGAGCGCTTGGGTCGGCTGCGCGGACATATCGACGTCCCCCAGGTCGGGACCGTTTTTTCCGACAAGGCGAAGTACGTCATTTGTCAGTCGACCAAGCCGACGCTTTGAGCAAACGTGGCGCTCCGTCAGTTGTCCCGCGACGGGTGGTAGACGAACTCAATTTCGTGCTTGGGTGTCAAGGTGCGAACCGAATTCGGCGCACTCATGGGCGCATGGCGGCGTCCAGCCCCGTAGATCTAGACATATGTCCGACCGGGTCCACTCACACAACATGTAGTGGTCGGATATGCGCTATCGCCAAGCGCCGCCTTACACTCCCAGCGCCTCGCGCAACCTCGCGATTTGTTCGGCCATCGGCACGGGTGTGGGAAGCTGGTAGCCCAAGACGACCGGCTCGACGGCGAGCGACACGAAGCGTGGGCCGGGCATGGCCAATACCGCCGCGGCCTGGCGTTGCCACTCGCTCAATTCATTGAAAGCGGCCACGCTACGAATGCCCGCGGCGCGGGCGAGCGCGGCGAAGTCGGTCGGAACCCCGGAGGCCGCGGTCGCCTGTCCGCCGGTCACTTCGTATATCCCGTTGTCGAGCATCACGAGCGAAAGGTTCGTCGCCCCGCTGGCGGCGATTGTCACCAGTGAACCGAGACTCATGAGCGTGCAGCCGTCGCCGTTGAACGCCAGCACCCGGCGGTCGGGCTGGGCCAACGCCAGACCCAAAGCAAGCGCCGGCGCGTGTCCCATGGCGGAGGGGATGTATTGGAAGTCGAGTGGGTGCCGGGAGAGTTTCGGCCATTCGCGGGCCGAACCCATCGTCGTCACGACGATCTCATCCGTCCGCCAATCGGCCAGTACCTGCAAGGCAGGCAACAATGGCATGCGTTTTTTGTCATTTGTCATTGGTCATTGGTCATGGTCATTATTTACTCGTTTCCACGCTCCGCCGACCCACTGCGCGGGCGGTTCTTCGGACGCACTGCGTCCACAGCGAGCAACCAACGTTGTAAGCCCAACGGGGCGCGCTGATCGCAATGGCCGCGGAGCGGCCGGCATTGCATTCCCACGCGGAGCGTGGGAACGAGAAACAAGTGACCAAGGACCAATGACTCACCCTCACCCTTTCCCCTCCGCCAACAGCGCCACCCCAGGACGTGCGGCGGCCTGGCAGGCGCGGTAATGTTCGGCCAGCCTGGCCGCTGAACCGGCGGGCTGATCCAGGAGTACGAAGTCGAGGCCCCAGGCGCGAAGCACCGGCTCGGTGAACTTTCGGGCGGAGTCGGTCGAGTTCGGAAGCAGGTAGCTTCGGTAGCCGACGATTGCGTACAAAGGTAACCCAAGGTCGAACAGCGCGTTGCGCAAGGCGTCACCCGACTCGAACAAGCCTGTGTTCTGGATCACGATGACTGGCCGGCTCCCCCCGAGGTGCAAGCCGGCAGCGATGGCCCAAGCCTCCCCCTCGCGGCATACGCGCACCAACCGCGACGCGCCGGACTGCGCCAGCGCGGCTTCCCAGCCGCCCAGGGTCGAATCGGGGATCCACACGACGTGGGTCACTCCCAACTCGGCAAGCGTCGTGGCGATTTCGGGACCGGTAATCACGTTATTTCGCCTGTTTGAACGTCGTGACCCAAAGCAGCGGCTTGCCGGCGTCGTCCACCCGCCACTCGCCCTTGAGTTTCGTCTTGAACAGTATCTTGTCGATGATCTTGCCGTACCACCATCCCTTGCCGTCCAAAGAGACCTTGGTCTCGTAGGGATCGAGCCCCTGCCTGGCCAAGGCCACGTGATCGTACAGAATTGGCGTTTCGAGCCGCTCGCCGATCGTCGCAAGGGTATCGGCCAAGGGGTTCTGTTCGATCTCGATCTCGTTCAGTTTCTCCATCAAGTCGGGCACCAACTCCGACGCTTTCACCTCGGGGGGCCAGCCGACCGGCCAGGGCGTTTGTCCGGCGATCGGCTTGTGGACCACGTATTCGATCTTTTTCCCCCGTTTTGCGATCCGCGGTTCGAAGACCAGGCCCGCGGGCCGCAACAGGTAGGCCAGCGCGGTGCCCGACGTCAGCCCGGCCAGATCTTCGCGAACCACCTCAGCTTTCTTGAGCGCGGCCAAGGTGGCGGCATCGATCGTCAGCGAACCATCCAGATCTCGCGCGATCATGGCCACGGCTTCGAAGGGTGCCATGTCCTTCGTCGAAAAATCCACCGCGTGGGAGAGATTTTCGTGGACCGCCGCAAACTGCTTCGCTGTCAGGCCGAATGGCGAGGTGTTTTGCCCCTTCGCCTGTTCGGGACCGTTTTCGCGGAGCTGCTTGAGCCACTCGGCGAGGGCGGCCCGTTCGCGCGATGAGAATTTTCCGCCGGGCACCACCAATTGGTCGTTGTCCGTCAACACGCCAATCACGCGGTACACTGGCCTCGCTTCGCCGCCGGACACCCTGACCTCCACCTTGTCGTCGGCACCGGACTTGCGGATTTGCAAGGCGTCAACTTTCAATTCCGTCAGCAGCTTGTACCATTGCTGCTGTGACGTGAGGGGGAAATTGCTCTGCATCACCAGTTCGAACTCGACGCGCGGCCCGCCGGCAGCCCATGCCGGCGGCACGAGAAGGAGCAATCCCAGCGCCGCGGCCATGGCCGCTTTGGTCGTTGACATCGACATCGTCGGGATCCTCGTTCGGAAGGGTTGCCCTTGGGGATTATAGCATTGGATGGAACGCTGAGGAGGAGGGATTGACGCCGAAGTCGCAAGTCTTCATCCTTCATCCTTCATCCGTCGTCCCTCATCGTTCAAGCAAGGAGCCGACACATGCCGCGACCGGTCACGCTGTTCACGGGCCAATGGGCCGATTTGAAGTTGGATGACCTCGCCCGCAAGGCGGCGGAGTTCGGTTACCAAGGGCTCGAATTGGCCTGTTGGGGCGATCACTTCGAGGTCGACAAGGCGCTGGCCGACGACGGCTATTGCGCCGCCAAGCGCGATCTGCTCGAACGGCACGATTTGCAGGTTTTCGCGATCAGCGCGCACCTGGTGGGTCAGGCGGTGCTGGACCCAATCGACGAGCGGCACCAGGCGATCTTGCCGCCGCACGTTTGGGGCAAAGGCGATCCGGCTGGCGTCAACGCCCGCGCGGCCGAGGAGCTGAAGAAGACCGCCCGCGCGGCCCAGAAGCTGGGCGTCGACGTGGTCAACGGCTTCACCGGATCGAGCATTTGGCACCTGCTTTATTCGTTTCCGCCGGTGCCGCCCGCGATGATCGACCGCGGCTACGAGTTGCTGGCCGAGCGGTTCAATCCGATCCTCGACGTGTTCGGCGAATGCGGCGTTCGGTTCGCCCTGGAGGTCCATCCCACCGAGATCGCATTCGACCTGATGAGCGCCGAACGAACATTGCAGGCGCTGGAGCGCCGCGAGGAGTTCGGCTTCAATTTCGATCCCAGTCACTTGCACTGGCAAGGGGTCGATCCGGTCGAATTCATCCGCGCTTTCGCCGACCGGATTTACCACGTACACATCAAGGATGCAATCACGACTCTCAACGGGCGCAGCGGCATTTTGTCGAGCCATCTGAACTTCGGCGATCCGCGCCGCGGCTGGGATTTTCGCTCGCCAGGGCGTGGCGGGGTGAACTTCGAGGAGATCATCCGGGCGCTCAACACGATCGGCTACGAGGGGCCGCTTTCGGTCGAATGGGAAGACATCGGCATGGACCGCGAGGCGGGGGCCAAGGAAGCCTGCGAGTTCGTCCGGCGGATCGACTTCCGGCCCAGCGGCGTCGCATTCGACGCGGCATTCGAGCGGAAGAAGTCGTAGCGCGGACTTACCGCATTCGGCGGATTCTGCGTTGTACTTCACGCGGCGGACGATGAGTCCCTTTGCCGCGAGAATATGGCGGTGGTTCCGGCCGCGTGGTAAGTTGGATCTATGTGTCCTCTCGTTCCCACGCTCCGCGTGGGAACGTCTCCCCGGACGCTCCGCGTCCACGTTCCAGAAGCGTGCTGACGCCCTGCACCATCCGCATGGTATGCTGGATAGATAACATGAACTCCTCTCATCATGCCCCGCAAAATCAAATCGTTCGTCGCGCGCCTCTGCGAGGGGCGATCATAGGCCTGGCGTTGCTTGCGGCGGCGCCGGCATCCGCCGAGACGGTCGAGGACGAGCACGCGGAGCTCACGACGCGGTATGCCGCCGAGCTTGCGAAGCTATGCGCCTGGTGTGACGCCAATGATCTGGCCGACGAGGCGAAAACCACGCGCCGTTGGCCACTGCCGCACGCGCCGTTGACCTTGGTCGTGCCCCTGGTCGACGAGGCGGTGGACGAGCCGCAAGAAGCCGACGATGCGCCCGCCAAGGCCGCCGAGTGGCGCGCGCGGTTCACTGAGCTGCGACAGGCGCAAGGTGAGGCGCTCTTTTCGCTTGCCCGCCGCGCGGCCGGCGAGAAACAGATGACGCTCGCGTACCGGCTGGCACACGAGACGCTGCGCGAGGACCCCCGCCACGAGGACGCGCGGAAAATGCTGGGCTACAAGTTGCACGAAGGCCACTGGTTGACATCTTTCGAGGTGCAAAAGACGCAAAGCAAGCAGGTTTGGCACCCGACGTTCGGCTGGCTCCAACGCACGCAGGTCGAGCGCTACGAGGCCGGTGAGCGGTTCTACAAAGGGCGCTGGCTCAAGGCCGAGGATGAGGCGCGGCTGAGGGCCGACATCGACCATGGATGGGTTGTCGACACCGAGCACTACCATATCCGCACGAACCATAGTCTCGAAGAAGGGGTCCGCTTGGCGACGCGGCTCGAGCGGCTCCATCAGCTTTGGCGGCAGCTCTTCGTGCGGTTCTATCTGGCGGACGAGCAGATTGCAAGGTTATTCAAGGGGGGCGCGCTTCCCAAAGGCCCTGCCAAGCGGCTCCAGGTGACCTGTTTCCGCAATCGCGACGAATACAACCGGACCCTGATTGTCAAACAGCCCAAAATCGCCATGACGACCGGCTATTATTGGCCCGACCTCCGCATGGCCTATTTCTTCGCGGGACAGGACGACAGCAACCTCTATCACGAGGCGACGCACCAATTGTTCAGCGAAGTGCGCGCCATGTCGCCCAAAACGGGCCTCGCGGCGAACTTCTGGATCGTCGAAGGGATCGCCTGCTATATGGAATCTCTAACAGTCGGTAATGGGCAAGGGGATGATAGCTTCTGCACGCTCGGCGGCGCCGACGCGATCCGATTGCAAAACGCCCGCGTGAGGCTGTTGGACCACGATTTCTACGTCCCGTTGAACGAGTTGACCCGGCTGGGGATGGATGCGCTCCAGGACGACGAACGGATCAAGCAAATTTATAGCCAGGCGTCTGGATTGACGTACTTCCTGATCCACGTCGGCGACGGCCGCTACCGCGACGCGCTGGTCGCCTATCTCGTCGCCGTCTACACCGCTCGCGACACGCCCGGAACCCTGGCCGAGCTGACCGGCCGGAGTTATAGCGAATTGGACCGCGAGTACCGAGCGTTCGTGCAAGGCGTGAAGAAAACGGACGGGAGATAGGAGTCGGAAGTTAGGAAACATGCCATTTCGCACGATTGCGAAGGCGAGTCGCACTAACTGACTTCCCAGTTGAGGTTCGGGCCGTCGAGCACGAGCGCGATGTGCTCCTACCATCGACGTCCAAGGACTCGACGGCCGATTTTGGCAAGATCGTGACCTCCGCTCCCGAATCAATCAACATCGAAACGCCGGATACGATCGACCCTTTCTCAGGACTGCGGAGAGTCGCTTCGGCAACCGGGGCGGGAGGCGAAAACCCGTCGCCGTTATACGCGGCCATCGTGCGGTTCCTCAATGACCTCGAGTGCAAAGTCGGATATCTGCTCGGGGTGTACCAAACGCGGGCTGGCGAATCGATACCTGGCGAGAGGCTCAAGTGCCGGAACGATTACGTTCATTCAGCCGTTTTCGCGAAGAGCTCATCGCTGGCGACCATTTCGGCGATGATCTGCTCGTCGCGCTGGCCGCCGGCAAGTTGACCGACGAAGGACTCGACACCCACTGGGTCCAGTGGCCGGTCGAGGAACGCCTGGTAGAAGCCCGACACCAGATTGCGGCGGTACTCGTCGCTGCCGAAGATGATCGCCGCGACGCTGGCCGGCGTGGCGCCCTTGGCCATGGCCGCGTCGAAGTAAGCCCGTCCCGAGGCGTCGACCTCCCTGCCCAGCGCATCTTGGAAGAGCGCGTCGAGGAAGCCGTCTTTGGTGCCACTGCCGTGCGTTTGAAGGTACTCAGGCGAGCTGACCAGTATCTGGGCCAATTCCTCGTCGGTGCCACCGCTGTAGAGCAACGCCGTCCAGGCTTGAAGGCCACCTGGGTCCGGCGCGCGGTGCAGATAGGTTTCGTAAAGCGCTTGCACTTCATCGCGCTGTTCCTCGCGTGGAAGCGCCAGTTGCACGATTTCATAAGCCAACTGGCCGTGGCTCTCGCCGGCGTCGAGCTTGGCGGTCCAGTAGTCGAGCCCGCCTTGTTCCGCGGCGCGGTGCAGTACGTCGCGGTAGATCTCCATCACGTAGCGCTGGTTCGCCGTGCCGCGCGTGCCGTCGGGCAATAACTCTTCAAGAATCGTGGCCTGAGTCGTGACGGTTGCCATTAGCCCGCCGCCCGAGATTGCCACCGCAACCGGGTAGACGTGCTCATCGGCGTAAGTGTGCGAGCCGCTGACGGTGTACGTTCCGCCGGCGACGGCAATGCTGCCGGCGCTGGTTGCGCCGTCGCCCCAGTTGATCGTGGCACTGAAATCGCCGGCCGGCTCCGAACCGCCGCTAAGCGTGAACGTGGCCACGGCCACGCCGGAAAGTGGCGAAAGCTCGAAACTATTGACCGCAAGACCGACGCCCGAAATCGATTGTATGCTTGCGCCTGCGGACACCAGGGCCGAGGTGCTCGCCGCGGTCTTCGCCCCGGCCACGTCGTCGATCTGGCTTGCCACGAAATTCCCACCGGCCATCGCATAGGTATGGCTGCCGAAAACCGCGAACTGTCCGGCCGCGGCGCGCTGGTCCACCACCGCTCCGGTGGACGATGTCCCATCGCCCCAGTGGATCGTCACCGTGAAATCGGCCGTCGTCGCGGCCGGATCGGCGTCGCGGAACGCCGCCACCTGCGTCGAAACCTTTACGTTGGCTTGCGCCGCGATGGGAATGCCCGGCAACGCCGAAAGCGCAGCATCGGGCGCCGCCGAGACGGCAACCGTGCCGGCGGCCGATAGCGACAATCCGTCGCGCCGGACGAGCCCGACCGACACGGGGTAGCTGCCCGCCTGGGCATAGCCGCTGGTGCCCAGCACTCGAAACCGCCCGGCGTTCGCGGAGTCGGAGGTCACCAGTCCGGTCGATTGGTGGCTGTCGCCCCAATCGATGTTGGCGGTAAAGTCACTCGGCTGCTCGCCGGGGTTCTGATCTTCGATCGTCGCCACCACCGTGTTGAACGAAACGCCCGCGCTGGCCTGTGATGATGTGCCCGACGCCGTTGGGAGCATGCCGGCGGTGGCCGTCGCTTGCGCGACGGCCGAGGCCCCGCCGATGTCGGTGATCGTCACGATGATGGGGAACGAGCCGATCTGCTGGTATATCATGTTTCCTGCCACGTCCCATCGCCCCGGTTCGCTTGGGTCGGCGGCGATGGTCCCGCTCGTCGTTTGCCCTTTGCCCCAGTCGATCTGGGCCGTGTAATCGCCGCTTACTCCGCCGGCGTTGCCATCGGAGAAGGTTGCCAAAATGCCCGAGAACGGCGTGCCGGTGATCGCCGATAGCGGTCTGACCTGTGCCGCCAGCGGTGCGTCGATCACCTGCAGGGTGGTGGAGACCGTGGCCAAAACACCGCTGACGTCGGCGACGGTGATCTTGAGGGAATACCCGCCGGCCCCACTCTCCTCGGCGTACGTGGCGCCGCCAAGCACGCAAAGCCGCCGCTCGTCGGATCGGCCGCAACGACGGCGGTCGAACTCTTGCCGTCGCCCCAATCGACGGCGGCCACGAAGTCGCTCGCCTGGCGGCCTGGGGCGTCGGTCGTGAACGAGGCGATCCGGCCCGCGAACGGAATTCCTTCCGTCGCTTGAATGGTTTCCGCGGTTGTCTGAACCAGTGGTTCAGCCACATCGACCCTCGCGATGGCCGCCGCGCTCGCCCCGCCGGAATCGATGATCGAGATGCGGACCGCATACGTTCCGGCGATTGGATAGACATGGGTTCCGGTGACGAGCAGGCTTCCGTCGGGATTCGCGGTGACGATGCCTGGGGAAGTGTGCCCGTCGCCCCAGTTGACGATGGCGACGAAATCGTCGGGCGCGCTTGTGGGCTTTGCGTCGCTGAATGTGGCGAGAGTTGCCGTGAAGGCCAGGCCGGGCTTGGCCGCGACCGTCGGCGCGACCGCCGTCAGCGGAGCGTCGGCGACCGTGGACGGCGACCGCGCCGTGGCCGCGGCGCCGCCGCGGTCGGCGACGGCGACGGTGACGGCAAACACTCCTTCTTCCGCCCAGGTGTTCGTTCCGGTGATGTTGAACCGGCCGGGGACCAGTGCGTCGGCCACGACCGTGCCGGCGGAGGCTTGCCCGTCGCCCCAGGTGATGGTGGCCGTGAAGTCATCCGCGCCGCTGAACGGATTGGCATCCGTGAAGTCAGCCAAAATGTCGTCGAACGCCGTCCCTTCGGTGGCGGCCACGAGGCGGCCCACGACGCTCAAAGGCGCGTCGTCGACCAAGGCCGTACTGGTGACGCTGGCCGTGGCGCCTTCCGTATCGGCGATCGACACAATCACTGTACGCTGACCATCGTCGAAGTAACCGTGCGAGCCCGTCACATCAAACTGGCCTGGCACGACCGGATCGACGCTTACGGATCCTGGCGTGCTGTGCCCATCGCCCCAGTCGATGGTCACGGTGTAATCCGACGCTTTCCCGGCTGGGTCGGCGTCGGTAAAGCTGGCGATGATGCCCGAGAAAGTCGTCTGCTCGGTGGTGTGGAATGTGGCGGTTGTCGGCGTCAGTGGAAGGTCGGTTTTGGCTGCGACCGTCGCGGTGCCGTTGGTCGAGGCCGTTGCGCCGCCGGTATCGACGATCGTGATACCGGTCGAGTAACCGCCGGCGATGGCGTAGGTGTTGGCACCCACGACCTCGAAGCCGCCCGCCAGACCGGCCCGAACGAATCCGGGCGAGGTTTGGCCATCGCCCCAGGTGATGGTGGCCGTGAAGTCTTGGGCGTTGCCCGCTGGGTCGGCGTCGGTGAAGGCGGCCACGACGCCCTTGAACGGCACGTGTGCCGTGGCGGCCACCGGTACGCTCGTGGCCGTCAGGGCCGCGTCAGGGCCCGCGGCGACGGTGATGGTCCCGCGCGCGACGGCGGTGCTGCCGTCGTGGTCGGCGATGGCGACGGTGGCGGTGTAATTTCCGGCCTGCGTGTAGGTGTTGCTTGCCATGATGATAAAACCGCCGTTGGGATCGGCGTCGATGACGCCGGCCGAGCTTTGGCCGTCGCCCCAGGCAATGGTTGCGGTGTAGTCGTCGAGGGTCGCCAGCGGGTTCGCGTCGGTGAAGTGCGCCACGATGCCTGTCAAAGGCAGACCTTGGGTCGCCGGGTGATCCAGGGCCGCGGCGTTCAGCGGCGCATCGGCGACATTCTGCGACGACGCGGGCGGCCGCTTGTACAACAGCGTCACCAGGCGGTTTTGCCCGCCCACGATCACGTCGAGCGTGCCGTCGGCGTTGACGTCGGCCAAAGCGAGAGGGCTGAAGCTGGTGTAGGAATATGCAGAAAAGTTGTAAAATAGCCGTACGGCATCATCGGCCAGGTACGTCAGCGGCTCCTTAAAGGTGCCGTCGCCGTTAGCGATCAAGAGGCTCGCCGTGCCATCGGCGTTGGCCGTGACCAAATCGGTCTTGCCGTCGCCGTTGAGGTCGCCCGCCGCGATGGCCACGGTCCAGAGGTTCACCGCCGAGGTGACGGGCGCGGCGAAGGTGCCGTCGCCGTTGCCGGAGTAAACGCTGATTGAGCGATCGGCGTTGGCCACGGCCACGTCCATTTTGCCGTGGCCGGTGAAGTCGGCCACGGCGAAACCTTGCGCCGCCTGATTAGCCGACGGGTCTTCCAGATTGACGTAGTTGGCCAGCGGGCCGGTGCGGATCGGGTCCTGGAACGTGCCGTCGCCGTTGCCGAGAGACACTTCCAGAAAGCCGTCGGTCGAGGCGACGTTACCCGTCACGTTCACTATATTTTTCAGGGCGACCAGATCCAGCTTGCCGTCGCCGTTGACATCCCGCGCCAGGAGTTCCCCCACATAGTCGGACGCATCGGTGGTGATCTGCAGCGCGCGGAACGTGCCGTCGCCGTTGCCCAGCAATACGGCCCGCCCGTGACCTTGGCTCAGGAGGACGTCGGCTGCCAGGTCGGGGATGCCGTCGCCGTTGAAATCGGCCGCGGCAATGCTCAGCCCGCCAAAGCCGGAATCGTAGTTCACCGGCGTTTGTAGCGTGCCATCGCCGTTGCCCAGCAGGATGTTCACACTGGGATTGAAGCCCGAGAGGGGGTCGCCGCTGGAGGCGGCGGCCACATCGGGCTTGCCGTCGCCGTTGAAATCGCCGACCACGACTCGCAAGCCCAGTTGGTTTGCAATCGGGTAGATCAGCGGGGGCTGAAGCGAGCCATCGGCATTGACCAACAATACGATCACGGAGGAATCCGTGCCCAGCACGATGTCGGGAATGCCGTCGCCGTTCATGTCGGCGACCGCCAGCGACGCGAGGCCGCCGGCGATGTACGTGCCTGCGGAGTGGAAAGTCCCGTCGCCATTGCCGAGCATCACCGACACCGTCGTCATACCCGCGGTGAGGCCGGACTGCGTGGTGACGAGGTCGAGCTTGCCGTCGCGATTGAAGTCGGCTTGGGCGACGGCCACGGCGCCTCCGAATGGCAGGTCGATCGCGGGCAGGTACGTGCCGTCGCCGCGGCCGAGCAAGAGCTCATTGCCGGCAATGACGTCGAGAATGCCGTCGCCGTTGAAATCGCCCGAAAGAATCGCGGCGAACCTGGCCGAATCGCTGTAGTCTGGATGGGGGATCGGGAAGGCGCCGGCGGTCTGGAACGTGCCATCGCCGTTGCCCAAGTGGACCTCGGGCCCGGGAGCATCGAGGTAAGCGGCGGTGTTTTGGACGGCGAGCGCGACCCCGACATGGCCGTCACCCTTGAAATCCGCCGCCGCGACGCGTACGGCCCCTTGACCGGTGGTAGTGAACTGGTCATCCACGAGGGTGCCGTCGCCTTGCCCGAACAAGATGCTCACGGTCGCGCCGGACCGCAGGACTACATCCAAGTTGCCATCGTTGTTGAAGTCGGCCAGGGCGATGTCGCCTGCATGTAGCTGGCCGTTGTTGCTCCCTACGATTTGGGCCTCCAGGGCGCCGTTCGTAGGAAACACGACGGCCGAGGCGAATGTCCCATCGCCGTTGCCTTTCAAGAGACTCACGCCCGCGCCTGCCACAACCCCGTAGTGAGATAGCAGGCCGGCATCCAACACGGCGAGATCGGGTTTACCGTCGCCGTTGAAGTCGCCGGCCACGACCAGAGCTGGCCGTTCGCCCGCGGCGTAACTGGATGGGCCGCTGAAGGTGCCGTCGCCCTTGCCGAGCATGACGAACAGGCGGTTGCCGCCGATGCCGTTGTCGAGGAGGTCGGGGCTGCTGGCGCCGATGCCGACAAGGTCGAGCTTGCCGTCGCCGTTGAGGTCCGCCGCTGCCGCGACCGTCATGCCGCTGGCCACCAGGATCGGCTTGCCGAAGGTGCCGTCGCCGTTGTTCGGGAAGAGCTCGGTCGTGGCTCCGCCGTAGGTCGAGAAGACGAGGTCGGGTTTGCCGTTGCCGTGGAAGTCGCCGGCGACGAGCGCAACTCCTATCGACCCGGCATCGTCGGTGTAGTTTTTCCCCGGACTGAAAGTGCCGTCACCCTTGCCCAGCAGGATGCGCACGCCGGTTGCTTGGAGTGGGTACAACGCGCCGGGATCGCCATTCAGCACCGCCAGATCGGGCGTGCCGTCGCCGTTGAAATCGGCGACGACCAAGGCCACGGTGTGATCCGGCTGACCCTGGGTGTAGGGCAGGTCATCGTAGGGCTTACCCGCCTGGAACGTGCCATCGCCATTGCCGAGGAACAGATGGCCGTCCGTCGCGATGTCCAACTTGCCGTCGCCGTTGAAGTCGGCCAGGGCAATGGGAAAGGAGGCCGACGGGTGATAAAGGCCGGAGAGGTCAATGGGTTTCGGTGCCTGGAACGAGCCGTCGCCGTTACCCAGTAGCACTTCGAGCACAGCTTGGCTGCCAGCCGTCCACAAGACCAGATCGGTCATTCCATCGCCATTGAGGTCACCGGAGGCGAACGAGACTGGTAAACCGTTCATGTCGAGACTTGGGTCAAGATTGACCAACCCCGTGCCGGCGTAAGCCACGCGCGGGGCTTGCAAGCCGGTGATCAGCGCGTTCGTCGCCGTTGTGGCAATCGCCGAAACGGCGCTGCCGCCCTGGTCGCGCACCACCACGCGAATGGTGAAGGACGCCGCCTCGATGTACGTGTGCGCCCCCGTGACATGGAAGCGCCCATTGCCGTCGGCC
>Ga0307373_10009482_pt1 | contig 14542 bp, 13 predicted proteins | sample OX2MG_FD_202534 | JGI IMG/M metagenome (GOLD analysis project Ga0307373, IMG submission 202534) | Soil microbial communities from Risofladan, Vaasa, Finland - OX-2 | ecosystem: Environmental > Terrestrial > Soil > Coastal area > Acid sulfate soil | place: Finland: Risofladan, Vaasa | collected... | reverse complement strand
CCGAGGCCGAGGCCGAGGGCGGGGGCGGGGGCGGGGGCGGGGGCGGGGGCGGGGGCGGGGGCGGGGGCGGGGGCGGGGGCGGGGGCGGGGGCGGGGACGATCCTCGCGCTGTCGGCCCACTGGTACCTCAACGCGTCGGCGGTCACCGCGATCGCACGGCCGAGGACGATCCACGACTTCTACGGCTTTCCCGGGAAGCTGTTCGGTTTCGAGTACCCGGCCCCCGGCGACCCCGCGCTCGCCGACGAGGTCGCGGAGGTCGCGAAGCCCACGTGCATCGGGCGCGACGCCGACAGCTGGGGGATCGACCGCGGAACCTGGTCTATCCTCCTGCACGCGTTCCCCTCTGCCGACGTGCCGGTGGTACAGCTCTCCGTGAACGCGTCGACGCCGCTCGACTGCCACCTCGAGCTCGGAGCGCGGCTCGCTGCGCTCCGCGACCGGGGGGTGCTCGTCGTGGCGAGCGGCAACGTCGTGCACAACCTCCGCGCGATCGACTGGAGCCGACCGGACGAGAGGTTCGACTGGGCGCGGAGCTGCGCCTGCTCATGCAGACCGCCATCGAGGCCGAGGTCACCGAGTTCCTTGGCCGGGAGCGCTACAGCCACGGAGAGCCCATCCGGTCAGGGAGCCGCAACGGGCACTGCCCGACCACGATCAAGACCATCGCCGGGCCGGTCGCGATCGACCGTCCGAGGCTGCGCGGCACCGACGAGGCGTTCGCGTCTCGGCTGCTCGGCGCCGGCGTGTGCCGCACCAACGCCCTCGAGAGCCTGGTGATCGCCCGGTTCGTCCGCGGCCTGTCGGTCCGCGACGTCGAGGCCAGCCTCGCCGATGCCCTCGGCGCGCAGGCCGCCCTGTCGAAGTCGACCGTCAGCCGGGTATGCGAGCAGGTCAAGGACGAGCTCGACACCTGGAAGGCCCGAGATCTCCCGAGGTGACGCTCGAGTACCTCTTGGGTTCAAGGAGTCGTCGCATGGGGCATCACACCGAGGGACGCCCGGTGCTCGTCGGCCTCGACTCAGGCGCGAGCGAGTCGACCGACGCGTGGAAGGGCTTCTTGGACGGCCTGGCCGCCCGGGGGGTGCGAGCTCCGCTGCTCGTCGTCTCCGACGGCGCTGCGGGCCTGATCGGCGCGGTCGAGCTCGTGTTCCCCCACAGCTTGCGCCAGAAATGCGCCATCCATTTCGTGGAGTCCTCGATCACCTGGACATGGGCCACCGTCGGCCGGCGTTCCTCCTGGCTGCTACCGAATCGCGTGCCAAGCGGCTCCATATGGTCCCGGACGGCTGAACGACCGAAGCTTCCTCTCGGACAATTAGTTCGGAGAGGAGTTGGTTCGGAGAGGAGCCAGTCATGGGTGGAAGTCCGTCACGGGTCAAGGTCACTGGCCCGCTCGCCCCCCTATGTCGCAGGGTTCCGGGAGGAGCTCGAGACGCAGGGCTGTCGACCGCTGGCGCTATGCGACCAGCTGCGCCTGACGGCGCACGTCAGTAGATGGCTCGACGGGCGCGGGCTCGACGTGGGTGACCTCACGCCCGAACCCCTGTCGACCAGGCTGAGGTCGGGACCTCGATCGCGGCCGATGCCGCGGACTCGCTCCCGCCGCCGTGCGCAGACGAGCGCAGACGAGCGCAGACGAGCGCACGGTCTTTCCAGGTGCTGAAGGCAACGTCAGGCTCCACGTACCGCGTGTCGTCGAGCGGGAGTGCGCAACCGGCGCGGATTGCGGATCCCAGGAGGCTCCTGGCGGACTGCGTCACTGGCCGAATCGGCACACCCGGACCGCCGTCGCTGCTGGTCCGGGGCCGGGCTCCGCCCGAGGTAAGCGGTCAGCCCGCTACGGGCGCGGGCGGCCCGCCGCAGCTCGCGGGTAGGAGCGCCCGCTGACGGGGAATACTGTATCGATCGCTACAGTTGGACGGGTGGACGGAGCGGGGTCGCCCGGGCACCGGCACGACCGAGAGGACCTGGTGTGATCGTCGAGGGTCAGCGAAGCACGGTGGCCCGTCCCGAGGTCGCCTCCGGCCGGGCGCGCGGCGGTGCTCCGAGGGCGACGCGCGCCGCCGGGTCGGTGCCGTCGGTCGGGCTCCCGATGCCGCCCCTTCTCGAGTCCGGCCTCGGCTTCCGGCTGAGCCGCGTCACGCGGACGCTTCGCGCCGGCTGGGCGCGGCAGCTGGAGGAGCTCGACCTGACTCCCCCCCAGGCCGCGGTCGTGCGGGGCGTCGCCGAGCGTCCGGGGGGCTCGCTGCGGGCGCTCGCCCGCACGCTCGGCGCGGAGACGATGCGGACCAAGCGCTGCATCGACGAGCTCGAGCGTCGCGGTCTCGTCGAGAGCGCGCACGGAGGTGGCGACCGCCGGCCGCGCGCACCCGAGCTCACCGCCGCGGGCCGGGAGCTGGCCGCGCGGATCGACGCCCTCGTCCGGCTCCAGGAGCGCCACCTCGACGAGGTTCTCGGCGCCGGCCGGCGGGCCGGGCTGGACGCGGCGATCACGGCCCTCGAAGCCGACCTCGACCTGCCGCCGGCCGACCGTGCGCCCGAGTCGCCCCGCACGAGCGGCCCCGTGGCGACGACCTCCGGACCGGACGCGGCCCGGCCGCGGCGACCACGACCCCCGATCTCGACCAAGGAGCCTCGATGACGAGCGACCCGACCGACGCGGACCACCCGAGGCACCACGCGCGCCACGGCCACGCCGGCGGCGACGGTGACGGTGACGGCGGTCACCCGGGTGCGATATGGGACGAGCGCTACGCCGCCGCGGACTGGTCCGTCGAGCCCGACGAGACTCTCGTCGAGCTGGCGGGCACGCTCGCTCCTGGTCGCGCGCTCGACCTCGGCTGCGGGACCGGCCGCAACGCGATCTGGCTGGCGGGCCGCGGGTGGCGGGTCACCGGCGTGGACGCCTCGACCGTCGGCCTCTCGCAGGCACGGGAGCGTGCGCATCGAGCCGGCCTCGACCTCGAGCTCGTGAACGGCGACGTCCGGACCTACGTCCCACAGCCTGCGAGCTACGAGCTCGTCGTCGTCGCCAACGTTCACCTCGCCCCCGGCGAGCGCGACCACCTGTTCGTGCACGCCGCGGCCGCGGTGTCCCCGGGCGGCCACCTGTTCGTCGTGGGGCACCACGTCGACTCGCTCGGCCGCGCCGGCCCTCCCGCTCCCGAGCGGCTCTACACCGAGGAGCTACTGGCCCGCCTGCTCGCCCCGTTCGAGGTCGTCGTGCGGCGTCACGAGCGGCCGGTCGCGGACGGGGGCGCCCCGTTGATCGACGCGGTGGCGTGGGCCGCAGCGCCCTCGAGCGACACGGTGCTCCCGTGAGCACCCCCGTCGGCGCCCCCACCGGGCCGAGCCGGCCGCATCCGGCCACGTCGGCGCCCGCTCCCCGCCGGCACCACCGGCTCGCGCTCGTGGTCATCGCCACCGCCCAGCTCATGGTGATGCTCGACCTCACCATCGTGAACATCGCGCTGCCGTCGATACAGCGCGAGCTGCACTTCTCCACCACGAACCTCACCTGGGTGATCGACGCCTACGTGCTCGTCTTCGGCGGCCTGCTCCTCCTCGGGGGCAGGACCGGCGACCTGTTCGGGCGGCGCCGCATGTTCGTCGTCGGGATCACGATCTTCGCAGCGGCGTCCTTCGCCGGCGGTTTGGCAACCGGCCAGGCCTGGCTGGTCGCCGCTCGCGCCGTCCAGGGCATCGGCGCGGCCATTGCGTCGCCCACCGCGCTCGCGCTCGTCGCGACGACCTTCGACGAGGGCAGCGAGCGCAACCGTGCCATGGCCGTCTACGCAGGCATGTCCGCCGCCGGAGGAGCACTCGGCCTGCTGCTCGGCGGCGTGCTGGTCGACGTCTCGTCGTGGCGGTGGGTGCTGTTCGTGAACGTCCCCATCGCGATCGCGGTGCTCGCCATCACGCCCGTGGCACTCGCCGCCGGCGCGAGGCGAGGCGAGCGACGCGGCCGGCTCGACGTGCCCGGCGCGATCGCGATCTCCGCGAGCATGGTGCTCCTCGTCTACGGCCTGGTGCGCGTCCCGAGCTCGGGGTGGTCGAGCGGCTGGACGATCGCGTCGTTCACCGCGGCCGCCGCGGGGCTCGGCGCGTTCGTGGCGATCGAGCACTCGAGCCCGGCGCCGCTCGTCCCGCTCGGCTTCCTGCGCGACCGCAACCGTGCCGCGGGCAACGCGATGATGCTCCTGCTCGGCGCCGCGATGCTGTCGCTCATCTACTTCCTCACGCAGTACCTCCAGGACGTCCTCCACTACAGCCCCGTCGTGGCGGGCGCCGCCTACCTGCCGATCCCCGTCACGGTCGCCGCAACCAGCGTCGTCGTCTCACGAGGCGTGAAGCGCCACGGCGTCCGGCCGTTTCTCGCCGTCGGGCCCGTGCTCGTCACCGCAGGGCTCCTCTGGGTGTCGCTCGTCAGCACCTCGTCCGGCTACGCCGACGTGCTCGGCCCGCTCGTGGTCGTCGGCATCGGGATGGGGCTGTCGTTCGTGCCGTTGACCTTGAACGCGGTCTCCTCGGTTCGACGGCACGAGTCCGGCCTCGCCTCCGCGCTGCTCAACACGAGCCAGCAGGTCGGGGGCTCGCTCGGGCTCGCCACCCTCGTCACGGTCGCGGCGACGGCCACGCGGGACCAGCTCCGCCACGCGACGGCCGCGCTCCACGCCGCGACGCCCGCCGCGTCACACCTCCGCGCGCTCGCCACGGCCGCGACGGTGCACGGCTACGACACGGCCTTCCGCGTCGGGGCGGCGTTTGCCGCACTGGCGTTCGTGCTGGCCGTCCTCGTGCTGCGGCCGCGGCCCGTGGGTGACGACGCCGTCACGCAGAAGCCCCACGTCGACGAGGTGGTCACGGCTGACACGCCGAGGTGATCCTCGGCGCCTGGACAGCCACGGCTCCACGCGCTCGCACCGCTCGCCCCCGCACGACGTTCATGCGCCGGCTGTGTGGGTCAGCAGGCCGACGAGGGCCGTGACCGCCATGGCCGCGGCGCCTCCGACCATGACCCGGGCCGTGGGCCGCAGCGCCGGTGCACCCCCTGCAGCGGCGCCGAGCAGGCCGAGCACGACGAGCCCGACGAGCGCAACCGCAACGATCGCTGCCGACCGCTCCGCATCGGGCGCGAACAGGAGCGCGAGGATCGGGAACACGGCGCCCAAGGTGAACGCAGCGGCAGAGGCCGCGGCTGCTTGCAACGGGCGGGAAAGGCTCTCCTGCCTGAGGCCGAGCTCGTCGCGCGCGTGGGCTGCAAGCGCGTCGTGACGGGTCAGCTGCTCCGCCACCTGGCGGGCAAGCGCCGGCTCGAGGCCGCGACCCTCGTAGATGAGGGCGAGCTCCTGCAGCTCGGCGTCGGGTGTCCGAGCGAGCTCACGTCGTTCTCGGAACAGGTCCGCATCCTCCGCGTCGCGCTGGGACGCAACCGAGACGTACTCGCCCGCCGCCATGGCCATCGCCCCCGCGGCCAATCCTGCGAGCCCGGCCGTGAGCACCGTCGCACGCGTGCCGTGGGCGGCAGCGACACCGACCATGAGGCTCGCGGTCGACACGATGCCGTCGTCCGCGCCGAGCACCGAGGCGCGCAGCCAGGCCGTCCGGTTCCCCCGGTGAGTCTCCGGCCGATGGAGCGGGCCGGCCGGCCTGCGCGACTCGCCGGCATCGTTCCTGCGGTCCGAACCTACGGCGTCGTCCCTTCATTCTTGTGATGCTCGGAGCGCCACTCGTCGCGACGAGTGGCGAAGGCGCACCCGTAGCCGCTGGCACGAGCCGGGCGGCCCGAGGTCCCGCCGGGGCGCTCAGTGCTGGGCGAAGAAGTGTCCGAACCCGAGCGTCGGAAGGATCACGACCATCGTCGCGTCGACCGTGTTGGCTCCGCTCACGGTGCCACGCACGAGCACGTGGTCACCCTTGGCGATCGACGAGAAGTCGACGGTCGTGGGCGCAGCGGTCGTCGTGGTGGTCGACGTCGACGTCGTGGTCGTGGTGCCCTCCGGCGGCTCGAGGCGCCACGGGCCTCCGGTGAGCTGCGCGTAGGTCGTCGACGAGCTCACGTTCACGGTGATCTGGACGAGCGAGCTGCGGCCGCGGGAGATCGTGAACGAACTCGTGCCGACCGTGGCGACGGTGCCCGTCATCGTGACGCCGCCCGTCGAGCGGATGACGACCGAGGTCGCGGTGAGCGTGTTCGGACCGGTCACGGTGCCGCGGACGGACACCTTGTCGCCGACCGCGACGCCACCGACCGGGGGCGGGGCGGTCGTCGACGTCGTCGACGTCGTGGTCGTCGAGCCCGTCCACGGCAGGTACGGCCGCGGCTCGTGCCCGCTCGTGCGGTAGGTGGTCGAGGAGGTGACGTCCACCGTGATCTGCACGAGGCCCGCCCGGCCGGTCGTGAGCGTGAACCCACCGGTCGTCGTGGCGGACACCGTGCCGTCGACCCTGACCGAGGGCGTGGTCGTCGAGGTCGCAGGCCTGATCGCGACCGCGGTGGCGGTCACCGTGTTCGCAGCGGTCATCGAGCCCGCGACCGACACGCGGTCACCGGTCGCGAGGTTCGCGATCGTGACCGCACCCGTCGATCCCGCCTCCGAGTACGTCGTCGTCGAGGTCACGTCGACGGTGAGCTGGAGGAGTCCCTTCCGACCGATCGCGAGCGTGAAGCTCGAGCCGTCGCTCGCGATCCCGCTCACGGTGCCGGACAGCCCGCGGTGATCACCGCGCTGGCCGAAGCCCGAGCCGGGGTGGCCGTGGCGCGCGGGCCGCGCGGGCGAGGCGCCCGCGGTCGCCACGAGCGAGACACCGAGCGCGCACGCGAGGCCCGCGCCTGCGGCGCCGCGCAGGAGCCGGCGCGACGCGCGTGGCTGGGAAGTGCGGGACTGCTCGACGATCTCCATGGGACGATCCTCCTCCGATGACACCTTGGTCCGCTTCCTGCGAGCCCCGCGTTCGAGGTCAACCCGGATTGTCGGCGACCCAGATTATCGAAGTGCTATCGGACCGTTAGCATGCGGGGCGCATCGCCGTCAGGGCCCGCACCGCCCGGTCGACGTTGCGTCCGGAATGACATGAGATGCGCGTGGCTGGGTCGTCACGCGTCGACACGACCTCCCGCACGGTCCGCTACCCGGGCGGCGGCTCCCCCGTGGCGCGGCGCCCGGACTCGGCGGGCAGGCTTCCCGCCCCGCCGCGCGGGTCGAGTGACTCGCGCGCGACCTCGACCGGAGCCGCGGCCGGGACCGGACCCGTCGCGGGTGGGACGACCGGATGCTGTCCGGTGGTCCCCGCGTGCGCGGCCCGCGCCCGGAACGGTCCGACGGCGGCCGCGAGCAGCGCGGAGTTCGGCACCTTCAGCAGTCCGTCCTCGGTGCTCATCGTCACGTACGTGAGGCTCATCCCGAGCACGACCCCGTCGAACAGGCCTCCGAGCGCGCCGGAGCGGACCCGGATGTGGTCGCCGATCGTGAAGGGTCGCGCGAGGAGTAGGACCATTCCGGCGAACACGTTGCCGAGGCTCTGCTGCGCGGCGATCCCGATGACGACGCCGGTGAGCGCACCGGCCGTGAGGATGTGGCCGATCGAGACGCTGAGCAGCCCGAGCGCGGTGAACAGCACGACGACGTAGCCGGTCACGGTCGCGAGCAGCCGCACCGCCGCCCCGGCCGCCTTGATCGTGCGAACCGCCATGAAGCGACCGAGCACGCTCGCCGCGCGCCTCGTCGCGACGACGCCTGCGACCGTGAACACCGCGGCGGATGTCCACGCGACCGCCACGGCCGCGACGTGGTTCCCGGGGCCGCGCGGCCGGACGTCGCCGTAGAGGGAACCGGCGATGACGGCCGCAAGCGCGATCGCTCCGGACACGACCGCGACGGCGAGACCGGCGCGCTGCTCCTCGTCGGCCGTCCGAGCGTCGTCCCGGTGGTGGCCGCGTGCCCAGCGGTGCCCGGAGCGGGTCACCGCAGGTACCGCGCCGGGGCCGCCGCGCTCGTCATCGGACCATTCTCGCCGAGCCCGGGCGGCGCGGGGCGCCCGGAGCGCACGGCAGTCCGCGTGCCGATATATGATCACTTTGGTCGACAATTGCTCACGCTGCCCACGGGACCGCTCTCGAGCCCGCGCGGACGCCGGCCGGGACGCCGCGACGAGGAGGACGAGATGGAGCGAGTGGTCGTGCCGGCACCCGGCACGGGCGGGGCGGCGGCCCAACGCCCGAGGGGCCGGGCGGGCTCCCTCGCGTCGCTCGTCGGCTTCCCCGACCGCGTGAACGACATCGCGGCGCGCGCCGTCGCGACGGGTGTCGTCCTCACGGTCGTCGTGGCGCTCGCGACCCGCCAGGCGTGGGTCGCCGCGCTCCTCGCCTACGGCTTCGTCGCCCGGACCGCGAGCGGTCCACGCTTCAGCCTGCTCGGCCAGCTCGCGACGCGCGTCGTCGCGCCGCGGCTCCCGGCCCACGAGAAGATCGTCCCCGGACCGCCGAAGCGGTTCGCCCAGGCGATCGGCGCCGCGTTCACGCTCGCCGCGACGGCGTGCTGGCTCGCCGGGGACACGCGCGCCACCTTCGTCCTGCTCGCGGTCCTCGCCGTTCCCGCGCTGCTCGAGGCCTCGCGCGGCCTCTGCGTCGGCTGCAAGGCGTTCGCGCTGCTCATGCGCGCGGGCGTCATCCCGGACTCGACGTGCGAGGCATGCGCCGACCTCTGGGGCCCCGCCGCGAGCCGCCGCAGGGCCGCGCGGGCCGGCTGAGCGACGACCCGTCGGCGCCGCTCCGCCCGCCTCGGGCCGCGCGGCGCGCGCGACTGGGGCCGGCAACACGCGGCGGCGCGCGGCGGCGTGCCACGATGCCCGCCGTGGTCACACGCCTGCGGCGCCTCGCCGAAGCGAGCCACCCCGGTCCGGTCGCGGCCGTCACCGGCGCGAGCGCGGCGTACGCGGTCTCGATCGGGCGCAGCGTCGCGGGCGTGCTGCTCGTGGCCGTCGCGGTGCTGGCCGGGCAGCTCTCGGTCGGCTGGCACAACGACTGGCTCGACGCCGAGCGCGACGCCGCGGCCGGGAGGCTCGACAAGCCCGTCGCTCGGGGCGCGATCGCGCGCGGGACCGTTCGCACGGCCGCGCTCGCCGCCGGAGCCGCCGCGGTCCCCGCGTCGCTCGCGTCCGGCTGGCGCGCCGGATCCGTCCACCTCGTCGCGGTCGCCGCCGCGTGGGCGTACAACACGCGGGCGAAGGCGACCGTCGTGTCGTTCCTCCCGTACACGGTCGCATTCGGACTGCTACCGGTCTTCGTGTCGCTCGGTGCCTCCGGCGCACCGCTCGGACCGTGGTGGGCGCCCGTCGCGTCCGCGCTGCTCGGCACCGGCGCGCACCTGATGAACGCGCTCCCCGACCTCGAGGACGACCTCGCCGCCGGCGTGCGGGGCCTGCCGCACCGCCTCGGGCGCAGGCGCTCCCTCGCCGCGGCGGCGACGCTTCTGCTCGGCGCCTCCGCGCTCCTCGCGCTGCACTCCGGGCGCCCGGGGGCCCCGGGTGCCGTCGGTCTCGGGCTCGCGCTCGTCGGCGTCGCGCTCGCGTACGCGACGGCCGGCCGGCCGGCGTCGCGCGCGCCGTTCGGTCTCACGATCCTCGTCGCGCTCGTCGACGTCGCGCTGCTCCTCGTCGAGGGCCACGGCGCCCGGTAGCGCGGCGCCGCGCGCCGAGCGCGGCAGCGGGCGTCCGGCGCCCGCTACGGTCGGCTCGGAGCGCCCGCGCCGCGGCCGCATCGATGACACGGAGGTCGCAGGTCCATGCAACGCGCGGTCGCGGTCGTCACGGGAGCCTCGAGCGGGATCGGCGCCGCGACGGCGCGCGAGCTCGCGCGGTCCGGCTTCGACGTCGTCGTCGGCGCGCGCCGCTTCGACCGGCTCGCCGAGCTCGCGTCGTCGATCGGGCCCACCGCGCGCGCGTCGAGGCTCGACGTGACCGACGACCGGTCGGTCGCGTCCTTCTGCGACGCAGTGCCGGAGTGTCGCGTGCTCGTGAACTGCGCCGGCGGCGCGCTCGGCTCGGACCGGGTCGCGGACGCAGATCTCGCGAGATGGACCGCGATGTACGAGTCCAACGTGCTCGGCACGCTCCGCATGGTCCGCGCGCTGCTCCCGAAGCTCGTCGCGTCCGGCGACGGCCACGTCGTCACCGTCGGCTCCGTCGCGGGCTTCGAGACCTACGTGGGCGGCGCGGGCTACAACGCGGCCAAGCACGCGACCCGCGCCCTCATGGACGTGCTCCGCCTCGAGCTGCTCGGCCAGCCCGTGCGGGTGAGCGAGATCGACCCCGGGATGGTGGAGACGGAGTTCTCGGTCGTGCGCTTCGACGGGGACGAGAAGCGCGCCGCAGCCCTCTACGCGGGCATGACCCCGCTGAGCGCGGACGACGTCGCCGAGTGCATCGGGTTCGTGGTCACGAGACCGAGCCACGTCGACATCGACCAGCTCGTGGTGAGGCCGCGCGACCAGGCGCGCGTCGGTGTCGTGCACCGGCGCGACTAGCGCGCGCCCGGCTCACGCGCGCTTTCGCCCCCGGTAGGTGCTCATCGCGAGCACCGCGACCGCGAGCAGCGGCACGAGCACGACCGCGGCCGCGCGCTCGTGCCGGAGAGCGAGCGCCGCACCCACGACCACGAGGACGCCGACGAAGACCTCGGGCGTGTCTCCTACGAGGAAGTCCCACCAGAAGCGGCCGAAGGCCGACACGTACTTGCCGATCGCCGCGCTCAACTGCTCGCCGCCTCGTCGAGGCGCGACGGGACCGACCCCGGCTCGCGCCGCTCGGCGCCAGGCAACGTGCGGCGCATGAGCGGGATCGCGAGCGAGGTCACCGCCACGAAGAACGCGATGAGCGCGAGGATCGACAGGTCGCTCCCCGGCCAGTGCACGCCCGCGCCCTCGCCCGCCCAGAAGACGCCGAAGCTCGTGAGCATGATGCCGACGCCCATCTTCATCGAGTTCTCCGGGACCTCCGACAGCTGGCGCGCGACGACGATGCCGACACCCGCGACGATGACGACCGCCGCCCCCGCCGCCGCGGCCGCGAGCCCGAGATGGTGCGAGCTCGAGCCGAGGCTCAGCACGATGAGGACGACCTCCATCCCCTCGAGGAACACTCCCTTGAAAGCGACGACGAAGCCGACCGCGTCGCGCTGGCGGCGCGAGGTCGTTGCGCCGGCCTCCCCGGGAGCGAGCTCGGCGACCGTCTTCGCGTAGATCGCGTCCTCGTCGTGCATCGCCTTGTGGCCACTCGAGCGCAGGATCGCCTTGCGGAGCCATGCGAGCCCGAGGATGAGCAGGAGACCGCCGATCACGACGCGGAGCACGGCGATCGGGACGAGGTGGATGAGCGGAACGCCCACGGCGCCGACGATCGCGGCGAGCGCGACGACCGCGACCGCGGTCCCCTCGAACGCCGAGCGCCAGCCCCGCGTGGTCCCGGACGCGACGACGATCGTGAGCGCCTCGACCATCTCGACCGCGCTCGCGGCGAACACCGCGAGCATGAGCACGATCGTCGAGGTCATCGCGCCACCGCCCCCGTCACGTGCGCGAGCGTCACTTCCACGAGCCGACCTCCTCCACCGCACTTGCCTGGAGCGCGCCGGCGAGCGTCGACTCGACGTGCGGCGCGTCCGCGGGGCGACCGCCCGCGGCGGTCTCGACCGACCCGATCGTAGCGGCGCCGTCGCCGGGGAACACGAGGCACCCGGACATCTCGAGGCGCAGACCGACGGACTCGCCGCGCTCGACTCGCCGCTCGGCAAAGACGTTGCTCAGCTGCGTGCCGCAGGAGAGCTCGACCGCGTGCTCGTAGCCGCGACCCCTGAACGCGACGTCCGCGACGCGGCCGACGAGGTGGTGGTCGTCGCCGTCGGCCGCGCACAGCCGCACCGCGGTCGGTCGGATCATGAGCTCGCCGCGTGCGCCGGTCGGTCCGCTGTGGCCGACCCGTGCGCGGAACGGCCGGACCGACGAGCGCGTCGAGGCCTCGACCTCGACGGTCCCGTCTCCCCGGTCCCCGCCGCGGATGCGGACCGCGAGCTCGCCCGCGAGACCCGTGAAGCGCGCGACGAACGGCGAGGCCGGCGCGGCGTAGATCTCCTCGGGAACGCCGAGCTGGACGAGACGCCCCTTCTCGAGCACGCCGACCTTGTCCGCGAGCGCGAACGCCTCGGACTGGTCGTGGGTGATGTAGATCGCGGTCGCGCCCGCCTGGCGCACGAGCGAGGAGATCTCGATGCGCATGCGCTCACGCAGGTCCGCGTCGAGGTTGGACAGCGGCTCGTCGCAGAGCACGAGCCCGGTGTCGCCGACGAGCGCACGCGCGAGCGCCACGCGCTGCTGCTCGCCGCCGGACAGCTCCGACGGGTAGCGCTCGGCGAGCTTGCCGAGGCCGACGCGCGTGAGCATCGCGTCCGCGGTCGCGCGCCCCTCGGCGCGGCTCACGCCCCGGCGCTTGAGCGCGAACGCGACGTTGTCCCTCGCGACCATGTGCGGCCACAGCGCGTAGTCCTGGAAGACCATCGAGAGGTCGCGGCGCTCGGGCGGCAGATGGACGCCGTCGCCGGCCACGACCCGCGCCCCGATCGCGATGCTCCCGCCGGTGACACGCTCGATGCCGGCGAGGCAGCGCAGCAACGTCGTCTTGCCCGACCCGGACGGGCCGAGCAGGACGAGGAAGGTTCCGGGCTCGACCGCGAGCGAGACCTGCTTCAGCGCGCGGTTCCCCCCCGGGTAGACCTTGTCGACGCCGTCGATGGCGATTCGCTCAGCCACGTGCCATGCCTCCTCCGATCCTGCGCCAACCCGTTGGCGCGAGCAGTCGATAGCCACCGAGGACGACCCCGACGGCTGCCAGCGCGATGAACGCCGCGACGACGGCCTGTGCCATCCCCACGCCGAAGTGGTAGTTGCCGAGGTTGGTCTGGATGTCGACCGACGCGGGCGGCGAGCCGGGTGCGTAGAGGAGCTGCGAGATCGGCAGCTCGAGGAAGACGCCGGTGAAGGTCAGCAGCCACGCCATGACGAGCGGCCGGGACACGACCGGCAGCACTCCCCGGAACCACGCGCCGAGCGCGCCCGAGCCGTGCGCGCGGGCGGCGTCGTGCAGTGACGACTGGACCTGGGAGACGGCGCCCACGAGCACGCGCGCGTTCGTCGGCAGGCTCGACGCGACGTAGCCGACCACGAGAAGGGTCGTCGTCTGGTAGATGTTGATCCCGATCCTCGAGAGCGCGGGAAGGTTGAACGCGAAGATGTACCCCGCCGCGAAGACCACGCTCGGCAGGGCGACCGCAGCGAGGAGCAGGAAGTCGAGCAACTTCGTCGACGCCGACCGGCGCTTCGCGAGCATCCGCGCGGCGAGGAAGCCGCCGACGACCGTGATCGAGGCCGTCACGATGCCGTAGACGAGCGAGCGCTCGAGCGGCCCCGCGAGACCGGAGCTCGTGAACACCTGCCGGTAGTTCGCGAACGAGATCTTCAACGACGAGCCGAAGTCCGCGAGAAGCGACGAGGAGACCGCGCCGAACGCGGGCACGCCGATCGAGAAGAGGTAGAAGACACCGAGCCCGCCGAGCGCGAGCGCGCTCCCCCGGCGCGTGAGGTCCTTGCGCTGCACCTGCCTCGTCCTGCCGGACAGCACCGCGTACGACCGCCCGCGCAGCGCCCGCGCCTGCACCGTGAGCGGGATCGCGACGGACGCCACGAGGAGCCATCCCATGGCCGCGGCAGCCGGGAAGCTCGGCGGGAAGTTCCCGATGGACTGGTAGAGCTGGTAGGTCGCGAGCGTGAAGTGCGAGCTGTAGGCGAGGGTCGCCGCAACGCCGAAGTCGCTGATCGACTCCGCGAAGCCGATCGCGATCGCGGACCAGATCGCCGGGCCGAGGATCGGCGCGACGAGCCGGATCGCACCGAGACGAGTCGCGCCGTGCGTGCGGGCCGCGTCCTCGAACTCCTGACCGAGACCGTTGAGCGCGGCGGTGACCGCCAGGTAGGCGAACGGTACCGAGCGCAGCCCGAGGAGCATCACGACGCCGAACGGTCCCATGACGAGATGGGTCTCCCACGCCGCGCCGATGCCGATGCGGTAGAGGACCCCGTCCGGCTGGACGAGGCGCTCCCAGCCGAGGGAGGGGATCCACGACGGCAGGAGGAGGACGAACCACATCGCGCCGCCGAAGACGCGGCGGCCGGGGACGTTCGTGCGGCGGAGCACCCACGCGATCGGGAAGCCGACGACGATGCCGATCAACGCCGCGACGCTCGAGACCCACAGCGAGTTCACCATCGAGACCGCGACGCTGCCCGAGAACATGCCCTTCAGGTAGGACAGCGTGAACCACTGGCTCCCCTGCCCGAACAGGCGCGGGCAGACCGCGAGCGCGAGGAAGCACACGCATGGTGCGAGAATCGCGAACCCGACGAGCAGCCACAGGAGCGGCTGTCCGACGAGGCGCGTCGCGCCGACGACGCGCCCGAGCACCACGCGCTCGGCGCGGGGCCCGGACACCGGG
>Ga0307373_10009480_pt1 | contig 14545 bp, 10 predicted proteins | sample OX2MG_FD_202534 | JGI IMG/M metagenome (GOLD analysis project Ga0307373, IMG submission 202534) | Soil microbial communities from Risofladan, Vaasa, Finland - OX-2 | ecosystem: Environmental > Terrestrial > Soil > Coastal area > Acid sulfate soil | place: Finland: Risofladan, Vaasa | collected... | reverse complement strand
TCTGTGATCGCCGGATTTTCGTAGGGGCAATTCATGAATTGCCCTCAGCGGCGTCGTGGAAATTTTTCGTCCGGGGCGATTCCTGAATCGCGCCGGCGATCTGCGCGCCTACACTGTCATCTAAATCCTTACCCTCGCCCTTGGGGAGGGTGATCGCACAGCGATCGGGTGAGGGGTTGTTGTAGCGGCGATCTGCGATCGCCGAAATTGCGGGGTTCTCCCCGCCGGCTTTCTGGCGGCTTTACGCCGCCACGCCTTTGGCGGGATGAACCCGCCGCTACGAAAATCGACCTCGCCGTTCGAATCCACGCGGCGCGGAATGAAACTCGCCAAGTGTAGTATGATGTCCGCAGCGACCGGCGGGCGAGCCAGCCGCGGGACAAAGGGAACCTCCTTGCAAGCGAGTGAAAACGCGGTGTTCACCATCGGGCATTCATCCCTGGAATCGGAAGCGTTCCTGCGGCTGCTGGGCAAACATCGCATCGAGCTTGTCATCGACGTGCGCAGCCAGCCGTCGAGCGGACGCTTTCCGCACTTCAACGGCGCGGCGCTCGAAAAGGCTCTCGAAAGCGCCGGGATGGCTTACCTTTTTCTTGGCGAGGAACTGGGCGGACGCCCTAACGATCCCGACGTTTACGGCTCGGACGGCGTGGTGGATTACCGTGCCCGGCGGAAGTCGTACGCGTTCAACGCGGGCCTCGAACGCGTCGAGCGCGAGGTTGAAAATCGCCGCGCGGCGCTGATGTGCGCCGAAGACGATCCCATTGAGTGCCACCGCTTCCTGATGATTTGCCCGGAACTTGCGGCGCGGGAACTCCGCCCGCAGCACCTCCGCAAGGACGGAAGCGTGGAAACCCAGCAGGCCGCCGAAGACCGCCTGCTGCGCGCGACGGGATTCGCCGACCTCGCCGCCAACACCCTTTTCCCGGGGGCCCGCACGGAAGCGCTCGAAAAGGCTCTGGAACTCCAGGCCCGCAAATGCGCCTTCCGCGTTGACCCGAACCTTGTTGGACGCTGGTAGGTACGCTGATGCGCTCCACCCTCCACACGATTGGATTCACGCAGAAAACCGCGGAAGAATTCTTCCGGCTGCTCCAGGAGGCCGGAGTGCGCAAGCTGATCGACGTGCGCGAGAATCGCGCCGGGCAGCTTGCGGGTTTTGCCAAGTTTCCAGACATCGCTTTTTTTCTGCAGCGCATTCTCGGGATCTCCTACGCGCATGAGCCGCGCCTTGCGCCCAGCCCTGAAATTCGCGACGCTTACCGCAGCACGGGCGATTGGGCCGCTTACGAGAAATCATTTATGGAATTGATGCAAGCGCGCGGCCTGCCCGAAGCGATCATCCCGGGGGAGTTTGAAGGAAGCGTTGCATTGCTCTGTTCGGAACCAACACCGGAAAAATGCCACAGGCGTCTGGTAGTGGAGATGCTGGCGAACGAGTGGAACGGCCATGGACATGAAGTCGGCGTTCGGCACCTGGTTTCGGAAAAAGCCCCCAAACGCAAGCGCAGAAAGAACGGCGGAACTGGTCCTGTCTGAAATCACGGTCATGGGGCCAGGCTACTGCGTGATCGCACTTGAGCGGGCGTCGCCGGGCGGCTATCGGTCGGTGCGTCCGCGCCCACCGCGCGGTTTCGCGTGGCGCGAGCCATTTCGCGGCAAACGCGGCGACTCGGTGCTTGCGCGCCTCACACCGGTGCACGCAGCCAAGCCACCCCACACGGAAGACCACCACTCGCAAGGGCTGAAGAAGACCGGCCGGGCATTTGACGAGACCCAGTTGGTCAATGCCTTGAAACAGGCGGAGGTGGCCGGCGGCCCGCAGGAGATGTTTGGGTGCGCGGTTGCATCCCCCAAGTCGCGCGGCAACTGTTGGATTCCTGCCGGGCAGGGTAGCCGGTCCATCTGCGGCTGCGAGGTCAAGAACGTCCGGTTCCGCATCTTTGAAGACCCCGGGCGCGTAACCCTTCGCGCCCAGCTCGTCTGCCCATCGGGCGAGCGTCTTGAAACCTTGCCCGTGGTGGATCGCGAATGGGTGGCGCTTCTTCACGGCATCATGGACCATTTCAAGAACCAGCAACCAGCACTTCAGGCAGCGAGATTCCTGAACGGGCCGCTGCGGCGCGAGCTGATGAATTCACCCAACCTGTTTGCGAGAATTGGCCTGGCGCGCGGGATGGAGGATGAAAAGTGCTGGCTGATGCTCGATTCGCTTTTCCCACAGCCCAAAGAGGCTTGGTTGGAAATGCTCAACGAGGGATGAGCGGCACCAACTGAGGGGGGGCCTCTGTGACCTCCGTGCGTCGAAAGATTTAACACAGAGATCACAGAGAGTCTCCGTGACCTCTGTGTTGGATCTCTTTGGCTTATAGAAAACTCTCGTAGCCTGAAAAGAGCCTGACTTCCAGCACGACAGGAGAACCGCCGTGGCTCAGTCATGGAATGAGACTCAGTTGCCGCGGTTGATCCGCGAGATTGTGGGGAGAGAAATGGGCGGAGGCAAAACGCCGCCCGGCGACGAAACAGATTTGGTCGAGAGCGGCCTGCTCGACTCCATGGGCTGGGTGGGCGTGCTCACGGGGATCGAAGCCCTGACCGGAATCGCAAATTTTGGAAGTTCCTGGCCCGAAGACCGCCCGCAAAGCATTCGAGCGCTGGTGGACACGGCTGCGGAAGGAATCAAAGCAGGCGATGTTCAGGCCAAAGAAGAAAGACAAGAACAGGCCGCGGCTCACGGAGGCGGACCGATCGTGCTCACCGGATGGGGCTACGCGGTGGGCTCCATGGAAATGCGCGCCGCGGAAATTGAAAAGGAATGTGGGCTGCCGCCCGGAACACTGCATAGCGCCGCGGGATTCGAGTCCATGCGCTACGCCACCGAACGGGAAGATCAGGTTTCGCTCGCCCAAAAAGCCGCCGAAGCCGCGCTCGACGCAGCTGGAATCGAAGTCGGCGACGTCGACCTGATGGTCGCCACAAGCGCCACGTTTCCGGCTCTGCCGTCCTTTGCCGCGGCGCTGCACACTCGGCTTCTTCTGCCGGAATCCTGCGCTGCCATGGACACAGGCGGTGCGTGCGTGGCATTGCCGGCCGCTCTGAAGGTGGCAAGCTCCATCCTCCGCGCAGAAGGGCACGGAACCGCGCTGGCAGTGGCCTCGGAAGTGCATAGCCGCGTGCTGGCGTCGCTCCGGGCGCCAGGGCAGTTTCGAGGCTTGTTCGGCGATGGCGCGTGCGCTTTTGTCCTGCGGGCGGAGCGAACACGCGAAGAACAGAAACTGACGGTTGGTCGCTTCACTCTTGGCTGCGCGGGCGGGCTGGCCTCGGCGCTCCGGGCGGAGTTGACTGCGAACGCGAATTTCGAGTTTCAGTTCAAAGGAGAACAACTGGGGCGGGCGGCGGTGGATCGGCTCGTGCGCGTCATCGAGCAATTGGAACGCTTGAGCGGCCGCTCGCGCTCCGAAGCCGCCGCCTTCGCCATCCATGAACCCAATCCCCGCCTGGTGGGTATCTTCGCGCAGAACGCGCGCGTGCCGCTCGACAAGATCGCACTCGTCTCCCGCAGGTTTGGGAATCTTGGCTCGGCTACTTGCGGGGTGGGATTGTGCGCCGCGCTCGACCGCTTGGCGCAGGCGCCCGCCTCCGGCCGCCCGCTGATCTTCCTGGCCGCCGTGGGCCCGGGCCTGCTCTGGGCCGGAACGTACCTCCACTGACCACATCCGCTGAGGCAAGTAGCGGCGGCTTTACGCCGCCACCATTACGCTGCCACGCGTTTGGCGGGATGAACCCGCCGCTACAGATACAACGTCCCGAAACCGGTGATTGGGAAATCATGAGTTCCGAGTAATGAGTTCTGAATTATTGATCGTTGAATGGTGAACTGGTGATTGCGCGACTTGCGAATTGTGATTTCCGAATTGGGGATTATTTACTGATGTTTACAAAATATAGTGACGCCGTTCTTTGTAGCGCCGCTCTATGAGCGGCGAAAGACGCGGGTCATAGACCCGCGCTACAGTAATAGTTGTCACTATATTTAGTAACTCTCAATAATAGACCTCCAAATCGGGCAATCGCAAATCACAAATTACCGACGCCTGCGCCGGCGAAGCCAAAGCTCTTTACAATTCATAACTCATAATTCGGAATTCATAATTTCGCTGCCGCAGCCCGCCTCCATTTCACGTGCCGTTTCCGCGTCCATAACTAGGCTATCATAGTATGCCATTTACGGCGTGTAAAGCTCAATAATGAGACAACTGGGACTTTTGCTACCAAAACCGCATGAAGAACTATCTATTGCAATATCAGCATCTTACATAAATAACGGGACCGGAAAATCGGCAATTTTCGGCAATGTTGTTCCAACATTGCACAGCGGGTAATATTTACCTGGCCGCGCCCAGCTCACTTTTCGGATGCCTTATCCGCCTCCGCGGGCGGGCGATTTGGACGGGCTTTCACCCTGGCCGTTCCCGGCCTCTTGCGCAGGCAGTTTGATGATGGCCATCGGAATCCGCTCAAAGGCGACTTCGCCGGCGGCAGGATCAAGAACGTTCAACTGCACCCAGTAGCGTCCGGGATGAAACTTGTCGAGAGGCAGCCGGACGAAATAGGAAACCTTGTGGAGCGAGGTTCCTTCCTGTTTCCCCTCGAAGGGTCCTGCTTCCGCGATCTTCATTCCTCCGCGGAAGAAGACCAAGGCAAGCTGCGGCGGGCTCGCGGTCGCGGCGGACTCAGGCGGCGCGTTTGCCCGCTTTGCCGCGTAAGACTCGACGTAAACATAAAGGTCCTGGTTGGTCCGGAAGACTCGCGTGACGCTGGGCAGAATGGATCTCTTCCCCACTTGCAGCGGGTCCTGGCCCTGGCGGAGATTGAAAGTGGTACGCTTGCCGCCGCTCTCCTCAAGCTGGTTGGAGAGCACCACGGAACTCAGCATGAGTCCTGTCTTCTCCGCCGCGGGCAAATCGAGCGGCTGCTCGAAGGTTCCGATCTTGCCGCTTTCGTTTTCCCGCACCACGACTTTCAGCCGGTACTTTCCGGGCGCCAAAACGATCCCGCCATCATAGAGGATGTTGCTCTTCAGCACCTGCGCGTAAGCGTCTCCGCTGAGATTCACCGGCAGCGTGTCACGCAGCATTCCTGCCACGCGGCCTGCCGCGTCCGTAGCGCGCCAGGCAAAGTCAAACTCCGTCCGGTGAGCCGCGGACTTCTTGAGAAAAGAGACCGCCGAGCCCGGAATCTTCGCCGCCAGCACCACATAATACTTTTTGTCCGGGCGCAGAAAATAGGAAGTCTCCACCACAAAGGGCAGATCCACAAACGGCACGTCCAGGTTCATCGCCTGCTCGAGTTGCAGATCCTTGTCCTGGCGCGTGAACTGGCGGAAGTTCTTCGGAGCAAAGTAGCCGGGACGCGCTTCCACCCTCACATCGGTCCGGTCCACCTCCACACGGATGCGCCGGAAGCGCCCGTCGGATTTGGTATTGGCAGGCGAATACCCCAGCAGGTAATAAGTGGAATTCTCTTTTTGCACCTCGCTCAACGCGGGACCGAAGTTGTTCAGATCATAAAAAGTCCTGCCGCCCGTATCCGCCGCCAGCGAGGCCAGCGTCTCGCGGCTCGACTCGAGCGAAGAGACCTGGGAATAAACTGCCTGGCCCGTATAGAGCGCCGTGCCGCTCGGGCTCGCGGAAGAGGCGTCGCCGCCGGGCGGCAGGCTGACGAGGCCGCGCGCGTCCAGCGTGTAGAAGGAAACATTCGAGCGATTGGCGGCGTCCGTGGCGGCTTCGAGTTGCGCCTGGTTCTCGATTCCCGTGCGCTCGATGCCGCTCGAAAAATCGATCACAGCTTTGCGTCCCGGAATGCCGCGCAACATGCTGGCCAGGGATTCCAGCGCCGCCAGCTTCTCATCGGTGTTGAAAATGTTGAACTCGGTTTCATCGGGCGTGAAAGCCTCCGAGAGGTCCTGGGTGACGACTTGCTCGCCGTTGGCGTTGGTGGCGCCCGCCTCGCCCTCGGAAGCGCTCCCGCTGAGCGACGATGACTCGCCGATCAAAATGCCCTTGAGAACTTTATCCAGCGCGCCGCGATCGTTGGTGAAATCCAGAAGCACGCGCAACTCGGAAGTATAGGTGACCACCGCCACCAGGTCAGCGGGAGTCATCTTGGTGTTGACGAAATTCGTCGCGGCCTTGAGCACCCGCATCAGGTCATCCACGGGCATCGAGGTCATATCGAGAAACAGCACCAGCAGGCGGTGATTTTGAATGACCGTGGCGGGCTGAACATTGGGCGGCAGCTTGCCGAGGTCGATGACTTTCGGCTGGACGGTCCCGCCGGTTGCCTGGGCGAGGCTTTCCACATTTTGCAGGCTGAAAGAGGTGATGGTCTGCGGCTTGCCGTCTTCAAAGACCCGGAAGTCCGACTGCTTAAGGTCCGTGACCGGGTTGCCGAGTTTGTCCAGCACGCGGACATCCACCAGAACCTCGTTCCGCTGAATTTGCACCACGAACCTTTTGCCGAGTCTCTGGCTGTTCGTGCTCGCGCTGGATTTCTGGCTGCCGGCTTGCCCGCCCTCAAGCGCAATGGAAGGCGCAAAAGCCAACAAGCTCAGCACCGCCAAAAGCACGCCGATTTTACGATGGAGCCGCATTCAGAACCTCAAGCGCATGTCCAAGCTGATGGAGCGCATCGCATTGACGCTGGTGACCCGGCCGAAGTCCGTGGCATTGACCACCGTTGCCAGGCCGCTGAAGTTGGGCGTGTTGAACACGTTGTTTGCTTCGATCCGAAATTCGCCGCCAATGCCGCGGTCGCGCGAGAAGGTGAACCGTTTCGACAACGCCATATCGAAATTGATCGTGCCGGGCCCCGGGATGGTGTTTCTTCCCGCATTGCCCAGCTCGCCGGGAGCGGGCAAGGCAAAAGCGCTCGTATTGAAAAATTCCAACGTGGTTTGCTCGGAACCGGGCAGGCTGACGGGGAGGCCGGTGGCGTTGGCACGCTCGGCGAAGCTTGCACCCGTGCCGCCGTTATTGCTCAGGTTGCCGAGCAAGCGCGCCGTAAAGGGCGTGCCTGACTGGATGGTGGTGTTGCCGCTGATTTGCCAGTTCCCCAGGGTATCGGAAAGCGCTCCTCCGCTGTGCAGCCAGCGCCGGTTCTCGCCCCAAGGGAACTCATAGATGTAGTTCACCAGCAGATTGTGCCGAACGTCAAAGGCGGAGAGCCCGCGCTCCGCCGCCAGATTGAAAGGGTCCTGAGCGACCACGCTGCCCGCGCCGCCCACGCTCGCAGCATTGTCAATCGACTTGGCGAAGGTGTATTCCCCGCCCACCGACAATCCATTATGAAACTGGCGGCGCAGGCCAACCTGGAGCCCGTTATAAATCGACGCCGCACCGGAAGTCTCATAGGTGAACTGGAGCGCGTTGCTCAGGCCGAGCCGCTGCTGGGTGGTCAACGGTGAGCCCGAGGCCGCCTGGTTGGGTGAAAGCAGCAGGTCGAGGTGGGTGCCTTTGGTTCCAACGTAGTTAACGGAGAGGATCACGTTCCGCGCAACTTCGTCCTCAAAGCCAAAATTCCAAGTCTGCCCATAAGGAGTGCGGAAGTTGGGATCGACGGCGTAAGTGTTGCTGATGGTATTCGGCCCGATGGTGGGGAAACCGTTTTCCAGCGTCAACACCTGAGTCGAGCTGGTCAGCAGCGTGGAGGCTTGCGCAAAGGGCGGCTGATTGGCGAGATTCGGAACCAGGCGCTGATAAATCGAGTCGTCGTAAAACAATCCGTACCCCGCGCGAAACACCAACGAATGGCTCAGCCAGGGGCGATAGGCCAGCCCGATGCGCGGCGCCAGATTGCCGTTGTCGCCGAGAACGAGAGAATTCGGCAGGGCTCCCGGCGCAAGGCCCGTGACCACCTGGGCGCTGGAATACCCCTGGCTCAGCGCCAGATCGGAAAGGTGGCCATACTTCTCCGTGAAGGGCTGGAAGTATTCGTACCGCAACCCAATGTTGAAAGTCAGTTTCGAAGCCAGGCGCCAGTCGTCCTGTGCGAAAAGGGAGTAAACCCAAGACCGGAAATAGTTGCTGCTGGTTCCATAGCGAACCGTGGTGGCTTGCGGCAGGCCCAGGAGGAAGTCGGCAAAATCGAATCCTGTCCCCGCCACCGGAAACCCCTGCGGCGTAAAGTCGCTGGTGGCAAACCCCGAAAACGTAAACGTCCCGCGAGCGTCGGGATCGGTCAGGGTGTTCAGGCCGACCCTGCGCACCTCGCCGCCGAAGCGGAAATTGTGATTCCCGTGATTCCACAGCAGGAAGTCGAAAACCCGCATGGCCTGATTGCGAATCAAGGATGGAATCGGCTCGTTCAGCCCCGTGAAGTTGGTGAAGCTGACGGCGGGCGGCCCCCAGTTCAAGGGGTCTTGCGAGATTCCCAGAATCCCCAGATCGCCGCCGACGTTCTGCTGATTCGCGAAGGGATTGAGCGAAAGGCTGCGCTGCCGGTTGAAGTTGAACACCAGGTTGTTCACCAGGTCGGCGCTGAAGGTGTGATTCTCGGTCAAGTTCAGGTTCTGGCCACGCACGGAAAGATTGCTGGTCAGTCCCGGGAAATTTGCGACGGAATGCGAGCGCTGTGAATTGAAAAAATAGAAAGCGCTCACCGCATCCTTCGAGGTGAGCTGGTGTCCGACGCGGGCCATCACCCGGTCGTTCGACACTTGGAGTGCCTCCTGCAGGTGGAAGTTCTGCACGCTGCCGGGCAGATTGGGCTGAGGAATAAACTTGAGCAGTCCCAGAGCGGCTTGGTCGGACTGCGGAATCGTGTTTCCTGGAAACGGCGTGCGCGGCCCCGATAAATTCGCCGTGGGCTCGTAAATGGTGGGTACCGTTCCCGCAAACTGGCCGGCGGGAATCACCGCACCGGAAAAGTTACCTTCGCGCTCCGCCAAAGTGGGGACCGTCGCAAAGCTATCAAACGGACTCCGGCTGCGCTGGAGGTTGTAGTGCACAAAGAAACTGGTCTTGCCGCCGCCATTGTAAATCTTGGGAATGTTGAGCGGCCCGCCAATCGAAACTCCCAGTTGCTCCTGATAGGAAGGAATCCGCGGCGATTCAGCCACGTTCAAGGGGTAAGAATGCGCGTCGAAAGCAGAATTCGAATAGCGTTCAAAGATGTTGCCTCGCACCCGGTTGATCTGTGGCCGGTGTCCGAAACGCCCGCCAAAGAACATCATCATCCCGGCAAAGTCGCGCCCGCCGCCGAAGCCGGGAACCTGCTGCCCCGACTGCATGCGGCGGAATTCCCGGATACGCTCACGCCATTGTTCTCTTCTCCCTCCCGGAGTGGGCGCGCGGGCCACGCCACCCGCCAGCAGAAAAGAATTGGAGGCGCTGGCCTGCACGTCCGTGGAAGAAGCCTCCGCGCCCCCTGCGCCGTTTCCGCCCGGCGCCGCGCCGCCCGGCGAGGATTCTCCGGAGAAGCGAACGTTTTCCTGCATGTTTTCGCCTCCGGCCAAATTGCCCAGGTCTGCCATGTTGCTCGCCTGGCCGCGAGCTTGTGCGGAAAGCTCCGGAATTTCCATCGATCCGGGGGAGGTTGGAGGCCCCCGGCGGGCGTTGGCCGGGCCGGCTTCCGGCGGCAAAGCCATCCGGAGCGCCACCCCGACCTTCAGGGTCTTCCCGGCGGCCACTGGGACGGGTTGCCGGACGTCCGGCCGAAAACCCAGCAGGTTGACCTGCAACTTGTAAGTCCCGGGCGCAATCCCTTTCAAGACATAATTGCCCGCTCCATCGCTCCAGGTCTCTTTCCGCTCCCCCGTCTTCAAATTGATCAGCTCCACCGTTGCGCCCGGCACCGACACGTCTCCTGGCCCGTGGATGTGGCCTTCCACGGTGCCTCCTGCGGGAACCTGGGCAGGCAAGGCTGGGCAAAACAGGAGGAGCAAAAACCACAGCACGCAACTCCTCCAGCTCATCTTCAGAATTCGAGAGGATTCAAGCTTCAAGGCCATCTGGTTTTAGTTATCCCTGCGAGGCGCCCAGCCCATCCGCCCTGCCACAACTCACCCGACGCATGTTTAAGGATACGTTTCAGTGGCTCGGAGAGTTACACCGCGCACTTTGCTGTAACCTGGAAGGAGGTTTAGTCGTTTGAAGACTCAAGGAGGGAATTATGCAACGTCGTGCTTTTTCGATTGCCTTGGTGGGGATCGCTCTTGCTCTTTTTTCTTGGCAGGGTTTTGCCGCGCCGCAGCAACCCCCGCCCGGTCCCAGTCCCCAAGGGCGAATGCAAGGTAGGCCGCCCGGAGAACGCGCCTTTGGCACCATCGGCTCGGTGGGGGTCAATCAATTCCAACTCAAAAAAGCCGATGGAAGTTCCTTGACCGTCATGGTGAATGACAACACCCGGTATCGCCAGGGACGCCAGGCGATCCAGTTGGAAGATTTGAAGCCCGGCGACCACGTCATCGTCATCGGCCAAACCGGCGACAACAAGGAATTCGACTCCAGGATGGTTCGCCGCATGACGGAAGAGGAAATGGCGCGCTTCCGCAATATGGGCGACCGGGCCTTCGGCGAGATCGTGTCGATTGAGAATAACGAGTTGAAGGTCAAAAATCCCTATCGCGGCGACCAGACCATCGTCATCAACGACCAGACCCAGTTCATGAAAGATGGCCAGGCCATCGCCCTGAAGGACCTGAAGGTGGGGGATCGGGTGTTCGCGATGGGCAAGGAAGAAAACGGCAAGCTGGTCGCGAACCGCGTCGTCACCGGCCAATTTCGCGGGCGTGGCCGAGGCCCGCGCAACGGCCCGCTCCCACAGCCGCCTCAACAATAAGTTGGGGCGGGTCTCCGACCCGCCCTTGCGCCTGGGTTCGCATCCCTGTCGGGGACGGCGATTTCGCGGTCAAGCTGTAGCGTCGCGCTATGCTCGGCGGTGGAATTTCGGCGATCATAGATCGCCGCTACAGTGGTCGTCACATCCCGAGGGAAGTGGTGTTGGGAGTCTCGGGCAAGCGCGGCATGGTGATTTGGGGAAAGCCGCCCGTCAAGCTGTCAAGGAACGCAACCAGGTCCTGCACCTGCGTTTCTGTCAGCGTCTTGTTGAGTTGCGCCTCGGCCATCACGCGCACTGCTTCGTCCAGGTTCTTCACGGAACCGTTGTGGAAGTAAGGGGCTGTGACCTCGACGTTCCGCAGCGACTGCACCACAAACATGTGTTTGTCGGAGTCTTGGTGAGTGGCCTGATTGCGGCCCATGTCTGCCATCAGGGCATGCTTCTTGACATACTCATTGTCAGTATTCAGCGGGAATTGCATGTAGTAGCCCTGGCCCATCGGCATCTCCGGCCCGCTAAACATCGGTCCGCTGTGGCAAGTTGTGCATCCAGCCGACTCCGCGAGCTTCAAGCCGCGCTCGGCCCCCAGGGTCAAGGCGTTCTTGTCGCCCTGCATGAAGCGGTCGTAGGGGCTCGGGGAAGTGATCAGCGTCCGCTCAAAGCTGGCGATGGCCTGCGCGATGTGATCCATGGTCACGGGCTCGGCGCCGCCAAAGACCTTCTCGAACTCGCGCTGATAGCCAGGAATATCTTTGATCCTTGCCACAATCACCTCTGGGTTGGGCATCCCCATCTCTACCGGATTAGTCGGTGGACCCTTTGCCTGCTCTTCAAGACTTGCAGCGCGTCCGTCCCAGAACTGCACGGAGCGAAAGGCCGCGTTGAAAACGGTTGGAGCGTTGCGGTCACCCACTTTGCCGTGGACTCCCATGGAAACCGGCCGGTTGTCGGTTCCGTTGGAGAGGAGGTTATGGCAGGAATTGCAGGAAACCGTCCCCGTGCTGGACACCCGGGGATCGAAGTATAGTTGTTTCCCGAGTTCAACCTTTGCGGCCGTCTGCGGGTTGTCAGCGGGAATAGGCACGTGGCTCGGCATTTGCGCCCAGAGCGCCGGGAACCCCACAATTGCCGGCAAGAAAATCAACGCCAGATTTCTCACCCAGGAGAGGATTTTCATCACAATTCACCTCCATGGCAGGTCACACGATCGGCACGATTGACTTACAGGTGATTGTACCGGCATGCGCCCTTAACCTTAAGTGACGCACGTCACAGATGTCTGTGCAAACCGGATATAACCTAGACTCGAAGTCTTAGCCATGTACCCGGGGAACTAAGGGGCCGAAAGACGGAGCGGAAAACATCTGATCCCGGAAATAAGGCGGAGGCTCCGCTTAGGTTCGTAAAGAACGCCTGACTCAGAGGTTTAAATGGCCGAAGTGACCAAAGCTGTCCGATCTCGCAAATTTCGAGGAAGCATTTTCATCGACTGGGACCGGTGCAAAGGTTGCGGTTTCTGCATCGATTTCTGCCCTCCTAGAGTTCTAGCTTTCTCCGACCAATACAACAGCCACGGCTACCACCCCCCGGTCCTTCAGGACGAGGCCAAATGCACGGGGTGTGATCTGTGCGGGCTCTACTGCCCCGATTTTGCGATTTATGGCATCCGAGTCCCGGTGGAGCAGGCCGGCGAAGAAGCCAACGCTCCAAATGCGTAGGCGGCCCGGCGCGCATCGCTGCGGCCGGACCCAACGGCGGAGGAAGCCCGCCGAGAATCGAAAGTTGCCGGAGGTGGCATCTGATCAAGTCGAATCCCAAAACGGTACTCACCGGAGCTCATTTCCTGGACGGTGACCAGGCGGCTTGCGAAGGCGCTATCGCCGCGGGCGCCAATTTTGCCGCCGGTTATCCCATCACCCCTTCCACGGAGGTGGTGGAACGCTATGCGGCCCGCGCGCCGCTGGTCGGCGCCACCTTCCTTCAGATGGAAGATGAACTGGCCTCCTCGATTGCGATCCTGGGGGCAGCTTGGGGAGGCGCCAAGACTTTTACGGTGACCTCGGGACCGGGCTTCTCCTTGATGATGGAGCACATCGGCCTGGCGGCCATGACGGAGACGCCTTGCGTCATTGTGAACGTGCAGCGCGGCGGGCCCTCCACCGGCCTCCCCACGCTTCCCGGGCAGGGTGACATGATGCAGGCACGCTGGGGTTCACATGGAGACTACGAGCCCATCGCGATTTCTCCCAATTCCCCGCAAGAGTGTTTTGACCTGATGATCGACGCCTTCAACCTGGCCGAGCAATACCGCACGCCGGTCTTCTTTATGATGGACGAGTGCGTGGGGCATATGACGGAGAAGGTCGTCATTCCTCCCGCCGACCAGATCGACCTCTATCCCCGCCGCTACACTTCCCTGCCCCCTTCCGAGTACCTCCCCTTCAAGCCGGGCCCCGACGGCGTGCCGGACATGGTGAAAGTCGGCGACGGATACAACATCCACGTCACCGGCCTGACCCACGATGAGAAGGGCTACCCCGACATGAACTGGCAGGCGCAGGAAAAGTTGGTCAGCCGCCTGGTGGGCAAGATCCGGAACAACGCGGAGCAGATCGGCCACAATCAGGAACAGATGTTGGAAGACGCTGAGGTGGTGGTAGTAGCTTACGGCATTACCTCGCGCGTGGCGCTGCGAGCCGTCCAGATGGCGCGGGAGGAAGGCATCCGGGCGGGTTTCTTCCGGCCCGTGGTGGTTTGGCCCTTCCCCGAGAAGCGTATCCGCGAGCTGGCTCAAAAAGTGAAAGCCTTTGTGGTGGTGGAAATGAACTACGGACAGATTGTCTATGAAGTGGAACGCTGCGCGGGCGGCCGCGCGAAAACCGTCCTGGTGCCCCACGGGGGCGGGACGGTCCATGAACCCGAAACAATCCTGAAAGCAATCCGCGAGGTAACGCGATGAGCACAACGTGCGCCATGAATCCGGTGGAACCTTTCCTTCGCACCGACCGCATGCCCCACATCTGGTGTCCCGGATGCGGCATCGGAACCACCGTCAATTGCTTTGCCAGAGCCCTGGTGGAATCGAAGCTGCCCCTGGAGAAAGTGGCCGTGGTCTCCGGCATCGGGTGCACCGGGCGCGTGGCGGGATACATGCAGCTCGACTCCTTCCACACCACCCACGGGCGCGCCATCCCCTTTGCCACGGGATTGAAACTTGCCAACCCGGAATTGAATGTGATCGTCTATAGCGGCGATGGCGACCTGGTCGCGATCGGTGGCAACCATTTCATCCACGCGGCGCGGCGCAATGTGGACATCAAGGTGATCTGCGTTAACAACTTCATCTACGGGATGACGGGAGGGCAGGTGACTCCCACAACGCCGCTCGGCGCTATCGCGACGACTTCGCCCTACGGCTGCTTCGAGCGCCCCTTCAATCTTCCTTACCTTGCGGAATCTTCCGGAGCGGTCTACGTGGCGCGCTGGACGGCCTACCACGTCCGGCACATCGCCCACTCCATGGTGGAGGCGTTCCATAAAAAAGGTTTCTCGTTTATTGAAATCCTGGCGCCTTGCCCTACCCTCTACCAGCGCCGCAACAAGCTGGGCGACGGCTTGGACGCCATGCACTACTACAAGGAACACAGCGTGATCAAGAACGGCGCCAGCACGCGCGATCTGGATGTGGATTTCCAGGGAGAAATCA
>Ga0307373_10009479_pt1 | contig 14545 bp, 13 predicted proteins | sample OX2MG_FD_202534 | JGI IMG/M metagenome (GOLD analysis project Ga0307373, IMG submission 202534) | Soil microbial communities from Risofladan, Vaasa, Finland - OX-2 | ecosystem: Environmental > Terrestrial > Soil > Coastal area > Acid sulfate soil | place: Finland: Risofladan, Vaasa | collected... | reverse complement strand
GCGCCTCGTCTCCCGCCGTGTCGGCGCCGAGCGGATCGCCAAGGCTCGGCAAGCGGTATCAATTGTCCGGCTCCTCCCCGGGCTCACCGGCTACCTCGCTGCGTTCGCGGCCGCCGCCGGCACCGCCGGCACCGACGACGTCGACGACACCGTCGTAGCGGCCGTGCCGCACCTGCGCGACTACGAGGATCAGCCGGACCGCGTTCGCAGGACGCGTCGAGCGCAAGCGCGATGCGAGGGGTCCGCAGTGACCCGTGCCGCGGACGTCCATGAAGCAGCCGGCCTGCCCGGGTTGATCGGCCGGGCCATCGATGCGCGCATCGACGCGCGGCTCGACGCGGTCGCAGCGTGGCTCGGTGCCGAGGTCGCCCGCCACGTCGAGCTCCTCCGTTCCGCTGACCGCGCGATCCCGCCCAACGTCCGAGCTACGCTCGTCCAGCACCTGGCCACCTATGTCGGCCCGAGTGCCGACGCGCCACTCCTCGTCGGAGAGCGAGACGATCCGCTGGCGCCGAGCCTGCTCCGAAAAGCCCGGGTCTCGGCGCGGACCGAGGTGGGCAGGCCCGATCTCCACCTTCCCGATCTGCGGCACACCGGTGCGACCTTCGCGGCGGCGACCGGTGCGAGCACGAAGGAGCTGATGGCTCGGCTCGGGCCACTCCTCACCCGTGGCAGCCCTGCGCTCCAGCACGCGACCGCGGACCGTGACGAGGCCCTCGCGAATGTGAGACCGCTTCGGTAGTGCCCTTGCCGGGCCGGGCTGCCGAGGCCCGTAGAGCCAGCCCGACCTTTGATGGCACATAGGCTGGTGTGGCGGTGTCCGCTCTCGAACCGCACGACGGGGAACTCGAGCTCCATCTCTTCACGGTGGACGATCCGCGTCTTTGGGAGTTTCGGGCGAGCCTCACTCCCGAGGAGTTCACGATCCCCGGCTTGAGCGACGATGAGTGGGAAACCTGGTCGCGCCGTCGTGGCCGGAGTCGGGAGGTGACGGGGGAACCACGAGCTCGGAAGTCGACGACCGGGCTCGAAGGGAGCTTCGGCGAGATGGGCGACTGGCCCGGGGCCTCCGATGGCGGCATCCACTGCCGGGGATGCTCCGTACAACGCCAGAAGTGCGGCAAGCGGCGTACCGCTCCGATCTGGGCCGCGGCTTGTGTCCGGGGTCCGGGAGCCTGAGCCTCCAGGAGACGCAGTCGGTGCAGGCCGCGACATTGCGAGAAGCCCGAGCCGTCATCCGGCGCGGACCACGAATCCCGAGCCGTCGTTCGGTTCGCCGATCACCAGGATTACATGCCGATGACCAGGAGTACCTACAGTAGGGCAGTGTCTGCGCCGAAGAAGCCTTGGGAGTCAGTGATCCCACAAGAGGACCTCGTCGCGGTTGGTGCCGCCTACGACCAACCTGACCGGCCTCTCTCGGCGGGCACCCGGCCCGCGCTCCTCGTCGTCGACATGACCCGCGAGTTTGTGGACTCCACGTATCCCACGGGGTTCAGCCAGACGGGGCGGCCTGCGGTGCAGGCGATCCGAACTCTCCTCGACGTGGCACGCGGTCGCTCCGTGCCCGTCTTCTTCACCAAGAACTGGCCCGACCCCGACACCGAACCTTCAGCGATGGAACGCGGTCGTTGGAGGACGGGCGGTCGCAGACCCCTGCCGGAGAACGTCCCGCCGGGTGACTGCGTCGTCGAAGAGCTTTCGCCTCTTCCCGGGGAGTTGGTCATCGTGAAGGGTGGAAAGCCGAGCGCGTTCTTCGGCACGCGCCTCGTCTCCTACCTCGTCTATGCCGGATGCGACACGGTGGTTGTCACTGGCATGACCACCAGTGGCTGCGTGAGGGCGACGGTCGTGGACGCGTTCCAGTACAACTTTCACTGCGTCGTCCCTGCGGAGTGCACGGCTGATCGCAGCCAGATCTCACACAAGGTCAGCCTCTTCGATCTGCACATGAAGTACGCCGACGTCATTTCGCTCCAGGAGACCATTGCTTATCTGGATGCGGTGCACATCGACTGACCCCTAGATGCTCGTGCGGGAGCTCATCGGGTTCCTCCTCCCGCGATCCTTCGCTGAGCGCCCTCGACCATCACGGCTCCCGCACTCCGGCGCTCCAGCAGTGTGTGGTCCGACTGACCTCAGCGCATCACCGAGCCCCCGTCCACGACCAGCGTCTGGCCGGTCATGAAGTCGCTGTCGTGCGATGCGAGAAAGGCGACGGTGCCGACGAGGTCCTCGGGTCGCTCCATCGTCGGGATCGCGCGATCGCCGGCGGCCCGCTCGCGCATTTGCAGCGTGGAGGCATCGGGGTGCTCTTCGCTCAGCGTCGAACCCGGGGCGATGCAGTTGACTCGGATCCCGTCAGGACCGAGTTCCTGTGCAAGCGTCCTCGTGAAACCCAGAATGGCCGCCTTGGAGCTGACGTAGTGAATTCGTCCCGCGGTTCCCTTGAAGACGGCGCCCGAACTGACGTTGATGACCTTGCCCCACTTTCGTAGGCGCATGTCGGGAACGGTGGCTCGAGTGACAAGCCAGGTGCCGATGAGATTCACTTGGAGCATCCGAGTGAACTCGTCCACGCCGATCGATTCGAATCCAGCCCGCGACATCGGGACGACGTTGAAGATCGAGGCATTGTTGACGACGATGTCGATGCGGCCGAACCGTGTAATGACGGCCTCGGACATTTCGCCTACGGACCGCTCCTCCGAGACATCGGTGCGGATGGCGATCGCCGAGATCTCGTTCTTGGAGAGCTCATGGGCGGCGAGCTCGGCGGCGTCCCCATCGATATCGGCCACGACGATGTTCGCTCCCTCCCCTCCGAGCCTCTCGGCGTATGCCCGCCCGATGCCGTGAGCGGCTCCAGTGACGATCGCCGTCATGCCCTGCAATCTCGGAGCATGAGCCGCTGATGACGATGCTTGGGCTGTGTCCATGGCCGCCATTATGTCGGCGTCCCCTCTCCGACGTCGTTGTGAGGTCTCTTTGCCGGGAAGACGCCGTCAGGCCAGGGAGCACTCGGAGTCTTGGCTCAGTCGGTGAGTTGGCCAGCTTCTTGAAGGGCTCATCGGCGAGGGGCCGCACACCGCACTGTGGATGGAGAACGTCTTCGACCTTCCTCGCGGGAGCGGATTCTCTCCTCCGATGACCCCATCGGGAGAAGATTGGGCAAAATGGGGCAACGATATGCGACAATGTTGACGGGCGACCCCTGATGGGGGATCGAGCCGTCGATTGGAAGGATGACGTCGGATGGAACACACGGGGACGAAGTCCTTGGGCAACCGATTGCGCGAGCTCCGCGTGAGCCGAGGGATCCGCCAGGAGGCCTTGGCTCGCGCTGCGGGGGTGTCGCCCAGCTACCTGTCCCGCATCGAGGCCGGACAGCGCGACCCCAGCCCGCCGCTGTTGGCCGCCTTGGCGCACGCGGTGGGGTGCACGACCGACTTCCTGGTGACCGGGGTGGACGAGCGGCGCGCGCAGCGCGTGCGGCTGGCATTGCGGCAGGCCGAGTACCGGTTGGGCGCAGGCGAGCCGGAGCGGGCGGAGGCCGAGTTCGCCGAGCTCGTGGGGGCCGCGCGGGACGCTGGCGACGTCGAGCTTCTGACGCAGGCGCTTGCCGGCAGAGCCGCCGCGCTGGAGGCGACCGGTCGGTTGCAGCAGGCCATCGGGATCCTGGAACCGCTCCGGGAGCAAGTCGAGGCTGGCGGGCCGCGGTGGATGCAGGCAGTGATCGGGCTGATCCGCTGCTATCGGGAGGTCGGGGACCTGGGCCGCGCCGTGGACCTCGGTGAAGCGGCGCTCCGCGTCCTGTCCGACCTCGGGCTGCGTGACAGCGACGACGGGATCCGGGTGGCGGTGACTCTCTTATCCGCGTACTACGAGCGGGGGGACGAGGCGCGGGCGGTCTACCTGGCCGAGGACTCGGTCGCCCGGGCGGAGCGGGCCGGTAGCCCGCAGTCGCTCGCTGCGGCGTACTGGAACGCGAGCCAGCTGATCGCTGACCGCGGGGACGTGGGCGGCGCGCTCAACTACGCCGAGCGCGCAGTGGCGCTCCAAGGCGAGGGCGAGAGTGAGCGCCTCCTTGCGCGTGCCCGCCTCGCGTATGCCAACGTGCTGCTCCGCCAGGACGCCCCGGACGTCTCGGCCGCCCTATCGCTGCAGGACCGCGCCGCGCAGGCACTGGAGGCCGGCGCGGGCAGCAGGTTCGACCTCGGGTACCTCGCCGTGGAGCGGGCTCGCGCACACCTGCTGCGTGGCGACCTCGAGCAGGCGGTCTGCTACGCGGATCGCGCCCTCGAGCTCTTCGGCGAAGAGCCGAGCTTGCACGGCGCTGCCGCCTACGTGGTCCACGGCCGGGTCGCCGCGCTCAACGGGGAACCGGGCGGCGCGATCGACCGCTACCGCCAGGCCGTCGCGGTCCTCACGGGAGCGGGTGCCGGCCGGCGTGCCGCTCACCTGTGGACCGAGATCGCCGCCCTCTTCGACGAGGCCGGAGACACCGCCCATGCCCGCGACGCATATCGGGCAGCCACCGCGTGCCTCGGAATGTCGCCGTCTCGCGTGTTCGGACCGGCCGCGATCGAGGCCACCGCTCCCGGCGCCTGAGGCATCCCCCCGGAGCCACGGGGCGCCCCGAAGGCGAGATCGCGCGCGCCATCCCGACGGCCGGGCCGCTTGACCCGTGTTGGTTGACTAAGTACATTGACGACACTTGCCAGTCCCTGTCAACCCGCTCTAGGAGATGCCATGAGAGTCGTCGCTCGCCTCGTCGCCCTGTTGTCGGTCGTCGCTGGCCTCTCGCTCGCCGCCATTCCGGTCGCGAGCGCCCATGGCGCAAGCCAGGCAACGGGGGCACAACCGTTCGAGATCTGGTGCTGCTGAGCGCGAGCACCCGCAGCAGAACGTCGCCCGGCAGGGCGTCATCTGGCGTGGACGGGCACTGCCGCTCTGCCCGCCACCCGTTTTGGAAGGATCGTCTTGGCCTCGATGCCTAGTCAGTCGGGCCTGCTCTTCACCGAGCCGGTCACGAAGTCGTCGGCGAGCCTCCGGGGAGAGCGCACGCGACGCCGAATCGCCGAGGCCACGCTGTCCCTTCTGGAAGAGAGCCCCGCTCCTCCGACTTCCCGGGACATCGCCGAGCGCGCCGGAGTCTCGCTCCGGTTGATCTTCCACCACTTCGAGGACCTCGACGCCCTCCACGACACCGTGGGCACGCTCTACGCGGACCTCTTCGGGAAGTTCACGTTGCACGTGCCGGATCACCTTCCACTCGACGCACGGGTCGAGCGCACCGTAAAGCTCCGCGCCAAGCTCTACGAGTCGATCGGGAACCTCGGGCGCAACGTGACGGTGCTCGCGCCCCACAACCCCGGGATGGCGGCGAGGCTCGCCTCGACGCAGGAGATGATGATCCGCTCCCTCGAGTCGACGTTCGCGCCGGAGGTCCGGGACGCGGGCATGCGGCACAGGGAGCTTCTTGCCGCGCTCGACATCGCCACGGCCTGGCCGACGTGGGACCGGTTGCGCACCGTGAACCGGCTCTCCGTGGCGTCCTCGCGTCGCGTGACGTCCCAGATGCTGCACTGCACCCTGCGTTCGGCTAGCCCAAGGGAGGGGCAGGCCGTCGTGCACCGCCTCTCGCACTGACGTCGCGCCGACCGCCTCTCGCACTGCCGTCGGGACGACGCCCCGGGCGGTCTGTGGTCCACTGCGTCGGCGCGCCAGCCCAGGGCCTGGTTCTCGTCCGCGCGGGTGCTTGGTAGTTTGGTGGTGGAGGCGAGGCTCGGCTCAAAGGACACGACATGCGCAAGACACTCGGCAGCGAAGACCTCGAACTGCTCCGCAAGGAATTCTCTGCGAACCCGATGTACCGGTTGGCGCAGAACGCCATCACCAAGGTCGGGCTCGACGAGGTAGCGGTCAACCGCGAGATCGTCAACGCCACCGACCACGCGCTTTCGGTGTCCCTCGACGACTGGAAGGTCACCAACCAGGAGCGCAGCGGCCGGTGCTGGCTGTTCGCCGGGCTCAACTTGCTCCGCGTGGGCGCGATGAAGAAGATGGGCCTGAAGGAGTTCGAATTCTCCCAGAACTACGCGATGTTCTGGGACAAGCTCGAGCGGGCGAACTACTTCTGCGAAGCGGTGATCGAGACGGCCGACCGGGATGTCGACGACCGCACGGTCGCGTTCCTGCTCGAGTCGGTCGCCGGCGACGGCGGCCAGTGGAACATGTTCGTCGCGATCGTCGCGAAGCACGGGCTCGTCCCGAAGGCCTTCATGCCGGAGACCCAGAGCTCATCGAACACCGCGAGGATGAACTCGGTGCTGCGGTACGTGCTTCGCCAGGGAGCGAAGGCACTGCGGGCGTCGGCCGCTAGGTCGGCCGACGACACGCGTGCGACGAAGGGTGAGATCCTCGCCGTCGTGTACCGCGTGCTGTGCATGCACCTCGGCACGCCGCCTGACCAGTTCGAATGGCAGTGGATCGACTCAGAGCATGCCTTCCACCGGGACGGGGCAATCACGCCACAGGAATTCGCGGGCCGCTACGTGGACCTCCCGCTCGACGAGTACGTCTGCTTGGTGCACGACCCGCGGTCGACGAGCCCGATCGGACGAACCTTCACCGTGGACTACCTCGGGAACGTCGTGGGCGCGCCGCCGGTCACCTACCTCAACGTCGAGATGCCTGACATGAAGGAGCTCACCGCCCGCGTGCTCGAGTCTGGCGAGCCAGTGTGGTTCGGTTGCGACGTGGGGAAGATGATGAGCAACGAGTACGGCATCTGGGACGCCGACCTCTTCGACCTCTCGGGCGTCTACGACACGAGCTTCGGGCTGGACAAGGCGGAGCGGCTCGCCTACCACGAGACCCAGATGACGCACGCCATGTTGTTCACCGGCGTCGACCTCGTCGACGGCAGGCCGAGGCGCTGGCGCGTGGAGAACAGCTGGGGGAAGGACCGTGGCAAGGACGGCTTCTACACGATGAACGACTCGTGGTTCGACGAGTACGTCTTCGAGATCTCCGCCCGCCAGAGCCTGCTCACCGACGCCCAGCGGGCGGCGCTCGGGGGGGAGCCGATCGTCCTGCCCGCGTGGGATCCCATGGGGGCGCTCGCTCGCTGAGCGGGCCGCCGCTCGCACCAGAGCCGCCGTCCCCGTCGAGCGGCGAGGCTCACACCGCGACCGGGCGCGTCATCCCGATCTCCGCCTGGCACAGTCGTGCCGGGCAGGTCCGGCGGATCGGTCACGAAGAACCCGGAGCGCTCGTAGCGCGCGCCTACGCCACCGGCGCCTCGATGAGCTGATTCCCGATGCCCTTGCCGCGGACCTGCGGGGCGACCCACATGGAGACGAGCTCGAAGGTGCCCGGCTCCCGGGGCCGTCACCGGGTACGACACGACGGATCTGCACGTTCCATCTTCGTCAGTGGTCGCGGAAGGGCGCCGCGACCTCCTCCATGAAACGGTCCATGGCGTCGTCGCGGGAGGCACCCACGCCGAGGTTCCAGTCCGGCATGATGAACTCACCGACGTTCGCCTCCTCGTAGGCGCGGAGCATGTCCTGCAGCTCTCCCACGTTGCCCGACGCCGTCGGGTATGCCCGACGGTGCGGCATCTCGCGCGGTGGTGCGCCGCCCTCGACGGCGACGAGCACTTGCGCGGAGTGGACGATCGTTCGGGGATCTCGACCGATCGCATCGCAGTGTCGGTCGAGCACCGTGCCCTTCGTCGCGAGCACATCGGGCAGACCCCACGTGTTCCACTCGTCCGCCCAACGCGCCGCGATGCGCAGCGTCACCTTCTCGCCGCCGCCGCCGATGAGAAGCGGCAGGTGTGCCTGCACCGGCTTCGGCTCGGCCGGTGCGTCCGTCAGCGAGTAGAACCGCCCGTGGACGTCGCTCCTCGGGACGTCGAGAAGGTGCCGCACCACCGCGCAGGCCTCCTCGAGGCGGGCGAGGCGGCCGGGGACGTCGAAGTACTCGATGCCGTAGGCGGCGTGCTCGTTCTCCTGCCATCCCGCGCCGAGGCCGAGGACCACACGGCCTCCACTCACTTGGTCGAGCGTGGCCACCATGTTGGCGAGCACCGCCGGGTGACGGTAGGTGTTGCCCGCGACGAGCGAACCGATCCGCAACCGGGGCACGCTCGCCGCGATGCCCGCCAGCACCGTGAAGCACTCGAGCATCGGCCGGTTGTCGGGGGATGCCGCCGGCATGAAGTGGTCCGCCGCCCACAGCCCGTCCCATCCGGTCTCGGCCGCGTGGACCGCGGCCGCACGGAAGTCGCTCCATGATTGGGACGTCGACGGCCAGAGGCTGAAGCGCACCTCGCTGACGCTACCCGGGGCTGCAACCGACGCGGCCGCTCCCGCGCGGATCCAGGATGGGAAGAGGGTGCCGGGCGCGTCCGCCGGCCCGGCCACCGCTCATCCGGTGCTGCCCCTCCGGTTCCCGCACGCCGTTGGCAAGATGGTACCGCGGACGGCCCCTGTCAACCAAGTCGTCCGCGGTACCACCGCCGAGGAACTCGTCAGATGTAGGTGTCCTCCCGACGGACGACGTTGCCCCGGCCGTCGTCGACGACCGACCGGTGGCGCCGCCACCCGCCTCCGCCCACGGCCAGGGCCGCCAGGCAGATGATTCCGGCGATCGCGCCGACGATCATGAGGATCAACCCGACCGTGCGGATGTCGAACCCGTGCTGATATGGGCTGACGGTCACCGCGAAGTCGAGGATGGCGCCGACCGCGAAGACGACCAGGCTTGCTACGAATCCGCCGATCATATGCACCTCCGTTGCAGTTTCCAGGACTCCGCCGCCGCCATGTGGCTACCCGCCGGGACGGTTCAGAAAACGGGGGGTTCAGGAACCGGGGCTTGAGGAAACGGTGTTCCAGGAAACGGTGTTCCAGGAAACGGCGAGAGCACCGTCCACGGGTCGGCTGGACACGGCCGGGCCACGCGCGCCACACTCGCCCCTGCTCGCCTCGCCGAAGCTGGGCGGATGAGGTCGTCACATGAACATCGTCGTGAGCAACGTGAAGGGCGGGGTGGGCAAGACCACCACCGCCGTGTACCTCGCCGCCTCCGCCGTCGAGCGAGGGTTCGATCCGGTCGTGCTGGTCGACTCGGACCGGCAGGCGTCGTCCGCGGAGTGGCTCGAGGCTCGTCCGGTTGACGGCGTGGAGTTGGCAGAGGCGCCCTCGGAACGGACCGTGGCGCGGGCGATGGCCGGGCACGACGGGCTCGCGGTGGTCGACACCCCGCCCGGCGACGAGCGGATCGTGCGTGCCGCCATCGAACGCGCCGACGCGGTCGTGATCCCCACCCGCGCCGGTGGCGTCGAGTTCTCCCGAGTGGTCGCGACCGTCGAGATGGTGCCGTCCAAGACCCCCTTCGGGGTCGTCGTCTGCGCGGCCCGTCTCGGCACCCACGACCTCGACCAGACCGTTGCCTGGTGGGAGTCCGAGCACATCCCCATCTGGGGCGTGGTGCCGGAGCGGGTCGCGATCGCGTCCGGCCCGGAGGCGCGGCTCAGCCGCGAGGGGATCGAGGTCTACAGCGACGTCCTGCGCCGTGCGGCGCGGCGGCGGTCGCGCTGACGGCGGCAGAGGTCCTTCGCACGGCGTCGCCGGTCCGCGCCCCGTCGGCTCGGGATCAGGGCGTGTCCGCGCCCAGCGCGGCGCGCGCAGCGTTCGCAACGACACGGTCGTCTTCGGGGTCCACCGTCCGCAGGTCGCAGATCGTGCGCCCCTCGTGGACCCTGGCGACCACCGGGAGCCGGCCCCGCCGCAGCGCCGCGGTGTGGTCACCGGGGAGCACGATCCCCGCGGAGTCGATCTCGAGCCCCGGGAGCGTGCCGCCACCGGGGACCGATCGGCACCGCACCACCTCGCCGACACCGAGCGCCGCCGCACGCCGGCTGAGCTCGTCGACGGGGACTTGGGCCATGCGCCAGAACGCGATCGCGTCGCCGTCGCGGCGCAGGTAGGCGAGCGCCGTGTCCTGGAGCACCTCGAGGACGAGGCCGCCCGGGCGGAGCGCCCGGGCGAGGGGGTGGCGTGCACATGCCTGCACGAGGTCGCGTCGCCCGGCGATCACACCGGCCTGCGGGCCGCCGAGCAGCTTGTCCCCGGAGAACGTGACCAGGTCCGCGCCATCTTCGAGTGCCTGACGCGCCGCGGGCTCACCGCGGAGCCACACCGGCGCGCCCCCGCGGAGCCACGGCGTGGTTTCGTCCAGGAGGCCCGATCCGATGTCGAAGAGCACAGGGCGTCCGAGCGTGGCGAGCTCGCGCACCGTCACCTCTTCGGTGAACCCCACCATCTGGTAGTTGGAGCGGTGCACCTTCAAAAAGACCCCGACCGCTGCCGCCTCGCGGTCGAGCACCCTGCGGTAGTCGGAGAGGCGGGTCCGGTTCGTCGTCCCGACCTCGACGAGCGTCGCTCCGGATGCCGCGAGGACCTCGGGGATTCGGAAGCCGCCGCCGATCTCGACCAGCTCACCCCGGCTCACCGGGACACGGGTGCCCGTGGCGAGCGCGCTGAGCGCGAGGAGCACCGCCGAAGCGCCGTTGTTCACCACAAGGGCGGCCTCGGCTCCTGCGGCCAGCGCCAGCAGACGGGCGGCGTGGTCGCTCCTCGACCCCCGGCGTCCCGTGCCGAGATCGAGCTCGACGTTGGCGTAGCGGGCGGGCTCGGCCCGGCGTGCGACGGCGACCGGCGCCCGGCCCAGGTTGGTGTGGAGCAGCACTCCCGTCGCGTTGATCACCGGTCGCAGGAGCGTCGTCGCGAACCGCTCGGCGCGTGTCGTGGCGGTCGTCGGGTCACCCGTGGCAATGGCGTCGCGTGCCGCGTCGACGAGGACGGGGTGAGGCAGGCCGGTCGACGCGAGCGAGCGCGCCAGCGCGTCCACCGAGGGAGGTCGAGGAAGCGGTGCGCCCGTCGCGCCGGTGCCAGCTGCGGTCTCCGTCACGCGAGGAGCACCCCCGCGGGACCGTCCTCGACGCGGCCGATCACGACGAACCCGTCGTCAGCGAGGGCGCGGACGGCGTCGGGGTCGACCGTCGCGAGCAGTCCGCCCGAGGTCTGCGGGTCGTAGGCGAGCGCCTCCCGCGCGGCTGTCGCCGACGACTCCACGCGCCCGACGAGGTGCTCGCGGTTTCGCCGATCGCCGCCCGTACGCACGCCACGTGCGGCGGCCTCGATTGCACCGGGGTAGAGCGGGAGCGCGTCGGCATCGAGCACCAGGCGGACGCCGGACCGGTCCGCGACTTCCCAGCCGTGGCCAAGGAGGCCGAACCCGGTCACGTCGGTCACCGCACCGACGGCGTCGCCGAGCTCCTGCAGGGCGTGCGACGCCTCTTTGTTGAGTCTCCGCATGCCGGCCACCGTCGCCCGTCGCTCGTCCTCCGCACCGTCCTGGAGGACGATGCCGGTCCCGAGGCGCTTGGAGAGGACAACGATTTGGCCGGCCTGCGCCGCACCTTTGGTGAGGATGCGATCCGGGTGCACGAGCCCCTGGACCGCGAGGCCGAAGATCGGCTCGGCGGAGCGGATCGTGTGGCCGCCGGCCACGACACCTCCCGCCTCGGCGACGACGGCTGCCGCCGACGACACGATCGCGTCGATCACGTGGTGCGGCAGGTGCTCGGGAAACGCGGCGATGTTCAGCGCCAGGACGACGCGCCCGCCCATAGCGAACACATCGCTGCAGGCGTTGGCGGCCGCGATCGCCCCGTAGTCCGAAGGATCTGCAACCATCGGCGGGAAGAAGTCCGTCGTCGACACGAGGGCGAGCCCGTCGGTGAGCGCCAGCACGGCCGCGTCGTCGAAGCTGGCGAGCCCGACGAGGAGCGCTGGGTCTGCGATCTGCGACGCGAGCGTCGCGAGCAGCGAGTCGAGCGGCCCCGCCCCCCACTTCGCCGCGCAGCCGCCGCAGCTCGTCCACTCCGTCAAGTCGACCGGCGCGGCGCGACTCGACGCGTCCGTGGGGACTCCGCTCGCTGGTTCGGTTTCGGTCACCGTGCACTCCTCTCCTGCCCCTCTCCGGCGGACCCGGTGGGGAGTGGCCCGAGCTTCGGGCCGGCCGTCCGGAGGTCCCCGTCGCGCCGGGTGAGACCTGCCCCGTCGAGGTGCGAGAGCAGCGGGAGAACCGTCCGCCGGGACGCGCCGAGCAGGTCTCGCACGTCCGACACCCGAACGCCCTGCGGCTGCTGGACGAGCAGCGCCGCGATGCGCGCGGCGGCGTCCTCGACGACGCTCGCGGCGAACCAGAGCCCGTTCGTCTCGACGACGAGACCGCTGCGGACCAGCCGCCGCAGGTCGTTGCGCGCGACATCCGTCGGGGGAGGCGGGTCGAACGGTGCGGCACGGAGCGCCGCGAGGTACGGGTGGTCGAGCAGGTCCGCGTCGTCGCCGGCGCCGCCGGCACTGGTCGCACAAGCGGCGCCCGGGCGGGTGGGCGCCGACGCGTCCGTCGCGGCGCCGAGCGGCTCTTCGGCGATGACGGCCGTCGCGGTCGCGCCGGTACCGGATGCTCGTGCGACACGGGCGATGCCGTGCGTCACGGTGAGGTCGGAAAGGGTCCTCGCGATGGCGCGGTCGCGTTCGTCGAGCAAGGAGAGGTCGAGCCCCGACGCGCCGGCGTCCCGGACCCGTGCCGCGACAGAGGCCTGCGCGCGCTCGACGGCCGCGGGGTCGACCACCCAACTGCCGACCGTCGGGGTCGCGGTGGTTCCGGTGAGCCGCTCGAGCTCGTCCGCCGGAACCCAGCCACGCTCTGCCACGACGCGTGCGACCGACACGGTCGGATCGGCCCTCGAGACCGGGAGGACGGGGGCGACGTCGAGCAGCGTCCCGCCGCCGACCACCTCCTTGCGCCCGGCGTCGCGGAGGACGAACCGGTCGCCGGGCACCAGGGGCAGGGGTGCGGTGAGCCACAACCGCACCTTCCCACGCGACCCCGCGGGGAGCTCCCCAGCGCGCCCGAGGATCCGGACACGCACCGCCTGCTCACCCGTGCCGAGATGCGCGAGGTAGGCGCCGCGCGCCGAGACGGGATGTCCGAGCTTCGGATGGGTCGTGAGCTCGGCGTCGGCGACACTGCAGCGGTGCCACTGGCGCGCGTGTACGAGCGCGGCGCCGCGCGCCACGGCGCGACGGTCCACGCCCGCGAGGTTCACGGCGAGACGGCGCCCGGGCTCGGCGGACGTAAGGTGCCGTCCGTAGCTCTCGAGGCCGCGCACGCGCACCGGCAGGGGTTCGGTGGTCGCCGACGAGACGATGTCGAGGTGGTCTCCGACGGACACACGTCCCCCCGCCAGGGTGCCCGTCACGACGGCTCCGGCCCCCCGGATCGCGAACGACCGGTCGATCCACAGCCGGGGGCGTCCCCGGTCCGGCGCCGGGGGCAGCGCGCCGACCATCGCGTCGAGCACCGCACGGAGCCCGGCGGGACCCTCGATCCCCGCACTCGCGGGCACGTCCACGGCCACGATCGGGGCGCCCTCGAGGAACGTGCCCGCCACGCGGGTGTCGATCTCGTTGCGGGCCCGCTCGAGGCGCGCCGCATCGACGGTCGCTGCATGGGTCAGCGCGATCACGCCGTGGCGGATGCCGACGACGTCGAGGATGCGGAGGTGGTCCTCGGTCTGCGGCTTCCACCCCTCGGACGCGGCGACGACGAACAGCGTCGCGTCCACCGCGCCCACGCCGGCGACCATGTTCTTCAAGAAGCGGACGTGGCCCGGGACGTCGACGATCCCCACCTCGATCCCAGAGGGGAGGAGCGTCGACGCGAACCCGAGGTCGATGGTGAGACCGCGGCGGCGCTCCTCCTCGAGACGGTCGGGGTGGACGCCGGTCAGCGCCTCGACGAGCGTCGACTTGCCGTGGTCGACGTGACCGGCGGTGACCACGACACGAGACGGCGGCGTGGTGCCCGCCGTGGTGCCGGGAGCGCCCTGCGCCATCAGTCCAGCACCTCGATGCGGATGCGCTTGTTCGCTTTCCCCTTCGACTCGGTCTTGACGACCCGGACGCGTCCGACCTCGTCGGTGCGTCGCACGTGCGTACCGCCGTCCGCCTGCTTGTCGAGGCCGACGATGTCCACCACTCGCAATTCGGTCACCGACTCGGGAACGAGGTTCACCTTCGTCCTGATCAGGTCCTCGTCCGCGAGCGCCGTGCCGCGGTCGACGAACCGCACCTCGATGGGCCGCGCCGCACGCGCCGCGCCGAGCGAGCCGGTGTCGTGCGGCTGACCCCCGCCCGTCGGGTAGAAGACGGTCCGATCGAGCGTCACCCGGCTCCCGTCCGCTCCCGTGACGAGAGCTCTGACCTCCCGCAGGTAGGCGTCGCGCAGGTAGAGCAGTTCCGTCGTCACGTCAGGGGGCCACGCAGGGGAGGGGGCACGCCACGTCGTCACGGAGAAGCGCGCGGAGGCCATCGGCCCCGGCAACATTACCGACCCTTGGTGCCGGAGCGTCCACCGCGTACCCGCGGGCTGCGCCGGGGGCACGCCCACCACAACC
>Ga0307373_10009477_pt1 | contig 14548 bp, 7 predicted proteins | sample OX2MG_FD_202534 | JGI IMG/M metagenome (GOLD analysis project Ga0307373, IMG submission 202534) | Soil microbial communities from Risofladan, Vaasa, Finland - OX-2 | ecosystem: Environmental > Terrestrial > Soil > Coastal area > Acid sulfate soil | place: Finland: Risofladan, Vaasa | collected... | reverse complement strand
TCGCAGCCGGACGCGCCGAGGATCCTTCGGCCGGTGGCCCACGGTCGGCCAGTGAGGGGCGAGGTGATCGGACGGGTGCCGGAGACGAAGTCGGTGCGGCGATGATCCACGACGTGCCCACGACCCAGGCTCTCGACATCGCGCCCGAGGCGATCGATGCGATCGACGTCGCCTCTCCGACGCCAGACGACCTCGGGGCACCCGGGGGCACTGAGAAGCGAGGCGTCCTCCGCCGCCGGCGACGGGACGAGCCGGTCAAGCCCCGCCACTTCCCCTGCTTCGACGGTCTCCGCGCCATCGCCGCGGTCACCGTCGTGATGGTCCACACGGCGTTCGTCTCGGGGTTCACCACCTCCTCGCCCGAGGGCATCTACACGGCACGGCTCGAGATCGGCGTCACCGTTTTCTTCCTGATCTCGGGCTTCCTGCTGTACCGCCCATTCGCGGCGTCGCACATAGCCGGACGGGCCGCTCCCGCCACGGGACGGTTCTGGGTCCGCCGGTTCCTGCGGATCGTGCCCGCCTACTGGCTTGCGTTCACCGTGGTCAGCTACGTCTTGAAGGGCGACGTCCACCTTCTCCATGGCTGGAGAAACGACCTCATCTACTACGGGTTCGCCCAGACCTACTTCCCCAAGGTGGTGCTCACCGGGGTGTCCCAGGCCTGGTCCCTCAACACCGAGATCAGCTTCTACCTTTTCCTCCCGCTGTACGCAGCGGCGGTGGCCCTGCGTCGCAGCCGGCGTTCCGACCGCCGTCAGCTCCTGTACGAGCTGCTCGGGGTGGCGATCCTCATCGGTATCAGCCTGGGATTTCGCACGTTCGCCTTCCACCAGCACACACTCGAGGCGCATGTGATGCCCATCTGGTTGCCCGCCTGGCTCGACATGTTCGGACTGGGCATGTTCCTCGCCGTGATGAGCAGCTGGCTCGCCCACCGCGACCGCCAGCCGCGCTGGCTGTGGTCCCCGTTCATGCCCTGGCTGAGCTGGGCCTGTGCCGGCGTCGCCTTCTGGGCCGTGTCCAACCTCCACATCCCGATCGTCCCGATCTACACCGACCACCTGACGACCAATCTGGCCCGCCAGAGCTTGTACGGGGCCTTCGCCTTCTTTCTCCTGCTGCCGGCGGTCTTCGGACCCCAGCCACGCGGGCTGATCCGCCGGTTCCTGGCGTGCAAGCCCATGTTGGGCCTGGGCCTGATCTCGTACGGCATCTACCTCTGGCACCAGGGATGGCTCCTCGTCTATCTCCGGTGGACCCATCGCAATTTGAACTTCCCCTTCGGTCTGCCCTGGTGGCAGCTGTTCCTCGCGGTCCTTGGGTTGTCAGTTGCGAGTGCCACCGCGAGTTATGTTCTCCTCGAGCGCCCGATCCTCAAGCTGAAGGACCGAATCGGGTGGTGGACGCGGCAGAGCCGTCCGGCCCACGCTGCACCGCCGGTCGGGTGAGAGGCCCGGATCCTGGGGCTCGCCTTGACCCGCCGCCCGCTCCGCGCCCAGCCGGGAAGGTTCGCTCAGGCGGGTGGAGCTGACCCGCCGGGACCCTCGTCCGGAGGGTCGTCGGGCTGGTCGTCGGCAACTTCGGGTCCGCGCGCGGCGCGCTCGGCGCGCGCGGCGCGCTCGGCGCGCGCGGTGCGCTGGTGAACGACCTCCACGGTCGCGTCGGCGACCAGGCAGGCCACGGCGCCCCAGGCCAGAAGCACGGCGGTCGAGAAGGTGGGTGGCCATGTCCCTCCCGCCTGTACGGGATGGGTGACCTGGTCCACCACCACCACCGTGCCGGCAGCGACCATCAGTCCGACAGCGCCTGCAGTCAGGAGGCCGCGGGTCCGTGACACCAGGAGCGCGGCCGCCGCCGCCACTCCTACCGCCAGCCCGATCCAGGGCCGGGTGACCGTGGCCAGGACGACACCGAGGAGCAGGGCGGTGACCGCAACGACCAACGGTCGGGGACGGGCCGGCGGGTAAGCGAGGGGGGAGGCAACGGTTGCGATCGCCTCCGACGGGCCCGCCAGGAGCACCTCGCCCCTGCCGGGGCGCGTCCCCGACCCGGCGGCGTCGCGCTGATGCCGGCCTCGGCGCCGCCTCCTGGTCCGGTCCGGGAGCACCGAGAGCAACAGGGCGGCGAGCAGGCCCGCTCCCGAGACGAGCAACGCCGCCCAGATCAGCCGTTGGGGGGCCCATCGGAGGGTGACCGTCAGCGTCCCATGGTGGATCTCGCCGGCGAGCAGGCGCGGGTTCACGATCCACCCGTTGGCGAACCCGTCGATCAGCTCGGGCGCGCCGAGTGACGGGCCCCCGTCGACGGTCGCCGTCCATCCCCGGTTGATGCTCTCGCCAAGTATCAGGTGGAAGGGGCCGGCGGCGGCGGTGATGCCGCTCACCCGGACGTGGAGAGTGGTGGCGGACTGCGAGGTGGCCCGAGCCGTCGGCACGCTCGAGGGACGGGTTGGGGCAACCAGGGCGGTGGGCGACACGTCGGGCATTGCCGCGCCACCGGCGGCCGAATCGAGGGCCAGCTCATCGAGGTTCCATCCGGTCGTGTGGCCGTCCGTCGCCTCCAGGACATGGGAGCCGGGCCCCAGGTGCAGGCCGGCGGCGTCGGGCCCGCAGAGGGAGACGTTCAGCGCGTTGCCGGCGAGCGCCGCTGAAGACGAGCCCCCGACGCTGAGCCAGACCGGCTGCCCGTCGATGCTGAGGAGATCGTTCCTGCACGAGCTCGGGATCGCCGCGGGCGGGGGAGGATCGACGACGCCGGGTAGGCCCAGCTCGGCGATGCCCACGGGCAGGGCGATGAACTGCCGCGAGGAGTAACTCCGGGTAAAGCGGAGGTGCACGCCGGACACGGTGAACTGCAGGTGTTGCCCGTGCAGGGCGGGAAAGCTGACCGGGACCGAGACCGTCGACCCGGGCTTGGTGCCTGCCCTGAGCGGTGGGATGCGGACCTTCGTCGAACCGTTCTCGGTGGCCACGGTCAGTTGGGTGGGGACCGAGTGCCGGCCGTCGTCGACGATCTGCAGGTTGAGATGGTCGAAGGTGACCGGCTTGGGAAGGTCGACGTGGATCCACGAGCCGAGCTGGCTCGCTGCCCCGAAGCCCGGGCTCCACGCTGTCCCCGGGTTGCCGTCGAGCGCGGCGGAAGCCCCGTCGCTCAGGTCCCCCGGAAGCCGTCCCTTGGAGTACGCCACGATCCCCGAGGCCTGTTGGCGGCCGACCAGGCGGTCGATCTGGTCGTCGGGGATGAGCGCGTTGATCCTGGCGGTGCCCGTCAGGGTGAAGGTCCGGGCATTGGGCAGTACGAAGGACCGGTCGATGCTCACCTCGGGGTCCTGGCGCGGCGGGTAGGGGGAGACGCGCTGGCGGGTGAGCAGGATGACCAGCCGGTCGGGGGCCGTGGAGGTTCCGGCGCCACCCAGCACGTCGCTGGGTACGTCGATGAGCTCGGTCGCCGTGGTGCCGGCCACGCGGACCTCGGCGAATCCGACCGAGGACGGCCCGGCGTTGAGGTCGGTCCCCTTCAGGTTGGTCGCATCGATCCGGATCCTCAGGGTGCTGAAGGTCCGGGACGGGAACGTGATGGTCTGACCCTGGGCGGTCCTCGACGCCGCTCCCAAGCGGACGGTGAGCGGGTGGCCTCCGTCGAAGGTGAGCGTGGCCCTGGTGATCCACCGGTTGTTGCCTCCCGTGAGCGGCTGGACCAGGTTCACCGCACCCGTGGTGGTGGGCTCGACGAACTGCACCTGCCACCACTGGCCGATCGGTTGACCGAAGGCACCCGTCTCCCAGGCGGTGTCGAGATTGCCGTCGATGGCCTGCGAGGGCCGGTCCTCGGGCAGGTAGGTGACGGCGTCCCCGTAGGCGGAGGCGGTGACCGACCGCACGCCGAGGTACGAGGCCACCGTGTCGGAGGTGATCGGTGCTCCGGGGAAGAGCACGACGGGGGAGTTCGACGGGTCGGTCTGCTGGGGCTGGGTCGCGGTGAGGGTCTGGCCCGCCTCGTCGACGATCGTGTCCCACCGGAAGGCCCGCCGGCGATTGGTGTCGGTGACCACCACCGTCGCACCGTGCCGGAGTGCGGCTGTCAGCTGACCGGGGTGCTGGTCGAGGGTCCCGGCGTACAGCACGGTGGGATCATGGGTCAGCAACCCGGCGCCGGCCGCGGCGACCAGACCTTCGCTGTCGCCGTCGAGCACCACCGGCGACGCGGTGGACTCGGCGCGCACGATCGGCCGCGGGTGGGCGACCGCCATCACCTCCAGCGGGCACGGTTCGACCGGGTTGGGGTGCGCCAGTGCCGCCTCGTCCACCTGGGGCAGCGGGCCATGGTCGGGCCGGGGGGTCCCGTAACAGGTCGGGGTGCCCAGGCCCTTGGGCGTGGGCTGGAGCTGGGCCCACAATTGCGCGGGCGGGGGCTGGTCGTAGTGCTCGTAGTTGAGGTCCGACTGCACCAGCACGTCGCCCACGCTCATCAGGCGGGCGATCGGGGCGAGGGCAGCGGGATTCGACGCTCCCACCTGCATCGGATCGTCGAGTGCGTAGAGGAGATCCTCGGTCGCCGTCGATCCCTGCGGCACCTGCTCGCGGCTGACGTACCCCCGGTTCAAGATGGCCGGGTACACGGGGTCGGTGGTGTCCCCGTAGTCGTAGTTGGCGAAGTCGGACCCGGGGATGCCCAGGACCCTGGTGCCGGCCCCCTCATGGTTCAGGGCCTTGGCCGCGGCAAGGGTGTAGCCGGGGAGCCGGGCCGGCTGCGTGTACTTGTCGGCGACGGTCGAACCGTTGAAGGCGGGGGGATTGGCCGCGGCCACCAAGGCCACCGACAGGGCGGCGGCTCCCAGGGCGAACAGGCGCGACCGGCGGCCGAGCGCGGTGACGCCGGCGCCGAGCAGCATGGCGATGCCCAGAATGACGAGCGGGGTGGCGCGGTCGGTCGAGCGCAGCGCCAGACCGGCCGAGGTCTCGGTCATGAAGGCCTTGAGAGCGTGGCCGAACCACGTGGGATCCGAGAACGGGTAGGTCCCGACGGCGAGCACCAGTCCCACCAGCACGAGGAGCACGAAGAAGGCCCGGGCCCGCCAGCGGGTGAAGACCGCGGCGACCAAGGAGAGCGCAGGCACGACGAAGCTGAACGCCAGGGGGACGAGCTCCCGGGTCAATTGGACCGACGACGACACCCAGGGGCCGAGGCGATCGGTGCCGTAGAAGTACCAGTACCCCAGCCCCCGGAGCACCTCTATCGGCGTGGAGGTCTGGCTGACCGTCTGGACCGTCTCGGTGGTCTGGAGGATGGCGACGCCGAAGCCGCCCTCGACGGCGAGCCCGGCGATCCACCACAGGGAGACCACCAGGGACATCCCGGCCAGCTTCAGCGCCGCGGCGCCGGCCTGGCGCCATGTCGCCTCGCGCAGGCCCACCACCGCGTAGACGAGCCAGAGCGCCGGTCCCAAGCCGACGTACAGCAGCGAGGTCGCGTTGATGCTGCTCACCAGGGCCACGACGAGGGCGAAGCGGGCGCTGTCCCGCCAGCCACCCCGGCGCACGGCCAACGCGGTGAGCGCCACCATCCACGGGAGCCCGGCCCAGGGGAGCAGCAAGACCGAGATCCGCCCGACGTACTGGAGGAAGTACGGGGAGAACATGTAGGCGAACGCGGCCACGAGCGGCCCCAGACCCCTGAGCGCAAGGGTCCGGCACAGGAAGAGGACGCCCGCCCCGGCGGCGAAGAGAATGGTGCCGACCCACAGGCGCTGGGCCACCCACACCGGGACCCCGATGGAGTGGAAGAACCAGAAGAAGGGGCCCATCGGGAACAGGTAGCCGATCTGCTGGTGGGTAACCGTCCCGAGGCCGACGGTCGGATCCCACATGGACGCGGACGCCGGGATGAAGCGGTTGATGTCGAGGTAGAGGTAGGTCTTGGTGTCCGAGCTCACGACCCCGGGCTGGGCTAGCAGCTGGGGCACGTAGGCGATCACGGCCAGCAGAAGATGGGCGGTCCACGACCCCCACCGCCCGACGGCCTGCTCCACGCCGGCTTTCGCCCCGACCCCGGGGCCAGAGGTGAGCCGGCGAATCCTTCCGAAACGCCCGTCGCCGCCCGGCGATGGCCGGCCGACGACGCCTACTGCTGTCCCCCGTTCGGTGGTCACCCCCGCAGGGCTCACTCAGCTCCTCGTTCGTCTTCCGACAGCGGCGCATTGTAGGCACCCCCGCTCCGACCCCAGGGTGACCCTCGCCGCCCGGTGGGCTCGGTGATCGCGGGAGGAGCCCGCGGGCCGGAAGGACTGCGAGCATAGCCACGAGCGTTTCTGTCACGCGGTTAGCATTCGCCCCCGTGCTGGCTGTCGGCCTTACCGGGGGCATCGGATCGGGCAAGTCAGCAGTGGCAGACCTGTTGGTGGAGCGCGGTGCGGTGCTCATCGATGCCGACCAGGTGGCACGCGACGTCGTGGCGCCCGAGGGTCCGGCGTACCAACCGCTCATCGACCGGTTCGGTCCGGGGATCGTGGCGAGCGACGGCACGATCGACCGTCCCGCCCTCGCTGCCGTTGCGTTCGCCGACGATGCTGCTCGCGCCGACCTCAACGCAATCACCCACCCCACGATCGGGGTGGCCATGATCGAAGCGCTCGACGCACTGGCCGAGACCGATCGCATCGTGGTGCTCGCCATCCCCCTTCTTACGGCGATGCATCGTGAGACCATGAAACTGGACCGGGTGGTCGTCGTCGACTGTCCCACGGACATCGCGCTCGAACGGCTGCTGTCGCAACGGGGAATGGACCGCGCCGACGCGGAGGCACGAATACGGGCGCAGATCAGCCGCGAGGAGCGCGTCAAGGACGTGGACTACGTGTTGGACAATTCGGGCGATCGGGCCGCTCTCGAAGTCGAGGTGGCTCGCCTTTGGGAATGGCTGAACAAGCCGATCCCCTGAGGTCTGCTCTTCTGGCGGACCGGCTGGCCGCGTTTCCCGCTCAGGCCCGCCGAGGGCTGTTCCGGTCCTTGGGCACTGTTGTCTTGACCTTGGCCCCTGCGTTCGCCTTCGCCTTGGCTGTGGCCAGCTTGCGGGCCCGGGAAATGGCGCCCGCACTCTTGGGATTTTCCGGGGCGACCCATTTCCAGTTGCCCGGCCCGCCTTCGATCCTCCAGCCCCCATAGGTCTTGAGTGCATGGTGTTCTGGGCACAGGCGCACCAAGTTGTCCAGTTCGCTTGGCCCGTCTTCGGCGTGGTCGTGGACATGGTCGCGTTCGAGCCCGTGGCGCTTGCCGCAGGGCTCGGCGCAACAGGTCCGGTCCCGGGCGATGAGTGCCGCATCGATGCACGAGGCGATGTTGCGGGTCGCTTTGGTCACCGTCTTGATGTCGAAGCCCTTTTGCCAAATAGCGCAGCCCACCCTCTCCCAACAACTCGGTGGCCGCCGCGACCGAGACCGGCCCGATCCCTTCGATCTCACAGACCTCGCCGCCCTCGGTCGTGCCCCGGCGCAGGGCGGCGGCGTCGATGAGGACCAAGGTCTCGACCCGGGGCCCTTTGGGTGAACGACCCGAGCCGCCACCGTCGGAAAGGGCCATCAGTTCGATGAAGGCGTCCAGACGGTGGGCCTCGAACGAGGCCACGTCGTGTGACCCGGCGGCCTTCCAGCGGGCCTTGGCCGTTGCTTCGAGTAGGGGCGCCACCTTGGCCCACTGGACTTCGTCACAGAAGAAGTCGCCCCGGATGCCGCCGCTGTCGACTTGACGCCAGCGGAAGTGCCGATGGGCCTGGACCCGGTCCCGACGGGCCCGTTCGTTCTCCCTTTGGCGGGCTCCGGCCCGCAGTCGTGCCGCGGCGTCGCTCAGCTCTTGGAGGCTCGCCCCCCCTTGGGCCAGGGGCAACAAGTTGGCCGCGGCATCGCTCACCTCGGCGCTGGTCCGGGTGACCACGTTGAGCTGGGCGGCCGAGAGGTCCCCGTTGTGCAGGGCCTCGGTGAGCACGGGGGTCGACGCCGCCCGCTCGGCTGCGGCCAGCCGGCCCTTGGCCGACGCCTCCGACGAACCCGAAAGGGACCCGAGCCATTGGGCCGCCGAGCCGTGGCCCTCCTTGGTGAACGAGCCGGTGGCGACGACGACCGGGGTGAACAACGACAGGCCCGAGGACGCCGCCCGCTCGACCTCGGCGAACAGTCCCACGATCTGGCGGGCCTCGTCACCAGAAGCCTGCCCAGGGGCCGCGTCGCGGACGACACGCTGGAGGGAACGCACGATCCCTTTGAGCTCACCGACGATGCCGCCGCGGGCTGAAGGCGTCGGACTGGGGACCGGATCCACAGAGTGAGAAAGGTCGCCCCGGTCCGGTCGGAGACGAGGTTCCTAGGAAAATGTGTGCACGAGCGGGGTCTCAGGCGGAGAGACGGGAAGAGAGGTCCGGTCCGGGCGTCCCCCCCGCCCAACCGCACGGCAGGACGCGCTACCGGAACTGCGAAGGCCTAATCTCGTCCGGCAGCGCCTTCAACCAGTCCTTGATCTCCGACAGACATGCATCGCACGGGTGCCGATGCTCACTTCTCTTTGATGGCCATTCCCTGGGGACATGAATACAAGACGTGGTAGACGCCCTTGTCCGCCTCGTACTTGTCGAAGCGATCCGTGTAGTAGGAGTCCATCGCCATTGCCCCGGCGTAGGCCCGGTGTGCCTGGCAAAATCCTCCCCGTCGCCAAAACTCCCGGCTTGCACCCTCGACGCACCCCCCCGCCGACCCTGACACACCCTCCCGGTATTCTCGGGTAGTGGCCGATTTCGAGGTCGTCTCCCCGTTCCAACCCTCCGGCGACCAGCCCGGAGCCATTGCCGCGCTCGTCGAAGGAGTCCGGAGAGGGGATCCCTACCAGACCCTCCAGGGCATCACCGGCTCGGGGAAGACGGCCACGATCGCCTGGATGATCGAGCAGGTCCAACGCCCCACGCTCATCATCGAGCCGAACAAGTCCCTGGCCGCCCAGCTCTCCTCCGAGCTCCGGGACCTCTTTCCCAAGAACCGGGTCGAGTTCTTCGTCTCGTACTACGACTACTACCAACCCGAGGCCTACCTGCCGACGACCGACACGTACATAGAGAAGGACTCGTCCATCAACGACGAGATCGACCGCCTGCGCCATGCCACCACGTCGTCGCTCCTCATGAGAAGGGACGTCATCGTGGTCGCCTCGGTCTCGTGCATCTACGGCCTGGGCTCGCCGGCCGAGTACCGGGACCGCATTCTCGGGCTCACCGTCGGCCAGCAGTACGACCAACGGGAGATCCTGCGCAAGCTGGTCGACCTGCAGTACGCCCGCAATGACGTCAACCTGGTCCGGGGCACGTTCCGTGCGCGCGGCGACACGGTCGAGATACACCCCGCCTACGAGAGCCAGGCGCTCCGGGTCGAGATGTTCGGCGACACGATCGATCGGATCGTGCCCTTCGATGTCATGACGGGCGAAATGGGCGACGAGCTCGAGGACATAGCGGTGTACGCCGCCACCCACTACGTCACGGGCGACGAGATCGTGCAACGGGCCGTGAAGTCGATCGAGACCGAGTTGCGGGAACGCCTGCAGTACTTCGAGAAGGAAGGAAAGCTCCTCGAGGCGCAACGCCTCCGGGTCCGCACGGAGCACGACCTCGAGATGCTGGCCGAGACCGGCGTCTGCTCCGGCATCGAGAACTACAGCCGCCACCTCGACGGCCGCGCCCCCGGGGAGACGCCGTTCACGCTCCTGGACTTCTTCCCCAAGGACTACCTGTGCGTGATCGACGAGAGTCATGTCGCCGTGCCCCAGCTGCACGGCCAGCACGCCGGGGACCGTTCCCGCAAGGACATGTTGGTCGAGCACGGGTTCCGCCTTCCCTCGGCGAGGGACAACCGCCCGCTGCGCTTCGACGAGTTCATCGAGCGGGTCCCCCAATGTGTGTTCGTGTCCGCCACGCCGGGCCCCTTCGAGAAGGAGCACTCGACCCAGATGGTGGAGCAGGTCATCCGTCCGACCGGCCTGGTCGACCCGGAGGTGACGATCCGGCCCACCAAGGGACAGGTGGACGACTTGCTGGCCCGCATCGAGAGCACGGTGGCCGCGGGCGGGAGAGTGCTCGTCACCACGCTCACCAAGAAGATGGCGGAGGACCTGACCGACTATCTGGCCGACGCCGGGGTGCGGGTGCAGTACCTGCACTCCGACATCGACACCATCACCCGCATCGAGATCTTGCGTGAGCTCAGACTCGGGTCGATCGACGTCCTGGTCGGCATCAACCTGCTCCGGGAAGGCCTGGATCTACCCGAAGTGTCGTTGGTCGCCATCCTCGACGCGGACAAGGAAGGGTTCTTGCGGTCGGCCTCGTCGCTCATCCAGACGATGGGGAGGGCGGCCCGCAACGTCGACGGCACCGTGGTGCTCTACGCCGACACGATCACCGACTCCATGCGTGAGGCCGTCTCGGTGACCCAGCGTCGCCGCGAGATACAGACCGCCTACAACCTCGAGCACGGGATCGATCCCCAGACCATCCGCAAGACGGTGACCGACATCCTCGAGCGCCTGCGCGGCAGTGGCGGAGGTGGCCCCGGGGGAGGCGGGCGCTCGACCACCGCCGGGCGCAGCCGGGCCGAGGTGCGGCGCAATGCCGCCGTGCGGGGGAACAAGCGGTCGTTGCTGACCGACGGGGACGCATCCACACCGGCCGAGGCGATCGAGCTCATGACCCAACTCGAAGCCGAGATGAAGTCCGCCGCCGCCGACCTCCGCTTCGAGGAGGCGGCACTCCTGCGGGACGAGATCGCGGAGTTGCGCGCCTCCGTTCCCAGTTGATCAGGCCGTCACACCCTCCCGGTATCCTCCTCTAATGGCCGATCGTCTCGTCGTTCGCGGTGCCCGCGAGCACAACCTCAGGGATGTCTCCCTTGACCTGCCCCGGGACAAGCTGATCGTCTTCACCGGCCTCTCGGGCTCGGGGAAGTCGTCGCTGGCCTTCGACACGATCTACGCCGAGGGCCAGCGCCGCTACGTCGAGTCGCTCTCGGCCTATGCCCGCCAGTTCCTCGGACAGATGGACAAGCCCGACGTCGATTTCATCGAGGGGCTGTCGCCGGCCATCTCCATCGATCAGAAGTCGGCCTCACGCAACCCGCGTTCGACGGTGGGCACCATCACCGAGGTCTACGACTATCTCCGGCTCCTCTACGCCCGCATCGGGCACCCGCACTGCCCGACCTGTGGGCGGCCCGTGGCCCGCCAGACCCCGCAGCAGATCGTCGACCGTGTGCTCGAGCTACCCGAAGGGACCAGGTTCCAGGTGTTGGCGCCGGTGGTCCGCGGTCGCAAGGGTGAATACAGCACGCTCCTCGACGACCTGGCCAAGCAGGGCTTCGCCCGGGTCAGGGTCGACGGCATCCCGGTCGAGCTCTCCGAGCGGTCCGAAGTCGCGCTCGCTCGCTATGAGACGCACACCATCGAGGTCGTCGTCGACCGGCTCGTTCGGCGCGACGGCATCCGGCAAAGGCTGACCGAGTCGATCGAGACGGCACTGGCCTTGACCGGGGGAACGGCCGAAGTGCTCGTGATGAGCACGTCGGGACGGACCGGGGGTGCCAAGTCGAAGAAGGACGCGGCGGCCGCAGCCGAGGGCGCCGACGAGACCGGGGCCGACGCCGAGGGGATCACCTTCTCCCAGCACCTGGCCTGCACCCACTGCGGCATCAGCTTCGACGAGCCCGCGCCCCGCAGCTTCTCCTTCAACTCCCCCTACGGCGCCTGCCCGACCTGCGTCGGCCTCGGGACCAAATTCGAAGTGGACCCCGAGCTGGTGGTGCCCGACGAGTCCCTCTCCCTGGCCGACGGAGCGCTGGCGCCGTGGGCCGGTGCACGGAGCGAGTACTTCTCCGGGCTGCAGGCCGGGGTGGCGGAGATGGCCGGGTTCTCGGTCACGGCGCCGTGGAAGTCGCTCAAGGCCAAGGACAAGAAGCTCGTCCTCTACGGCACGGGCACCAAGCCCGTCCACATCCGCTACAAGAACCGCTTCGGGCGCACGCGCTCCTACGAGGCGCTCTTCGAGGGGATCGTGCCGTGGCTGCAGCGTCGACACGGTGAGGCCGAGTCGGACTGGTCACGCGAGCAGATCGAGCAGTACATGCGCGAGGTGGACTGCCCCGATTGCCACGGAGCCCGGCTCAAGCCCGAGTCGTTGGCCGTCACCGTCGGTGGTCGCAACATCTACGAGCTCTGCAGCCTTTCCATCAGTGCCGCGGTGGAGGCAATGGGGACGCTCGAGCTCAGCGACCGCGAGCACATGATCGCCGACCGGGTGTTCAAGGAAGTGCGTGAGCGCATGCAGTTCCTGCTCGATGTGGGACTCGACTACCTGTCGCTCAGCCGCTCCGCCGGCACGCTCTCGGGCGGCGAGGCGCAGCGCATCCGCCTGGCCAGCCAGATCGGGAGCGGGTTGGTGGGCGTGCTCTACGTCCTCGACGAGCCCTCGATCGGCTTGCACCAGCGCGACAACCAACGGCTGATCGGCACGCTGGAGCGGCTGCGCAACCTCGGCAACACGGTGATCGTGGTGGAGCACGACGAAGAGACCATCCGCACCGCCGATTACGTGGTGGACATCGGGCCCGGGGCGGGGGAGCACGGCGGCACCGTCGTCCATGCCGGCCCGGTCACCGGCCGGGGCGGGTTGCTCTCGAACAAGGAGTCGATCACCGGCCAGTATCTCTCGGGCAAGCGTTCCATACCGGTCCCCGCGCGGCGCCGGCCCGGCACCGGCGAGGTCGTGACGGTGCGCGGGGCCCGGGAGCACAACCTGCACGAGATCGACGTGTCCTTCCCGCTGGGATGCCTGGTCGCGGTCACCGGGGTCTCGGGCTCGGGCAAGTCGACGCTGGTCAACGACATCTTGCTGCGCGTGCTGGCGCAGAAGCTGCACCGGGCCAAGACGCTGCCCGGTCGTCACCGCACGGTCGAGGGAGTGCAGTACCTGGACAAGGTGGTCGACGTGGACCAGGCTCCCATCGGCCGCACGCCCCGTTCGAACCCGGCCACCTACACCGGCGTGTTCGACCACATCCGCAAGCTCTTCGCCCAGACGGCGGAGGCGAAGGTGCGGGGGTACCTCCCCGGCCGCTTCTCGTTCAACGTGCGGGGCGGTCGCTGCGAGGCGTGCGCCGGCGACGGCACGATCAAGATCGAGATGCACTTCCTCCCCGACGTCTATGTCCCCTGTGAGATCTGCCACGGTGACCGCTACAACCGGGACACGCTCGAGATCACGTTCCGGGGCAAGACCATCGCCGACGTGCTCGACCTGTCGTGCGAGGAGGCGCTCGCCTTCTTCGCCAAGCAGCCCCCGATCGCCCGCCACATGCAGACGCTGGTCGACGTGGGTCTGGGATATGTCCGGCTGGGCCAGCCCGCCCCGACGCTCTCGGGCGGCGAGGCGCAACGGGTCAAGCTGGCCAGCGAGCTCAGCCGGCGCCCGACCGGCCACACGTTCTACGTGCTCGACGAGCCGACCACGGGCCTGCACTTCGAGGACACCCGTCGCCTCCTCGAGGTGCTGGGCCGGCTGGTGGAGCAGGGCAACACGGTCGTGGTGATCGAGCACAACCTCGACGTCGTCAAGACGGCGGACTGGATCATCGACCTCGGGCCCGAGGGAGGCAACCGGGGCGGCACGGTGGTGGCGGAGGGGACACCCGAGCAGGTGGCCAAGACGGCCGGGAGCTACACGGGCGAGGTGCTCAAGCCCGTGCTGGCCCGGTCGGGTCACGTAATGGCCAGCATCCGCTCCAAGGCGACCCGGGCCCAGGCGGCGACATCGCCGTCGACCTGAATCCGGTTGCGCACCTCGCCGGAGACCAGGCCCTCGAGGATCCAGGCCAGATGGGGCGGATCGATGCGGGACATGGTCGAGCACGGGCAGATGAGCGGGTCCAGGCAGACGACGGTCTTGTCCGGCGTCTCGTCGTCCAGCCGCTTGACCAGGTGGATCTCCGTGGCCACCCCGATCACGGAGCCCGAGGGGGCCGCCGCCACCCCACGGATCAGGTTGTCGGTCGAGCCGACGAGGTCGGCCATCTCCACCACGTCGTGGGCGCACTCGGGATGCACCATCACGATCCCGTCCGGGTGCTCGGCCCGGAAGGCCGTCACGTGCTCGGGCCGGAAGCGCTGATGGACCGAGCAGTGGCCCTTCCACAGCAGCAACGTCGACGTCTTGACCTCGAAATCGCTCAGCCCGCCCAGGGCCAGCCTCGGGTTCCAGACCAACATGGCGTCGGCGCCGTACCCGAGCTCGTACCCGGTGTTGCGACCAAGATGCTGGTCGGGGAAGAACAGCACCATGTCGCCCCGCCCGGCCTCGAGGGCCCAGGTCAGCACGGCCCGGGCATTCGACGAGGTGCACACCGCACCCCCGTGGCGGCCCACGAACGCCTTCAGGGCCGCCGAGGAGTTCATGTAGGTGATGGGGATGAGGCGACTCACGTCGGTGACCTGGGCCAGCTCGTCCCAGGCTTCTTCCACCTGCTCTA
>Ga0307373_10009475_pt1 | contig 14550 bp, 13 predicted proteins | sample OX2MG_FD_202534 | JGI IMG/M metagenome (GOLD analysis project Ga0307373, IMG submission 202534) | Soil microbial communities from Risofladan, Vaasa, Finland - OX-2 | ecosystem: Environmental > Terrestrial > Soil > Coastal area > Acid sulfate soil | place: Finland: Risofladan, Vaasa | collected... | reverse complement strand
GGCTCGACGTGCCGCTGGTGCGGCTGATGGAGACGATGTTCTACGAGGAGCATCCCGACCGCTTCGAGCGCAACGTCCGGACGGTCGCAAGCTCGCCCTATCGTTTCCCGCGCGCCGAGATCGCGCGCCGGCTCGACCATGCCGTGCCCGATCCCGAAGGCTTCCACGGGCCGCGGATCACGCTCGAGGCGCCAACCATGCCGACCATGGGCCTCGGCATGGAACGGCTGGCGGCGGGCACTGCGACGCGGCGCCAGCGCTCGACCGCCAATCGCGTATTCTGTCCGGTCGAAGGCAGCGGCGAGAGCATCGTCGGCGGCGAGCGCATCGCCTGGCGCCGCGGCGACACGTTCGCGGTGCCGTGCTGGACCAAATTCGAGCACCGCGCCGCCGCGGACACCGTGCTGTTCGACTTGAGCGACGAGCCGCTAATGCGGTTCGCCCATTACTGGCGCTTCGAGGCCGATTGAGAGGGAGGAACGAGGCGGTTCTGCCCGATCGGCATTTACCTTATCCCCACACCTCGCCGGCGACTTCGATGACGCGGCGGAGCTTGGCGATCTCGTCGGCAACAGTGATCTTGTTGCCTTGGGCGACGCTGGCGAAGCCGCATTGCGGCGACAGCGCCAGTTGGTCCAAGGGGGCGTAGCGCGCAGCCTCGTCGATCCGCCGCTTCAATTCATCCTTGCTTTCAAGCTGCGGCAGCTTGGTCGTCAGAAGCCCCAGCACCGCGATCTTGCCCTTGGGCAGATGGCGCAGCGGGGCGAAATCGCCGGCGCGCGGGGTGTCGTATTCGAGGAAATACCCGTCGACGTCGATCGCGTTGAACAGCACCTCGGCCACCGGCTCGTAGCCGCCTTCGGCGACCCACGCGCTCTGGTTGTTGCCGCGGCAGATATGGATGCACACCGCCATGTCCTTGGGCCGGCCGGCGATCGCCTGGTTCAAGAGCTTGGCATAGGTTAGCGGCAGCGCCGCCGGGTCCTCGCCGATATTGCTCTGCACCTGCTGGCGCAAGGAAGGATCGCAGAGATAGGCGAAATTGGTCTCGTCGATCTGGAGATAGCGGCACCCGGCGGCGGCGAGGTCGGCAATCTCCTCGGCATAGACGCGGGCGAGATCGGCATAGAACCCGGCCATGTCGGGATAGGTCGTGCGGTCGATCGCCTCGCGCCCACCGCGGAAATGCAGGAGCGTGGGCGAGGGGATCGTCACCTTGGGCGTCGCGTGCGCCACCGATTTGAGAAATTTGAACGCCTCGACAAAAATCCCGCGCGGCCGCCCGAGCTTGCCGACGATGCGGAAGCCGGTGGGCCGGCCCTCCAGCGCGCCTTCCTGCGAATGGAAGCGGACGGTGATCCGGCCCTGAACGACCTCGACCCCGGAGAAGCTTTGCAGGAAGTCCTGGTTCCACGAGCCGCGGCGGTATTCGCCGTCGGTGATGGATTTGAGGCCCAGTTCCTCCTGCAGCTTCACCGCGCCGCGGATCGCCTCGTCCTCGGCGCGCGCGAGATCGGCGGCCGAGATCGCATTGCGCGCCCGCGCCTCCCGCGCCTGATGCAGTTCGGGCGGGCGCAACAGGCTGCCGACATGGTCGGCGCGGAAGGGCGGCGTGGTACGTGGGGACAAGGCGATGCTCCGTTCGATGGTTGCGCTACTTCTTGGGCGGGTTCAGGTCGTGCCAGGTATTCCGCACGTCCTTATAGGTTTCGATCGGCACGTTCATCAGCGTGTTGTTCACCTTCTCGACCTTGGCGATGTAGAGATTCGCGGTCATCTCGCGCGACTTGGGGTCGATGGACATGCGGCCCTGCGGCCCTTCCCAGGAGTATCCCTTGACCGACGCCATCATCTTGTCGACGTCGCGCTTGCCGCCGGTGGCCTTCAGCATGTGGAAGATGAGGTGCATGCCGTTATAGGCGGCGACGGTGGCGAAGGTCGGCAGGTCGCCGTTGTATTTCTTCGTGAACGCGGCGACGAACGCCTTGTTGACGGGATTGTCGATGGCGGGGATGTAGGAGCCGACGGCATACTCGCCGATCGCCACGTCGCCGATCGCCGGCAGATCGCGCTCCGGCGTGGCCGCGCCCAGATACACCATGCCTTTCTTTTCCCAGCCGTGATCGGCATAGCCCTTGGCCATGGCGATCGACATCGGCCCGCCCGGCATGAAGACATAGAGGCAGTTCGGGGCGTCGTCCTCGATGCGCTGGAAATAACTGGAAAAATCCGTCGTCCCGAGCGGCACCTTGATGACGTCGACGACCTTGCCGCCGGCCGCGGTCAGGCCCTTGGTGAAGTCCACGATCGCGTCCGTACCGGGCGCATAGTCGGCGGAGATGATGACCGCCTTGTTGTGGCCATGGGCCGCCGCCCATTTCGCCGCCAGCGTCGCCGTCGGCCACATCGTGAAAGTGGGACGCACGAAATAGGGCGACTTGTCGGTGACGAAATCGGTCGCCGAGTTGAAGATCACAAAGGGGATCTTCGCCTGATTGATCACGTCGGAGACGGCGAGCACGGTGGTGGTGAATTCGAGCCCGCCGAGCACGGCGACCTTGTCGCGGACGATCATTTCCTGCGCGAGTTGGCGCGCCCGCGCCGGTTGGTCGCCGCCCACGTCGCGGTAGATCACCTGCACGGTGGGATTGCCGTCCTTGCCGTTGTGCTGATCGAGATAGAGCCCGATCGCCTGCTGATAGTCTTTGCCCCACGGCGCGTAGGGGCCGGTCGTGGTGACGAGGATGCCCACTTTGATGGGCTCGGCAGCGCCCACCTGTCCCACTGCCATCAGCAGGAGCGCGCCCGCAAGAGCGCCGATCTTCCATCCCATGTTCGTCCTCCCCAAGTTATTTGCGCGATTATGCATTGGCGCGCCGATGGCCGCAATGAAAACCACTCCTGGCCGCGCGCGCGATTGCCAATGCGCCGCGCGCACGGTAATCATTGCGCAAGAATGAACGGGGAGTGGACCGCCGTGATGAAGCTTGCAGCGACAACGCTCGCCTTGCTGGCCGACGGCATCGCCTATTCGATGATCCTGTTCCTCATGTCGGTGGGTCTCACCATCACGCTCGGCGTGATGCGGATCGCCAATCTCGCGCATTGCGGCTTCGCCATGATCGGCGGCTATATCGGCATGACGCTCGTCACGCGCGCGGGGCTCGGCCTCGGCCCTGCGCTGGCGCTGGCCGTGATCGCGACGATGATTCTGGGCGCGGCGCTCGAGCGCACGGTCTATCGCTGGGTCTACGCGACCGGCGAGTTGGGGCAGATCATGATGACGATCGGCCTCGCCTTCGTCATGGTGGCGAGCGCCAACCTCGTCTATGGCTCGAACATGAACGCGGTGCCGCTGCCGCGATGGCTCACCCGCGACATGGCCCTGGGCGTCATTCAGATCTCGGCCTATCGCCTGTTCATCATCGCGGTCAGCACCGCCATCGCCGCGGTGCTATGGGGAATTCTCGAATACACCGATTTCGGCGCCCGCCTCAGGGCCGCCGTGGACAACCCGCGGATGGCGCGCTGCGTCGGCATCGATGTGCCGCGCGTCTTTGCCGTCACCTTCGCGGCGGGCTGCGGGCTCGCGGCGGCGGCCGGCTTCCTCGGCAGCCAGTTCCTGCCGCTCGAGCCGTGGTATGCGCTCGAATATCTCGTGCCGGTGCTGATGGTGGTGGCGGTGGGCGGGCTCGGCAGTCTCAAGGGCTCGTTCTATGCCGCGCTGCTGCTCGGCGTCATCGACACGTTCGGGCGCTACTTCGTACCGGCGGCTGGCGCCTTCGTGATCTATCTTGCGGTGCTCGCGCTCCTGCTCTGGCGCCCGCAGGGCGTCTTCGTGCGGGCCTGAGCGACGATGACGCCCGCCTCGGGTTCGCGCGCGGCAATACGCGACGCCTTCTCGCGCCATCCGCTGTCGTGGATCGACACGCTGCCGTGGGTTGCGACGGTGGCACTTTATTTCGCCGCCAACGATTATCTCCCGCTCGGCACCCAGGTGATGATCAACATCATCTTCGCGCTCGCGCTCGACCTGGCGCTCGGCTATGGCGGCGTGGCGACGCTGGGCCATGCCGCGTTCTTCGGCATCGGCGCCTACGCCGCGGGGCTCTATGCGACATACGTCACCGGCGAGCCGATCTCGGGCCTCGTCGTCGCGGCGGCCGCGGGCGGGATCGGCGGGCTGATGGCGGGGCCGCTCATTCTCCGCACGCGCGGGCTCACGCTCGTCATGCTGACGCTGGCCATCGCCACGCTGCTGCACGAGCTTGCCAACACCTTCCCGTCGGTGACGGGCGGCGCCAACGGGCTCTTCGGCTACGAAATTCAGCCGTTGCTCGGGCGGTTCCAGTTCGATCTCGCCGGCCGCACCGCCTACTGGTATGGGGCCGGGGTCATGGCCGTGATCTATTTCCTCAGCAAGGCGCTCGTCAATTCGCCGTTCGGGCTCGCCGTCAAGGGCATTCGCGAGAACCCGGTGCGCATGCGCATGCTGGGCGTGCCGGTGACGCGGCGCCTCGTCGCGCTCTATGCCGTCTCGGGCGCGTTCGCCGCGGTGGCCGGCGCGCTGTCGGCGCAGGTGACGAAGCTGGTCGGCCTCGACAGCCTCACGTTCACGGTGTCGGGCAACGTGCTCGTCATGCTTATCCTTGGTGGCACGGGCAGCCTTTATGGCGCGTTCCTCGGCGCCTTCGTGTTCGTCGTGCTGTCCGACCGCGCCGCTGCGTTCGATCCGTTCCATTGGCTGTTCGCGATCGGGATCGTGCTCATCCTGGCGGTCCGCTATGCGCCGCAGGGCCTCGTTGGCGTGGTCGAGACGGTGGCGGCGCGCGTTCGCCCGCGCCGGAGTCCTTCGTGAGCGTTCCAGCGCTCGATGTGGAGCGCATTTCCAAAAGCTTCGGCGCGCTTCGCGTCACGCGCAGCGTGTCGCTCGCGCTGGCGCCGGGGGCGCGGCATGCGCTGATCGGCCCGAACGGCGCCGGCAAGACCACGCTCGTCAATCTCATCTCGGGGCTGTTGCAGCCGTCCGAGGGCGCCATTCGGCTCGACGGCGTCGACGTCACCGCGATGCCGCCCGAGCGCCGCGTCGGCTTGGGCCTCGCGCGCACGTTTCAGATCAGCTCGCTGTTCCCGCTCTTGTCGGTGGCGGAGAACGTGGCGCTCGCGCTCGCGGCGCGGTTCGGCACCGACCGCCGGTTCTGGGGCAGCGTGCGGGCGCGGCCCGAGCTGGTCGATGGCGCGGCGGCGCTGCTGGAGAGCCTGGGATTGCTCGCGCTCGCGCCGCGGCCGATCGCCGATCTGCCCTACGGCCAGCGCCGCTTGGTCGAGATCGCGCTGGTCCTGGCGCTCGAGCCCAAGACGCTGCTGCTCGACGAGCCGGCCGCGGGGCTCGCGTCGTCCGACCGCGTCGTGCTGCTCGATCTGCTGTTGCGCCTGCCGCCGTCCCTCACCATCCTGGTGATCGAGCACGACATGAGCCTCGTCTTCCGCCTCGCCGCGCGCATCAGCGTTCTCGTCGAGGGTGCGGTCCTGGTCGAGGGCACACCCGCCGAAATTCGCGCCGACAGCCGCGTGCGCGACGTCTATCTCGGGACCCGGTCGCATGCCTGACTTGCTGCGGCTCGAGGACGTGACTGCCGGCTATCGCGACACCGTCGTGCTCGAGGGGGTGTCGCTCGCGATCGGGACCGAGGAGGCGTGGGCGCTGCTCGGCCGCAACGGCGTCGGCAAGACGACGCTGCTCGCGACCGTCATGGGCCTCACGGTGCTGCGCCAGGGGCGGGTGCTGTTCGGCGGCGAGGACCTGACCTTCACCGACACGCATCGTCGCGCCCAGCGCGGCCTCGGCCTGGTGCCGCAGGAGCGCGAAATCTTTCCCTCGCTCACGGTCGACGAGAATCTGCGCGTCGCCGGCCGGCCGGGCGAGTGGACGCGCGAGCGCGTCTACGATCTCTTCCCGCCGCTCGCCGAGCGGCGCCGCAATTACGGCAACCAGTTGTCGGGCGGCGAGCAGCAGATGCTGGCGGTGGGACGCGCGCTCGTCGGCAATCCGCGCATCCTCCTCCTCGACGAGCCGTTCGAGGGCCTGGCGCCGGTGATCATCGATGCGCTCGCGGCGGCGCTGGTGCGCCTCAGGCGCGAGAGCCGGATCGCGACGCTCCTGGTCGAACAGCAGGTCGACATCGCGCTCGAGCTGACCGAGCGGACGGTCGTGCTCGACAAGGGGCAGGTGGTCTGGCGCGGCGAGAGCGCAGCGCTCGCCGCCGACCGCGACATGCTTTCGGTGCTGGTGGGGCTGCAGGAAGCGCCGGAGCGATGATGGCGCGTCTGGCGTTCTTCGCTGCCGCGTGTCTTGTCGTTGCCGCGCCGGCGACGTCCGCCGCGCCGCTGCCCATTCGCATCGCCTGGACCACCGTGCCGGCGCAGATGACGCCGGTGCTGTTCCGGGCGAAGGCGTTGCTCGTCCATCTCGGCAGGTCCTATGTCGTCGAGCATGTCCATTTCGCCGACAGCGCGCCGATGCTGCGCGCGCTCGCCGCGGGCGAGATCGATCTCGTGCCGCTCGCGCCCGCGGCGTTCGGCGTCGCGATCGAGAATGCCGGCATGGAAGACCTGCGCATCGTCGCCGAGAGCTATGAGGACGGCGTCGATGGAAGCTACTCGAGCGAGTTCATGGTGCGACGCGACGGCCCGATCCGGCAGATCGAGGATCTGAAAGGCGGGGTGCTCGCGGTCCATGCGCTCGGCAATCTCGGCGAGGTGGCGTTGCGCACCATGCTGGCGCGCCACGGCATCGAGGACGGGCGCGACTATCATGTCGTCGTGGCGCCCTATCCGAGCATGGGGGCGATGCTCGAGGATGGCAGGATCGAGCTCGCCGCGCTCACCGCACCGTTCGCACAGCAGCTCCGGCTGCGCGGCACGGCGCGCGCGCTGTTCGACCGGCGCGCCGCCATCGGTCCGAGCATCGGCTTGGTCGAGGTGGCGCGGGCGGAATTCCTCGCCCGGCATCGCGCGGCGCTCGACGATTTCTTCGAGGATTACCTGCGCGCGTGGCGCTGGTTCCTCGACCCCGCCCATCGTGCCGACGCGGTCGCCGCGGTCGCCGGCTTCAACCGCGAACCCCCGGCCGCGTTCGCGTCATATCTCTTCTCCGCCGGCGACTATTACCGCGACCGCGACGCGCGGCCGAATCTCGCCCTCCTGCAGCGCAATCTCGCGCTCCTGGGCGAGGCGGGCATGGTGGCGACCAACATCGACGTGCGGCGCTATGCCGATCTGAGCTTCATCGACGCGGCGGCGCGGCGGCTGCGATGAGCACGATTGCGCCGCTCGGGCGCCAGTCTTAGTGTGCCGCGCTATATGCCGCCGGAGACGAGGCAATGAAACGCAGCAGCAACCGCATTCTCACCACCCATGTCGGCAGCCTCATCCGACCGCCGGCGCTGCTCGAGTTCCTGCGCGCGAAGCAGGGCGGCAAGCCTTTTGACGCGGCCGCCTATGCCGCCTGCCTCAAAGCGAGCGTGGCCGACGTCGTCCGCCACCAGGCCGAAATCGGCATCGATGTCGTCAGCGACGGCGAATTCGGCAAATCGATCAGCTGGTCGCAATATGTGCTCGAGCGGCTGTCGGGCTTCGAGCGGCGCAACATCGGCGGCCCCGATCCCTTCGCCCGCGGCGCCGACCGCGAACGGTTCGCCGACTTCTATGCCGAGCTCGATGCGCGCGAGCCGCGCAACACGCAGTTCGACTCGGTCTGCGTCGGCCCGATCAAATATATCGGCGAGAGCGAACTGAAGCGCGACATCGACAATTTCAAGGCCGCGCTCGGCGGCGTGAAAGTCGAGGAGGCGTTCCTGCCGGTGGCCGCGCCGGCGAGCGTCATTCCCGACCGCAAGAACGAATACTACAAGACCGATCAGGAACTCGTCGACGCGATCGCCGAGGCGATGCGGGTCGAATACCGCACCATCGTCGATGCCGGGTTCCTGCTGCAGCTCGACGACGCGCGCGCCGCCGTCACTTATGACCGCATGGTGCCGCCGGCGTCCTTCGCCGACTATCACGCCTGGGTTGCGCGGCATGTCGATGCCCTGAACCACGCGCTCGACGGCATCCCCGAGGACCGGGTGCGCTATCACGTGTGCTGGGGGAGCTGGCCGGGGCCGCACACCACCGACGTGCCGCTCAAGGACATCGTCGACCTCGTCCTCAAGGTGCGCGCCGGCGCCTTCGTCATCGAGGGCGCCAATCCGCGCCATGAGCACGAATGGCGGGTATGGGAGGACGTCAAGCTGCCGCCGGGCAAGGTGCTGATTCCCGGCGTCGTCAGCCATGCCACCAACATCGTCGAGCATCCCGAGCTGATCGCCGAGCGCATCGCGCGGCTCGCCCGCCTCGTCGGCCGCGAGAACGTGATCGCCAGCACGGATTGCGGCTTCGCCCAGGGCCCGTTCCTGCGCCGGGTGCATCCGACCATCCAATGGGCGAAGCTCGAGGCGCTGGCCCAGGGCGCGCGGCTCGCAACCAAGGCGCTGTGGTAGCGCCGCGCCATCTGCTATGATCCTAGCAGCAGGCATTCTTCGATCCGGAGGCGAGCGATGAAGATCGTGCAGGGCGACGAGCTGCAATGGGAGCGCGGGCTCGAGCATCGTGGCGGCACCTTTCATTTCCGGCGGCTGCTCGAGGGCGAGCCCGGCGGGATCGACAATTTCCAGCTCTCGCTCGGCCGGCTGGGCGGCGATTTCTACTCGCCGCGGCACCGCCATAATTTCGAACAGGTCCGCTTCCTGCTCGAGGGCGATCTCGATTTCGCCCGCGACGGCAAGATGAAGGCCGGCATGGTGGGATATTTCCCCGAAGGCATGTTCTACGGGCCGCAGAGCCAGGATCCGACCGCGTCGCCGATCACCCTCGTGCTGCAATGCGGTGGCGCGAGCGGCAGCGGCTATCTCTCGCGCAAGGAGGTCAAGGCCGGCATGGATGCGCTCAGCGCCCAGGGCGAGTTCAAGGACGGCGTCTTCCGCCGCCACAAGGACGTGCCGGGCAAGCGCAACATGGACGGCTATCAGGCGATCTGGGAATACGCCAACAAGCGGCCCATGACCTATCCCAAGCCGCGCTATTCGCGCCCCTTCATGATGGACCCGCAGAACTACGAATGGGTGCCGGTGGCGGGCGTCGAAGGCGTCGCCGAGCGGCTCCTCGGCGTGTTCACCGAGCGGCGGACCGAGGCCGCGTTCCTGCGCCTCGACCCGGGCGCGGTCCATCACGTCGCCGGCCGCAGCATCGTCTTCCTGACCAAGGGCGCGGGCACGGTCGAGGGGACGCCGTTCCGCCGCCTCACCACCGTCTATGTCGCGCGCGGCGAGCGCGCCACCTTCGCCGCCGGCGAGACGACAGAAATGCTGCGGCTCGGCCTGCCCGATCTTTCGGGATTGGAAGCCACCACCGGCATGACGGCCGTCGCGGCTGAATAACAGCGCTGCACCGAAACCATTGACGCGACCTTGAACCGCGGGTGATTATCGCAGCGCAACATTGAGTGTGCGAGCCGATGAAACCTCCCCGCTTCGAGTACGCGTGCCCGGCGACGCTCGGCGAAGCGGTCGCACTCCTGACGCAGCGCCATGGCGAGGCCAAGGTGCTGGCGGGCGGGCAGAGCCTGATGCCGGTGCTGGCCTTCCGCCTCGCGAGCCCGTCGCTGCTCGTCGATCTGCGCAAGCTCCCTGATCTCGACGGCATCGCCATCGCCGCCGATGGCGTGCGGCTCGGCGCCAGGCTGCGCTGGCGCGACCTCGAGCGCGACGAGCGGCTCGCCGCCGCGCAGCCGCTGCTGCGCGAAGCCGTGACGCACATCGCTCATTACCAGATCCGCAACCGCGGCACGGTGGGCGGCAGCCTCGCCCATGCCGACCCGGCAGCGGAGCTGCCCGGGGTCGCCGTCGCTTGCGATGGCGAGATCCGCGTCGTCGGCGCGGCGGGAACCCGGACGATCGCGGCGGCATCGTTCTTCACCGGGCCGCTGGCGACGGTGCTCGCGCCCGACGAGATCATCACCGAGCTGCGTCTGCCGCCATGGCCCGAGGCGCGGCGCTGGGGCTTCGAGGAATTCGCGCGCCGGCGCGGCGACTTCGCCTTGGCCGGGATCGCGCTGTTTTACGATCCGGGCGCGGGCGGCCGGGCCGAGAACGCGCATATCGCGGTGATCGGCGCCTGCGCGCGGCCGCATCGCATCGCCGCTGCCGAAGCGGCGCTCAACGGGCGCGTCGTCGACGAGGCCGCGATCCTCGCCGCCGCCGCCGCCGCGGCGAAGGCGGTCGATCCGCCCGCGGATTTGCACGCCGACGCCGACTATCGGCGCGCGCTCGTCGAAGTGCTGGTGGAACGCGCGCTGCGCCGCGCCGCGCGATAGGGAGAATTGAATGCCGGTCCAATTCGAGGTGAATGGCAAGCCGGTCGAGGTCGAGGTCGAACCGCGCCTGACGCTCGCCGACTGCCTCCGGCATGAGCTGCGGCTCACCGGCACGCATGTCGGCTGCGAGCACGGCGTGTGCGGCGCCTGCACCGTCATCGTCGACGGCGCCGCGGTGCGTTCGTGCCTGATGCTGGCGGTGCAGGCCGAGGGCGCCAAGATCGTGACGATCGAGGGCTTGAACAGCGCCGATGGCGAGCTGACGCCGCTGCAGGCCTCGTTCCGCCGGCATCATGCGCTGCAATGCGGCTTCTGCACGCCGGGGTTCCTCACCACCGCGCATGCGCTGCTCTCCGAGGAGCCCGACGCCGACGAGGAGCGCGTGCGCGAGGTTCTGTCGGGCAATCTCTGCCGCTGTACCGGTTATATCCCGATCATCGAGGCGGTGCTCGACGCGCGCGCCGCCTATCGTAAGCCTGGGCCGCGGTAGCGCCGGATGGGCGCCCGCAACGTCCTGGTCGGCAGCCCGGTCGAACGGCTCGAGGATTTGCGGCTGCTGCGCGGGCGCGGCACGTTCGTCGACGATCTCGCGCGCGAGAACGTGCTCCATGCTGCTGTCCTGAGGAGCCCGGTCGCGCACGGGCGCCTCCGCGCGATCGACACCAAGGCGGCGCTGGCGCTGCCCGGCGTGCACGCGGTCATCACCGCCGCCGATCTCGGCGCGCGCGTTCCCAACATTCCCCTGCGGCTCATCCCCCTCCCGGAAATGCTGCCGTTCGAGCAGCCGGTGATCGCCGCGTCCAAGGTGCGCTATGTCGGCGAGCCGGTCGCGGTCGTGCTCGCGGACAGCGCGGCGCTCGCCGAGGACGCGCTCGAAGTGGTGCGGCTCGACATCGAGCCCCTGCCGGCGGTGACGGACCGCGTCGCGGCGGCGGCCGACAAGGTCCTGCTGTTCGAGGAGCACGGCACCAATCGCGCCGTCACCTTCACCGTGCGCCAGGGCGATGCCGCGGCGGCGTTCAAGGAGGCGCCCTATGTCCGGCGCGAGCGCTTCAGCGTGCACCGCCATACCGCCGTGACGCTCGAGCCGCGCGGCGTGCTCACCGAGTGGGACCGCGCGCAAGGGCACCTGACCATCTGGGGCGCCGCCAAGGTGCCGTTCTTCAACCGCCAGATCCTGGCGCGGCTGATGGTCCTGCCCGAGAGCGCCATCAGCATGATCGAAAACGACGTCGGCGGCGGCTTCGGCAATCGCGGCGAATTCTATCCCGAGGATTTCCTCATTCCGTTCGCCGCGCGCCATGTCGGCCGGCCGGTGAAATGGACCGAGGACCGGCGCGAGCACCTCATCGCCGCCAACCACGCGCGCGAAACCGACATCGAGATCGAGATCGCCTGCCGCAAGGACGGCACCATCCTTGCGCTGCGCGGCCACGCCTATGCGGATATGGGCGCCTATGTCCGCACCAACGGCGCCGTCGGCCCGCGCAACAGCGCGCAGTTCCTCGCCGGCCCCTATCACGTGCCCCATCTCGACATCGATGTGAAGCTCCTTGTCACCAACAAGACGCCGGTCGGCACCTATCGCGGCCCGGGGCGGTTCGAGGCGGATTTCTTCCGCGAGCGCCTCGTCGACATGGCGGCGCGCGATCTCGGCATCGATCCGGTCGAGCTGCGCCGGCGCAATTTCGTCGCCGAATCCGAGATGCCCTATGCGGTCGCGGCGGTGACGCCGTCTGGCGCCGAGACCGAATTCGACAGCGGCGACTATCGCATCACTCTCGACCGCTGCCTTCAGGAGATCGGCTGGTCGGACAAGCAACGGCTTCAGGGCAAGTTCGTCGATGGGCGCTACCACGGCATCGCCATCGGCTGCTTCATCGAGGGCGGCGCGGCGGGGCCCAAGGAGACGGCGCGGCTCGTGCTCGAGCCCGATGGCCGTATCGCGGTCCTGGTCGGTTCCGCCGGCGTCGGGCAGGGGCTCGAAACCGCCTTCGCCCAGATCGCGGCGGACGCGCTCGAATTGCCGCTCGAGCGCATCGCCGGCGTCCGCCACGGCTCGACCACGTTGCTGCCGGAGGGCTATGGCTCCTATCATTCGCGCGCCGTCGTCATGGGGGGCTCGGCGGTCCTCGCCGCGGCGTCCGCATTCAAGACGGCGTTGCGCGACGCCGCCGCAAGCCGCCTCGGCTGCGACGCCGCCGCGGTCGAACTCGTCGATGGCGAGGCCCGGGCGGGCGGGCGTTCGGTGACGCTGGCGGCGCTGGCCGAGGACGGGATCGCTGCCGACGGCAGCTTCACCAACCATCACCACACCTATGCCTACGGCACGCACGCGGCGCATGTCGCGGTCGATCCGCGCACCGGACATGTCGCGCTCGTCGATTATGCCGCGGTTGAGGATGTCGGGCGGATCATCAATCCGATGATGATGCGCGGCCAGCAGATCGGCGCGATCGTGCAGGGGCTCGGCGGCACGCTGCTCGAGCATCTCGTCTACGACGCCGAGGGCCAGCTCCTGAGCGGCACGCTCGCCGATTATCTGCTGCCGACGGCAGGCGACTTCCCGTCGATTCGCGCGGTCACGCTCGAGGAGAAGCCGTCGCCGATCAATCCGCTCGGCGCCAAGGGCGCCGGCGAGGGCGGCATTGTTCCGGTCGGCGGCGTCATCGCCAATGCCGTGGCCGCCGCGCTTTCCTCGCTCGGCGTCGAACCGCGCGCCCTGCCGCTCTCGCCGCCGCGCCTGTGGCGCCTCATCAAGGAGGCGCAGGGTCGAACGGCGCGGACGGCTTGATCCACATCTGAGGCCCGCCGGCATCGGCGCGCAGCAGCCGGAAATGCCGCGAGACCCATAAATGAAACGGTGCCAGCGCCGGCTGATCGAGCCGGACGCCGCAGAACAACACCATCTTGACATTGGGACGCGCGGCCGCCGCGATCAGATCATTGGCGGTGAGATACCGCGTCATGACCCGGACGAACGACGTATCGACGAGCGCGGCGGGCGTGCGGCGCTGCGCCAGGGCGGCAGCGAACTGGCAGTCCGTGATGATCCGGCCCTCGGGGTCGATGTTCCGCGCGATGTCCCGCGCGAGCGCGAGATTGCGCGCGCCGGTGCTGCGCGCGCGGCTCAGTCCGCTGACGTGTGAAATAGTCCCTGCGGCGGCATAAGCCACAAGAACGGCAACGCTCACGATCATGGCAGGAAACGGCGTTTGTTCCCCCGGCAACGGCATGCCACGGCGATGCCGCGAGAAACCCAGCGTTGCCAGGGCCAGCAACGCCGGCGCGAGCGTCACCAGATGATGATCGAACAGCGGCCTCTGATCGACCAGCAATGACGCAATAGCGAGGAACCACCCGAGCCACGGCAGAACCAGCGGATCGCGCCGCGCGATCCCGACGGCGGCGCCGAAGAACGCGGCATAGGTCACGGGCGCGGTGACGAGGAAATCCAGAATTGCGCGGGCGTGATCGCCGGGACCGTCGCGAAACGCCTGGCGCGCGGCGAGATGGAATTCCACCACCTGCCGCCATAACGGCCGGAAATCGTCGAGAAACGGCAGGACGAATGCTGCCAGCACCACCGCGACCCCGAGCAGGCCCGCGAGCGCGCAAAGCGCGAGCGCACGGCGTTGCCGCCGCTCGACACCCGCGCACAAGAGAAGGATCAGAAGCGGGACGAAGGTGGCGATGCCGGTCAGCTTGCACAGCGTGGCATAGGCCGCCGCCGCGCCGGCGAGCAGCGCCCACACTGGCGCGGTGCGGCTTCCCGGCTGGCGCGCCGCCTCGAGCGCCAGCGCGACCGCGACCAGCGAGAAGGCAATCTGCGGCGCCTCGGCCTCCAGCGTTCGCGATTGCGCGAGGATGAGCGGATCGAACGCAACGAGGCCGAGCGCGGACAACGAGGCGATGCGGCCGCCGACGCGGCTGCCCAAAAGCGCGGCAGCGGGAAGCGCCGCGAGCGACAGGGCGGCGACGCCGAAACGCGCCGCCCAGAAATTTCGTCCCGCAGAACAGAAAGAACGGATAGACGCTCAGGATGAATGCGGGCGGCTGGGAATAGAAGGTCTCGCGGTAGAGGCCATGGCTCGACGCCATCGCCATCAGCGTTTGCAGATAGACGCCTTCGTCAT
>Ga0307373_10009474_pt1 | contig 14551 bp, 12 predicted proteins | sample OX2MG_FD_202534 | JGI IMG/M metagenome (GOLD analysis project Ga0307373, IMG submission 202534) | Soil microbial communities from Risofladan, Vaasa, Finland - OX-2 | ecosystem: Environmental > Terrestrial > Soil > Coastal area > Acid sulfate soil | place: Finland: Risofladan, Vaasa | collected... | reverse complement strand
TCCCGGGTCACGCCGGGGCGGCCGCGGACCTGAGCTCGCCTCCGGATCGTCCGTAGCGGACCGCCACCAGCTCGGCGAGGATCGAAAGCGCCATCTCGGCCGGTGTGGCTGCCCCCAGGTCCAGCCCCACCGGGCCGTGGATCCGCTCCAGGTCGGCGGGGGTGGCGCCCGCCGCCAGCAGCCGCTCGCGCCGGCTCGCCTGGGTCTGGCGGCTGCCGACGGCACCTATGTAGCCCACCCGGCCGCCGATCAGGGTCAGCAGGGTGGGGTCGTCGAACTTGGGGTCGTGAGCCAGGCAGACCGCCGCATCACGAGGCCCCAGCGGGATCTGGGCCAGCCCCCGCTCCGGCCACTCCAGCAGCAACTGGTCGGCGCTCGGGAAGCGCTCCCTGGTGCAGAAGCGCTCCCGCGGGTCTATCACCGTCACCTGGTACCCGATCGACTTGGCCAGCTCGGTCAGCACGCTGCCGGTGTCGACCGCTCCCACGATCACGAGCTTGGGGGCCGGCACCAGCGGCTGCACGAACACCGACCCCGCGACCAGCCGCTCGACGCCGGAGAGGCCGCTGCGCAGTCGCCGCTGCACCGCCGCCCTGAGCTCCGCTGGGTCGCCGAACGCCTGCGAGTCGCCGACCAATCCGTCCTCGGTCACCAGGGCGCTGGTGGCCAGGGCCGGCCCATCGAGCAGGGTGCACCAGGCGACTGGTTGCTCCGACCCCAGCGCCTCCCGAAGGGCGGCCACCACCGGGTCTGGGCGGCTCCACTCGAGCCGCTGGACGAAGACATCCACCTCGCCGCCGCAGGCCAGGCCCACCGACCAGCCCAGCTCGTCAGCGATCCCGTAATGGAGGACGCGGGCCGGAGCCTCCCCCTTGAGGGTGCGCAGCGCCTCCTCCACCACGTCCGCCTCCAGGCAGCCGCCGCTGACCGAGCCCACCATGCGGCCGTCCGGGGCGACCGCCAGGCGCGCCCCGGGGGGACGGGGCGTGGAGCCGGCGGCCCCCACCACGGTGGCCAGGGCCACCGCCGGGACATCCGCCGACCAGCTGTCGAGGGTGGCCATCACCTCACGCATGCTCGATCCCCCTGGGGCGGGTTGGAAACTGGCGCCGGACGGGACGCCGGAGCAGGCCGGTCTGGAGCAGCCGGCTGAGCTCGTCCAGGCTCTCCAGATTGTGCACCGGCACGATCCCGTCCAGAAACGGCAGGGCCGCTCGCATGCCGGCGGCGGAGGGCTGGAACTGGGGATCGCCCATGCGGGGATTGCACCAGATCAGTCGCCAGCTGGCGCGCTGGAGCCGGGCCGTGGCGGCCGCCAGCCGAGTCGTGTCGCCCACCTCCCAGCCGTCGCTCAGCACAATCGTCACCGGCGCCCTGGCGAGGGCGCGGTGCCCCCACTTGGAGAGCAGCTCCTGGAGGCACTCGCCGATCCGGGTGCCGCCAGCCCAATCGTCGACGGCGGTTCCCACCGCCTGCAGCGCACGCCCGGGGTCGGGCTGGCGGAGCTCCCGAGTCACCCGGGTCAGCCGGGTGCCGAAGACGAAGGCCTCGCTGGAGTGGGTGGAGCGTTCCAGGGCGTGCAGGAACCGCACCAGCACCCGGGAGTAGCGCTCCATCGAGCCGCTGACGTCGCAGATCACGAGGAGCGGGCGGGGCCGCCGCCGGCGCCGGCTGTGCACCAGGGAGAGCCACTCTCCCTGGTGCCGCAGGGCCGACCGTTGCGAACGACGCCAGTCGATCTGGTGGCCCCGACGGGTCGGCCGGCGCTGGCGCGAAGGACGCTCCGGGTGATGGGCGCCGAGCCTGGCCACCGCCCGTTCCAGATCGCGCAGCTCCTCTGGGGTGCAGGCGCCGAAATCCAGCTGGCGCAGTCGCTCGTCGGGGCTGGCCAGGCCCCGTGGGGGCCGCTCAGCGGAGCTCCCCGCGCCGCCGTCTGGGGCGGGTCCGGCGGCGGCCACCCGCACGGTCAGCAGGGGAAGTCCCCTGGCCTCAGGTGCCGAGGCGGTGCCTGCGAACGTGCGCAGAAAGACGGCGTCGAACACCGCGTAGTCGGAACGGCTGTGACACCAGGTCGCCCGCAGGGCGGCGCGCAGGTCCTCCAATCTCGCCACCCCGACCACGCCGGCAGCTCGCAGGCCCCAGGGCACATCCGCCGGCCCCACCGCCAGGCCCGCTTGCCGGAGCTCCCGGGCGAAGGCGACCAGGTGCCGCAGCAGGGCCGGTTCAGAGTCCGGATTGGGCATGGCTCACCAGCTCCGCCAGCCGCATCTCCCTCATGGTCGCCAGGTCCTCCTGATATTTGAGCAGGCTCCCGAGGGTGGCCTCGACCGTTTCCACGCTGAGGGTGTCGCGCTCCAGGGCCACCAGAGCTGCCGCCCAGTCCAAAGTCTCCGCCACTCCGGGGACCTTGTACAGATCCAGCTGGCGCAGGCTCTGGACGAACGCCACCACCTGGCTGGCCAAGGCGGGGCCCACCCAGGGCGCCCGGAGGCGGACGATGGCGAGCTCGGCCTCCGCCGTGGGGTAGTCGATCCAGTGAAAGAGGCAGCGGCGTTTGAGGGCATCGTGGAGGTCTCGCGTGCGATTGGAGGTGCAGATCACCGCCGGCGGCCGGCGGGCCCGCAGGGTTCCCAGCTCGGGGATGGTCACCTGCCAGTCGGAGAGCATCTCCAGGAGGAAGGCCTCGAACTCATCGTCGCTGCGATCCAACTCGTCGATCAAAAGCACCGCCCGGCCCTGGTCGGGCGGATCGAGGGCCTGCAGCAGGGGGCGGCGGATCAGGAACCGATCACTGAAGACGTCAAGCCCCGCCTCCCCGCTCACCTCCTGCTGCCGGATTGCCAGCAGCTGCTGAGGATGGTTCCACTCATAGACCGCCTGGCTGATGTCGATGCCCTCGTAGCACTGCAGCCGGATGAGGGGAGCGCCCAGGCACTGGGCCAGGGTTTTCGCCAGCTCCGTCTTCCCCACCCCGGCCTCGCCCTCCAGCAGCAGGGGGCGCTCGAGCCGCAGGCTGAGGTAGCACGCGGTCGCGAGGGCGCGATCCGCCAGGTAGCCCGCGGCGGCGAGGCTGCGGGCCATGTCGTCCACGCTGGCCAGCTCAGGCGCCCCGGGCCACCCCTGGGAGATTGCCGGGGGTGGCCCGCTGGCACCGGCTGTGCTTGGTTCCAACCGGTTAGGGGCTGGGAGACCGCCGCCCGGCGCTGGCTGGCCATCTCACGCAGCCTGCTCCAGGGCCCTGCGGGTCAGCACCCGGGCCAGATGACGCCGGAAGTCGGCCGAGGCGCGGACATCGCTGCTGGGCTCCAGCCCGTCGGAGGCGTGGGCCGCGGCCTCGGCGGGGGTGGCCCCTGAAGCGAGCGCGGCCTCCACGCTGCGGGCGCGCACCGGAGTCGGCCCGACATGGGTCAGCCCCACCCTCCAGCCGGCCTCGGTGCGCTGCACCCCGGCGCCCACGATCGCCCAGTCGAACAGGCGGCGCCGGAACTTGAGGTAGCGGCGGGGCCCGGCAGCGACCGGGAAGACGACCTCGCAGACCAGCTCATCCAAATCGAGCGGGGTTGTGAAGAGGTGCTGGAAGAAGTCCGCCGCCGCGATCCGGCGGCGGTCGGTGACGATCATGGCGTCCAGCATCATGGCCAGCGTCGGATAGTCGCCGGCCGCGTCGGCATGAGCCATGACGCCGCCCAGAGTGCCGCGGCTGCGGATCTGAGCGTCCCCCACCTCGCTCGCCATCTCTGCCAGCAGTGGCAGGTGGCGTTGCACGACCTCCGACCGGGCGAGCGTCGAGTGCCGGGTCAGGGCGCCGACCCGCAGATGCCCGTCCTCAACCCGGACGTAGTCGAGCTCGCGCAGCGAGTTGACGTCCACCAGGTGGGTGGGTTGGGCCAGCCGCATGCGCATCATCGGGAGCAGGCTCTGACCTCCCGCGATCACCTTGGCCTCCGGCCCGGCCTCCCCCAGCTGGGTCACTGCCTCGGCCACAGAGTGGGCCCGAGAGTAGTCGAATGCGGCTGGTATCACCGTGCTGCCTCCTGAATCATCCGCCAGATCCGCTCGGGGGTGGCGGGCATGTCCACATGGTGGATTCCCAAGGGGCTCAGGGCGTCGCAGATGGCGTTGATCACCGCCGCCGAGCTGGCGATGGTGCCCGCCTCGCCGATGCCCTTGACACCGAGCGCGTTGGTCGGGCTGGGAGTCACGGTGCGATCCAGGGTTGGGACCGGCAGCTCGTTCATGGTCGGAATCAGGTAGTCCACCATGGTCCCGGTCACCAACTGGCCACTCTCCTGGTCGTACACCACCTCCTCGTAGAGCGCCTGGGAGATTCCCTGGGCGATCCCGCCGTGCAGCTGGCCCTCCACGATCATCGGATTGATCACGTTGCCGCAGTCGTCCACGGCCACGTATTTCTGGATTGCCACCGCGCCGGTCTCGCGGTCCACCTCCACCACGCAGATGTGGGCCCCGAACGGCCAGACGAAGTTGGGCGGATCGAAATAGGAGACCGCCTCCAAGCCGTGTTCCATGCCCTCTGGCAGATCGCCTCCGTAGGCGGCCAGGGCGACCTCCTGGACGGTCTTGTGAGCGGCTGGATTGCCCTTCACCGAGAAGGTTCCCTGGGCGAAGTCCAGATCGTCCGGAGATGCCTCCAGGAGGTGGGCCGCCAACTGGCGGGCCTTCTCCCGGACCACCGTCGCCGCCTGGTGCAGCGCCATCCCTCCGACCGCCAGGCTGCGGCTGCCATAGGTGCCGTAGCCGAACGCCGGCCCCTCCGCGGTGTCCCCGTGGTGAAGCTCGATCGCCTCCAGGGGCAGTCCCAGAGTGTCGGCGACGATCTGGGAGAAGGTGGTGTCGTGCCCCTGCCCGTGGGCGTGGGTGCCGACGTAGGCCGCCACCGACCCCGAGGGCAAAAACCGGATCTCAGCCGCCTCCACCAGGGCTATCCCGCCGGTCGCAGCGGCCGTGGGCTGACTGGGTCCGAAGCCACAGATCTCGACCCAGGTGGAGAGCCCCACCCCAATCAGGCGACCCTCCTGGCGGGCCTTCGCCTGGCGCTGCCGCCAGCCCGGATAATCCACCAGCTCCAGGGCGCGGTCGAGGCTGCCGTCGTAGTTGCCGGAGTCATAGGTGAGCCCGAAGTTGTTGACGAAGGGGAACTCCTGGGCGAAGTTCTTGCGGCGCAGCTCGGCGGGGTCCATGCCGAGCTCCTGGGCCACCCGGTCCACCATCCGCTCGCAGAGATGGGTGCCCTCGGGCCGCCCGGCGCCGCGGTAGGGGTCGGTCGGCACCTTGTTGGTCAGAACGCCGATGGTGCGGGCGGAGATCGCCTCCCAGCGATAGACGCCCCCGGACATCAGGCAGGCGCAGGCCTGAAAGGCGCCGAAGGTGCCGTGGTAGGCACCCAGGTCGAGGACCTGGGTCAGCCTAAGGCCCAGCAGGGTGCCGTCTCGCAGGGCCGCCGCCTCGGCGGTGAAGACCTGGCCGCGGCCGTGGATGGTGGTCATGATGCTCTCGGTCCGGGTCTCGATCCAGCGCACCGGCCGAGAGAGGATGCGCGAGGCCGCCGGCACCAGGTAGTCCTCGGGGTAGGGGCTAATCTTGCTGCCGAAACCACCGCCGACATCGGGCGAGACCACCCGCACGTGGCTCTCCGGCAGCCCCATGGCCCCGGATACGAAGAGTCGGATGAAGTGCGGATTCTGACTGCTCAGCCAGAGAGTCAGGCGCTCGTCGTAGGGGGAGTACTCCGCCATCACGCCCCGCGGCTCGATGGCGGTGGGGGCGAGCCGTTGCTGCAGGATCCGCTCGCTGACGCGGATCTCGGCTCTGGCGAAGGCGGCCTCGATGTCGCCCCCGGCGTAGGTCATGTCCCAGCCGATGTTGTCGGGCCCGTCGCTGTGGGCTTTGAGGCTACCCTCGGCCATCGCGGCCTCGGGGTCGACCACCGCCGGGAGCGGCTCGTACTCCACCCGGACCAGCTCGGCGGCATCCGCGGCCAGATGGCGGTCGGTGGCGATCACAACCGCTACCGGCTCGCCCTGAAAGCACACCTCGGACTCCGCGATGGGGAAGCGCTCCGGCACGTACTTCTTGTCCGGCGCGAAGGCGGGGGTCACCGGCATGCTCCCCGATATCTGCGCCTTGAAGTCCTTGGCTGTGAGCACTGCCAGGACTCCCGGGGCCGACCGGGCCGCGGTCACGTCAATGCCGACGATGCGGGCGTGGGGATGGGGGCTGCGCACCACCGCCATGTGGGTCAGCCCGGGCAGCACGTGATCCTCGATGAAGCGGCCCCGGCCGGTTATGAGGCGGGGGTCCTCCCGCCGTTGCACCCGGGCGCCGATGAGCTGGCTGACGGCCATCGCCCTACCCTCCCATGGGGGCCGCGGCCCCTGCGCGCATCGCCTCGCCGGCCGCCTTGACCGCCTTCCGGATGTTGACGTAGCCGGTGCAGCGGCAGAGGTTGCCCTCCAGGCCGCGCCCGATCTCCTCATCACTGGGGTCGGGGTTGTCGGCCAGCAGGGCGGTGGCCGCCATGATGAAGCCGGGGGTGCAGAAGCCACACTGCAGCCCGTGCTGTTCCCAGAAGGCGGTCTGCAACGGGTGCAGCTCCCCGGGCGCCGCCAAGCCCTCGATGGTCGTCAGGCTGGTCCCCTCGGCCTGCAGCGCGAGCATGTTGCAGGACTTCACCGGGGCGCCGTCCAGGAGCACCGTGCAGGCGCCGCACTGGCTGGTGTCGCAGCCCACGTGGGTGCCGGTCAGTCCGCACACCTCACGCAGGTAGTACACCAGCAGGAGCCGGGGTTCGACCTCGTCGACCCGCTCCACGCCATTGATCTTCAGCCGCAGAGTCTGCCCCATCGCCACCCTCCATTCGAGCGGTCCGCGCGGCGCCCCTCAGGCGGTGGCTCGAGCCCGGCACGCGCCGCCGGGAGCGTCATCGCCAGGGCCCGCGGCCCCACGCCATCGGCGCAGTATGGTCCTTTCGGTGAGGCTTCGCAATGGCGACCCGGGGCGGTCTCTGGCGCGGTCGGCGAGCGGACCCGGAGGCATTCCGGCGGCGAGCCGCCTGGCGCCGTTCCGAGGGCTGGCGCCAGCGACAGTTTCAGCCCCGGGTCGGCCCCTGCCCAACCTCCGAATCACGATCCGGACTGGCAGCGCCGGGCTCCCGAGTGCCCGCTTCGCGCCGGGCGGCGCTCGAGGGGCCAGCCGCGCCCACGAGAACCTCTCCCCGGATCAGGCGGGATAGCATTGGCTGGTGGCAGATCCGGCTGACGACCAGGCCGCCGGGGAGGGCATCCGCGACTACGGCGGAGATGGCCCGGAGCTGAGAATCCGGCCGGCTCCGGAGCAGCGGGCGCGCGCTGCCGTGACCGCCGCCCTGTGGGTCGGGTTGCTGCTCTTGCCGGTGGGGCTGGTGATGGCTCTGCTGGCCCGGTCCCTAGTGTGGGTCGGGGTGCTGGAGGGCTGGGCGGTGCTGCTGGCCGCCCTGTCCTACTTCGGGCAGGCGCACAACGCGGTCTTCGTCGGCGACGCCGGGATTCGGCGGATCTCACGAGGCTGCAACGTGACCGCTCCCTGGGCCCACCTGGAGTCGGTCGAGGTCAGCCTCCCTGGCCACCGGATCGTGGTCCTCAAGATCAACTCCGACGACTTTCAGGTCAAGAAGCGCGGGCGGGGCCGCTCCCGGGCCGCCGAGGTGATGCAGCGGTACGCGCCGGAGGGCTTCCAGTTCCGACTCGATCGGGCGAGCGCGGATCGGCTGGTGTCCAGCATCGCGCGGCGGCGGCCTGACCTGCCTGGCGTCGCCAGCTGGGAGCGTGACAGCCGCCCGTAGCCACTGTGGAAACTCCAGTGAGCCCACTGCCGGATCCCCCCTTGCGGGCTCCTCATTCCAGGGCTCGGTTCGGTTTTGACCTCATCGAGTACCGCCCGCGCCCATGAACGAGTTTGAGGGGGAGTGACGGGGGCCGAGATCGTCCCCCGCCGGAAGCCGCTGGTCAGTCTCTCAGGCGTGGTCCTGATCGGATTCGGCCCGCAGCCGAGAGCGCAGCCGCAGGCGTTCCTGGGCGCGGCGTTCCTCCAGCCCGGCCACCAGCCGCTCTCCGGCATCCACCATCTCCCTCACGATCTGGTCCAGGGAGGGGTCCTGATGGGCGGCCGGCTGCTCGGCCAGCCTCTCCATCCGGCGCAGGAGCGACCTGGCGTCGCGGGCGGCCGCATCGAGCGCCTGGAGCCCGGCCACCCCGCCAAGCTCGGGCAGGTCAGGCATGCCGAGCTCGCTGGGCTCCCCGGTAGCAGGGCACCAGCAGGGCTCCGGCTCCCAGGTACGAGCCGGCCATGATCGCGAATCCGGTGCCGAAGCCGAGGTGCTGGATGGCCTGTCCCACACCGATGATCCAGAGCGACCCTATTCCGTAGCTGATGGCGAAGTAGAGCCCGAAGACCGCCGACTGGGCCTGGGCGGTGACGCCGTCGCTGAGCAGCGCCTGGATGAGGGGGTTCTCGACGTAGGCCACCAGCCCCACCACCAGACCCAGGGCTGCCAGCGCCGCCACCGGGAAATGGGTGGCCTGGCCGAAGGCGAACACCGCCACCGCCGACAGCCCGTAGGCGGTCCACAGCACCGGCACCCGGCCGAAGCGGTCGGAGAGGGGTCCCCCGACCAGGGGTCCAAGCACGGCTCCCAGCAGGACCAGATTGAAGATGACCCCGACCGTCAGCTCCGGCAGGTGCGCCCCGTCTCGAAGGTAGAGGGGGATGTACGCGTTCAGGGTCCCCAGACCGCGGCCCCCCGCGGCCACGGTGCCCGCCAGGATCGCGAACACCGCCACCTTGGGGTCGATGAACTGGGACCGGCGGAGACGGGGAAGTTGGAAGCGCGGGGCGCCCGCCACCCGTGCCACCCGGTGCTCCCGGGGCACGGGCGGAAAGGTCAGGAGCAGGATCAGGGACATCACCATCAGCGGGATGGACATCAGCAGCAGGGTGGGGCGCCACCCCCAGGACGAGATCAGAAGCGCGGCCGGGATCGGCACCACCAGCGAGCCGACGCTGCCCCCGATGGTGGCCACGCTGAGGGCGGTGCCGCGCCGCTCCGGATATACCCGGGTCGCCACCGCGCTGCCCACCGGGTGCTGCTGACTCGCCGCCAGCGCCCCCAGGCCCTGGCCCGCCGCGAATACGAAATAGGCGGGCGCCAGGCCCTGGATGATCGCGCAGAGCCCGACCACCAGATTCTGCCCGCCCAGGATCCAGCGCGCCGCCACCCGGCGGCCCACGAAGCCGGCCGTCGCCTGGGTCAGCCCGCCGACCACCCCGATCACACCAACCGCCAGCCCCAGGGTCGCGTAGTTGAGATGGAAGGCGACCAGGATGGCGGGATAGGTGAGCGGCAGCAGCCCGGAGTACATGTGCTGGCTGGCGTGCGAGGCTGCCACCAGCCCCAGAGCCCGTTTCCGCTTGACAGCGGGCGCGGCGGTGACGGACTCGACTGGCACGCGACCAGGATAGAGCCAGCTCAGCTGCCGGCCGGAGCCGCCGCCGGTCCGTAGATGAAGCCGGCCAGGCGTTCGGCGGAGCTTCCGGTCGTGCCCGCCGCCACCCCGCGTAGATCGACGTAGGGCGGGAGCGGTCCAGGCAGATCCCAGTTGGACTCGGCCACGGTGTAGTCCCCGGCGCTGTCGACCCCCACCACGAAGGCCACGTGGCCGTCGCCGCTGTCGGAATAGACGGCTATCGCACCCAGCTCCGGAGCTGGCCCCACCGAGAACCCGGCCCCGGCCGCCAGCGCCAACCACTGGCCGGCATTGCCGCCCAGCAAACCCTGATCGGTGTGCCAGGTAACCAGCCGCCGGGTGGCCACATACCAGGTGCACTGGCCGGTCGCGAAGCCCTCGTACCCGGCCGGGAACGGGGCGGGCGCGCCCGTGCACGAGGAGGGGTCCATCGCCAGCCCACCGGGCTCCGGCCCGCAAGGCAGCGCCCAGGTGGGGAAGGCCGGGGTGCCGGCCAGAAGGTCGTGTCCGACCGGCAGCATGAATCCCCCCGGGTCGGGCAGCAATCCGCTCAGGGCGGGCCAGGCCGCTGCGGCCGCCCCCGACCCCAGCAGTCCCACCAAGGAGAGCGTGACCAGGAGGGGCAGCGCGCACCCCGCCAGCGCCAGCGCCGACACGCCCCTGGTGAGCGGGTTCAAAGCGGGCCGGCCAAGCCGCTCACGCCGGCGATGCCGGCCGGACGGGCCTGGCGTCGGTGCTGAGGGCGTGATGCCAGGCCGGGGGGGCCGACCCGGTGAAGGCAGCCCGCTCACGTCCGACCAGTACCAGTCCCGACCCGGGCTCGGCATCGCGGAGCAGGTCACATTCCGCCGGCGAGAGGCCGAATGCCTGCCGAAGCGCGGGGATGGCCACCTCCTCCTGGCGCAGCAGGAGCTTGGTGTGACAGTTGCGGATGATCACGTTCCCCACCTCCGAGTTGAGGAAGTCCTCGACCACCTGGGAGACCACCAACAGCCCCGCCCCCAGCTTGCGCAGCCTCCGACTGAGCCCCTCCAGGGCGACCGCGCTCCGGGCCGACGACAGCAGCACCTCGGCCTCGTCGACCAGGATCAGGCGGGGGAGCTCGGGGGACCCCGAGAGCTCCGCCTCCAGGTGCAGGAGCACCATCTGCATGACGGCGGGCAGCAGCCGCTCGCGGTCGCGCCGCACCCGGGACAGCGAGATCACCCCGGCCAGCGGCAGGCTGCCGTCGAAGACCCCGGCGTCGGGGCCCTGGGTGAAATGCCGGAGCCGCCCCGCCAGCAGCCGCGCCCCCATCCCATCGAGCTCGGCCACCAGGTCGGCCAGGCGGGCGCTCCCAGGTTGCCGCTGAAGGGTCTGGAGCAGCGCCTCCTCCAGGGCCTCCGCCAGCTCGTCGGACAGGGCGCCCTCCTCCCCGCGTCCCATCGCCAGCCGCTCCAGCACCGGCATCGCGGCGGCCGCCCGCTGCGCCACCTCCGGCAGGGCCTCTCCGTGGCCCGGTGGCCCCAGCGGGTTCAGGCCGCTGCCTGGTTGCAGCCCCAGCTCCACCACGGCCTCCCCCAGGAGCTGGGCCAGGCCCCGGTACTCGCCCACCGGGTCGATGCAGTGCAGCCGGCACCCGGCCAGTCCCAGACGGGTTGCCAGCAGCTTTGCGGTGTAGGACTTGCCGGCCCCGGAGGTGCCCAGGACAATGATGTTGAAGTTGGGATTGCGCGACGAGAAGGGGTCCACCACCACCAGCTCGCGCGAGACCAGGCTGGGGCCGAGCAGGACGCCTTCGGTGGTGGAGAGGCCCGCCCGGATGAAGGGCAGGGCGGTGGCCAGCGCGCTGGCGGTCATGTCCCTCCCCCACCCCACCGGGTCCGCACCCAGGGGCATGGTCATCCGATACCCGTCGGCCTGTCGGTGCGTCAGGGGGACCGCGGTGCAACCCAGCTCGGCCAGGCGACCCACCAGCTGGTGCCAGGCGCGCTCCAGCTGCGCGTCCGAGCCGGCCTCCAGGGTCATGCCGATGGCCATCTGGAAGAGTTGCTCCTCTTCCATCAGGACCCTCTCCTCCAGCTCCAGGGCATCGCCGAGCGCGGCCTCGGTGCCCCGGTCCGGCCGCTGGCCCCGCAGGTGGTCGACCTGGAGGCTGGTCTCGAAGCTACGGATCCGGCGGCGGAGATGGGAGAGGCTGGCCAGCTTGGGGACCGGGTAGATGTGTTCTACCAGGCGCAGATCGCAGGGTGGGGCCAGCAGCACCGGGGCCAGCCAGCCCAGCCCAACCCGCCGGGGGTACCCCGTGATCACCAGGCTCCGGACCGACCTGCCGTCGACCAGGAGGCGCCGGGGCCCGACCTCGGCCCGCCCGGGCGCGAGCCAGCTGGCGAAGGTGGCTGGCTGCCGGCCGCTCCGGCCGCCCGTCCAGCTCTGCAACAGCTCCAGCCATTGGCCGTCGTCCAGGCGCCGGGATCGCAGCCCCACCCTCTCCAGCCCAGCCCCCACCGCCAGACAGCGCTGGTCGAGGTCGACCGCCGGACGCCCGCTCCGACCCCGACCGAGGAGGGCCGTAATCCCCGCGCCCGGGCTCAGCGGGGGATCGGCCCAGATCACGAGCAGGTGGCGTTGGTGCTGAATCAGGCGATCGCGCACCAGATCACGCTGGAAGGCGCTGTCCGCGCCTGCCGAGGGACAGGCCGAGCTGAGTGGAGGGGGAGGCCGCCAATCCCGAGGCTTGGACAGGCAGTAGAGCGAGACTGGCCCCGGCAGTGCCGCCAGCATCTGCCGGTAGCGCCGCCAGATCCTGGTCCGCTCGGGCTCTCCCTGCAGAGCCAGGTTGAGCGGTTCCAGCTCGAGCGCTGCCCGCCACCCGCCCGAGCGCAGGCGAGCGGCGCTGTTCTCGAGGAACTCGGCGTCCACCAGCGCGGTGGTTGAGCTTCGGGACACCCCCGACCGGCCCCGACTCACGGTCGGCTCCAGCGCAGCTTGCCCGCGGCTGCCGGGGGATGGTCAACTGCCTGGAAGCGGTCCCGTGTCCGGCGCGGGCGGTCTCCCGGATGGGTCAGCGACCGGGGTTGCAACAGGTACAGGCAAAAGTCTCCGGCGAAGGCGTCCAGGCGGCGGCCTTCGCGCCGCCCGAAGGCCAGGGCCATTGCGGCGGCCACCCAGGGGGCGCTGGCCGAGAGGACCAGGACGGCGTCCGCGTGGAGCCGCAGGCCCAGATATGGCGGCAGTGCCGCCAGCGCCAACCAGCCCATCTGGGCGATCGTGAACATGCCCCAGCGGGCAGGGAGACTGGAGATCGGTTGGGGAACTTCAGCTTGCATCAGAGCTCACCGCCTCTGTCCGCCGGGGTCGGAGATCGTGGCTCCAGCCGGCCCCGGCGCAACTGGTTCAAATAGCCCGCGTCCAGCTGGTGGACGAGCCGCCCCCCAGCCCGAACGTAGTCGGCTCCCAGGCCTTCCCCGCTGCCCGTGGACCGCGATCCACCCGCCTCGATGTCGGCGCTCAGCTCGGCCAGCCGATCCTGGTCGAGGCCGAGCAGGCGGCGCAGCTCAGATGGGTCCCCGGCCCTTCCGAGCAGCTGCCTGCCGATGTAATGCTCCCTCGACTCCCGGCCGGGGGCCGCCGGCCAGGGGGCGCCGCCCACTCTTCTCTCCTGGCCCTCCAGTTCGGCGGCCAACTGGTGGTCCTGGGGCGAGGGCTGCCCGACTGCGGACTGCACCGCCGGCGACAGCCTGGCCCCGAACCGGGACGCCCGCGGGCCCGCCTGCGAGCGCGCCAGGAGAGCCCCGCCGAGGAGCACGCCCCCGGAGGCTGACGCCAGCTGACGCAGGCCGTGGTAGGTGGACATCTCGCCGCGACTCAGGCGCCGGGGAACCTCCAGCATCAGCCAGACCGTGACTATCGCCAGCAGGCACTTGGCGAACTGGTCGCCGGGGTTGCCGCTGCCCACTGCCGCCAGCAGTCCCTGGCTGCCGGCGCCGCACTGGGGCGCCGCCTGCGGGGAGATCAGGGGACAGCTGCCGCTGGCGGCCACCGGGGCCAGCCCCGAGACGGTCGAGACGATTGCCACGAAGGCCAGGAAGACCAGGGTCTGGAGCACCACCACGGCGGACAGCTCGGCCACGGTCCGCCAGTAGCGGGCGAACAGCGGCCGGCCGCCGGGGAAGGCCAGCAGCAGGAAGGCCAGGCTGGAGCAGGCGGCCAGCAGCGCCAGGGCGATGTAGCGGGCGAGGTAGGTGAGCGCCAGCCAGAGGCCGAGCAGCGTGAGCACCGTGAAGGCCGCCATCCCCTGGAGCCCGTCGGGGACGTCGTAACCGTTGCGTCCGTGGGGCCCGACGCCGCTCCAGACGTCGGTGAAGGTGGGCACGGTGCCCCAATAGATGTCCGCGTACCGGCAATCGGCCGGGTTCTGGCCGTTGCCGGCCCGCGGCTCGCCGGGCAGTGGCAGCAAGTTGAGCTGCTCACTTCCCAGGATCGGGCTCCCCGAGCCCTCCAGGCAGTTCTGGTTCTGATTCTGGTTGACCTGGTTGTCGGTGTTGGTGCAGAGAGGTTGGTTGGGATCGGCTTGGCCGCGATCGCAGTTGGCGTCGTGCAAGGGGGGGCCGGAGAAGTTCTCGCTGCGATCCAGGACCTCCTTGACGAAGTCGGGGCTGCCGGTACCGATGCAGTGCGACTGGGTGAACCGAGGATCCATCCAGGGGTCGACCAGAACCTGCTGCCGCGGCGATGACCCCGGCGAGGAGACGTGGATGCCGGGATGTGTGATCGGGCTGTCCTCAGGGCAATAGGCCGTCATCGCCAGCACGGTCATCATGTCCAGAGGCTGGGAACGGTGGCTCCCCAGCTCCTGGAATGTCTGCTGCAGCACCCCCTGCGAGATCCAGGTGCCGGCGTCGATGACCCGGCCGGCGAGGTGCAGTGGAGCCCCGGCCGCGATCACCCCGGCGGCCACCAGGCAGGGCACGATGCCGGCTCGCAAGTTGAGCTCCTGGCCGACCATGAAGAGCGCCACCTGCACCGCGAACGCGACCACCAGCAGGCTC
>Ga0307373_10009473_pt1 | contig 14551 bp, 8 predicted proteins | sample OX2MG_FD_202534 | JGI IMG/M metagenome (GOLD analysis project Ga0307373, IMG submission 202534) | Soil microbial communities from Risofladan, Vaasa, Finland - OX-2 | ecosystem: Environmental > Terrestrial > Soil > Coastal area > Acid sulfate soil | place: Finland: Risofladan, Vaasa | collected... | reverse complement strand
GGCGTTGGGATGGAAGATAAAGTGGCGCGGCCCGTCTCCCGGCGGGACGGAGGCCTCAGGAGGATTGTTGGGAGTCAGCTTGCCTTTTTCAAGGTCGAAATTCCAGATCAGGATTTTGTCCATGGCCAGGTCGGTGGAGATGACGCGCTTGCCGCTGGGGTCGGCGTGAATCATATGAGCGTGGTGCGCGTCGTGTCCGCTGATGGCAAAGCTTCCGGGTGGCGCGCTGGTGGCGTGCAGGGGACCGAGCGGACCTTGATCGTGATGGACGTCCGTGGCGGGACCCAGGCCGCCATTGGAGAGGATGGGAAGGACTACCACGCTTCCTGCGCCGTAATTGGCGACCAGAACGTAACGCCCGGAAGGGTGCACGCTGATGTGGGCCAGGCCGTCGCTTTCCGAACTGACGGTGTTGAGCAGCGTGAGGTCCCCGGTCGCGCCGTCGATCGCGTACGAGCTGACCGCCCCGGAGGCTTTGCCCTGATCGCGATGGATTTCGTCCCCGGAATATAAATGCGTCTTGGAAGGGCTGAGCGCAAGCCACGACGGGTTCCTGGGATTGGCGACGATTTTGCGCTGAGTGAGCGCGCCGGTTGCGGAGTCCATTTCAAAAAGGTAAATGCCCGGGCCGCCGCCGGGGCTTCTTTTCGGCCCGGCGGGTGAACTGTAACCTCCCACATAGAGCAGCCGGGGATTTCCTGACGGTTGCGCCTGCTGCACTTCCTGCGACTTTTGCGATTCTTTCACTTCGCTCTGGCGGCCGCAGGCAAGGGCGGGGCCGGCCAGGGTTAAAGCGGCGGCGCTTTTCAGGAAGTTGCGGCGTGAGGGTTTGGCCAGAGGACTGTGGTGCAACTGCGACTCATCCAATGACATGTGAATCCTCCTTATGATTGTGGGGCAGCAATTGAACCCGGAAAGGCCAGATTATGATGTTATCCGGCCAGAAACGCAAGGACAGATTCTTGCGAGGGACCTTCTGACCACGGCGAGACGAATTTCACAGGCTCGTTAGCGTGGATTATTCGTTAATTTTGTCTGTGAGGAAGGAGGGCGTGGCCTCGGCCCCGCCGTTACTGTCTGGCGGCAATTTCTCTTTCTTGCCTCGTGAACGGCTTGCGATGGCGGCCCGTTCACGAGGCAAGAGAAAAAGCGTAAGTCGTCCGCCTCTTTCGGCGGGGTTGAAACCCCGCCCTCCTGATGATGCTTCAACGCTTCATGAATAATCCGTGACAGGAGTGCGTTGGAGATAGATTTTAATTTCCGGCTTGGCGGCCTTCGAGCATTTTCTTGGGAAATTCATGGAATTGTTATTGACAGGCCAACGAAGGCTTGTAGGATAGCGGCATGAGCAAACGATTTCGGAATTGCGATTTGAATCAGGGGCTGTTGTTGCCGCCGTCGCTGGGGGACTGGCTGCCGGAAGGGCGCCTGGCGCGGTTCGTGGCGGAGGTGGTCGAGAGCTTGGACCTGTCGGCGATCTACGCCGTGTACGAAGCGGGCGACGGCCGGGGGCTGGCGGCGTACGATCCGCGGATGATGGTGCGGGTGCTGCTTAAAACGGAAAGTTCAGAAGGCTTATCTCCGACACACTCCTAGGTGCTCATCAATTGCGCGGCGCAGGAGAACCCCCTTCGTCTCGGATCCAGGCAGCGTCTCTCCTGTTTCCTGCTGGTACCATTGCCTTGCTAGCCGCCTCTTTTGCTCCTGCTGCGCCTCGGCTGCCGATTCGCTGACTTTCTCCCATCGCCCACCAACCTGGGAAAAGTAACAGCCCTCGGGATGTGTCTCCTCCTGTCCCCCGACCATGACCACATTGGGCTTGATTTTGTTGTTGCGGGCGAATGCTGACCGACAATACCGCCAGCCTCTATCCGTCCTGACGTATTTGTAGATGGTGAACTTCTGCGGTCCCATGATTTCCTCGCTGACCCTTAATACTGGATCGTGAGGAAAATCTTCGAGATGTCATAGGAAGCGATTAGGAAGGCACCTAATCCCTTGATTCCAAAAGTCTGGCGGAGGGAGAGGGATTCGAACCCCCGAGCCCCTTGCGGGGCTAACGGTTTTCAAGACCGCCGGTTTCAACCGCTCACCCATCCCTCCGATGTCCGTTATTTTAACTTACAAAGACTTGGCGTAATCGTCAATCACAACGGTGCGGACTGCTCGGGGCGCTTCAGCATCGGGACGTTTTCAAGCGACTCCGGTTTCCCCATGGCCTCCAGCCTGTGGGCCGGCGTGGGGTGCGCCTGCATCATCGTAGCAGAAATCCTGGAATGAGCGGTCAACACCATTGGCGCCGGCCGATCATCTGCCGCCCTATTGATGGACAGGGTCCCCGACGCTTGACTCCGCTTGCACCGGCGCAAGTCCGTCAAAATGCCGCCCTGCCGGGTGATTTTCCCCGGAGCCTGCTGAATTCTCCGGTATGTGTCGCGGGGTCCCTGCCATGCCGGATAACCGCTTGCCTTATGTGGAGGATAGTGGCAATGCGAGCACGTCCGGTTGCTCATGCTGTCTGGCAGGAGTAAACTAGCAGTGTTTTGTGGGTTCCGAATCGCCTGACTAACCATATCCTCAGGCCGGTAATCGACCGAGGTAACTGCATTAGCGATCTTCCAAGAAGGGCTGCTGCTTGCTAACGCAGCGCGTGGCCGTTTCTCCAAGAGAATTCGAGGTGCAAGGACGTGAATCCAGTGACGGGGTCGCCCACATTCGATCATTCAACCCATCCGCCTCCTCGTGTGGTGATTGAGAACGTGTATCCGGAAATCCAGGGAGGCCGGTTTCCCATCAAACGGACTGCCGGTGAGCGCGTTGTGGTGGGTGCGGATATCTTTACCGACGGGCATGATGCCATTTCTGCGGTTCTCCTTTTCCGGCGTTCCGGTGAATCTGCCTGGCTTGAGACGCCGATGGAAGAAGAGGTCAATGACCGCTGGCAGGGCAGCTTTACGGTCCTGGAATTGGGACAGTATGAGTACACGTTGCAGGCGTGGGTGGATCATTTTGGGTCGTGGCAAAGGGGTTTTATCAAGAAAGTAGAAGCCGGGCAGGACATCCTGGTTGATATCCTGATAGGGGCCAAGCTGGTGGAAGGAGCGATTGAGCGCGCGGCGGGGGAGGCGGCGCAGCAACTCGGTGGATATGCGGCGTCAATGCGGATGGAGGGCGGCCATACTCTCTCCGATGCCCTCGCGAGCGCGAGGGATGAGCACCTGGCTTGCTTGATGGCACTGCATCCCGACCGCGGCATGGCGGCGACCTACAAAAAACAACTGACGGTGGAAGTTAACCGGGAGAAGGCCCGATTCGGCGCCTGGTACGAAATGTTCCCTCGATCCTGCGCGTCTGAGCCGGGTCGCCAGGGGACCTTTCAGGACTGCATCAAGCGATTGCCCTATGTGGCCGGGATGGGTTTTGATATTCTCTATCTTCCTCCCATCCACCCCATCGGCCGGAAGAATCGAAAGGGAAAAAACAACAATCCTGTTTCTTCTGTGGACGATATTGGCAGTCCGTGGGCGATTGGGTCCGCCGAGGGCGGACATCAAGCGATTGACCCGCAACTGGGAACTTTTGAGGATTTCCAGCAGCTTGTGAGCGCAGCCGGGGAAATAGGGCTGGAGGTGGCTTTGGATATCGCCTTCCAGTGCGCGCCGGACCATCCCTACGTAGCGGAACATCCTGAGTGGTTTCGGACGCGTCCGGACGGCACGGTGCAGTATGCGGAAAATCCTCCCAAAAAGTACGAGGACATTTATCCGCTCAATTTTGAAATTCCCCAATGGCGTGAGCTCTGGGAGGAATTGAAAGACATTATGCTTTTTTGGGCTAACCAGGGGATTCGCATCTTTCGCGTGGATAACCCCCACACAAAGCCCTTTGAATTCTGGGAATGGGCCATCCGGGAAATCAAGAAGCAATTTCCCGGCGTCATCTTCCTTGCGGAGGCTTTTACTCGTCCCAAGGTGATGTACCGCCTGGCCAAGCTTGGGTTCACGCAGTCCTACACCTACTTCGCGTGGCGCAACACAAAATTGGAATTGGAGCAGTATTTCACGGAACTGACCCAGAGCGAGGTGCGTGAGTTTTTTTGCCCCAACTTGTGGCCCAACACTCCAGACATTCTCACGGAATATTTACAGTCCGGCGGCAGGCCTGCCTTTATGGTCCGCCTGATTCTCGCTGCAACGCTCGGTGCGAGTTACGGGATTTACGGACCGGCCTTCGAATTGTGTGAAAACCGACCGCTGAGCCCGGGCAGCGAGGAATATCTCTATTCCGAGAAGTATGAGATCAAGAATTGGGATGTGAACCATGCAGACAGCCTGAAAGGCCTGATTGCGAGGGTCAACCAGGTCCGGCGGGCGAATCCGGCGCTTGCGAGCAACGAGCGTCTGATGTTCCACTCCATTGATAACAACCAACTTATTGCATACAGCAAGACAACCGAGGACCTTGCCAATATCATCCTGGTGATCGTCAACCTGGATCCCCACTCCACGCAGTCGGGCTGGCTGGACCTGCCGCTCGATTATTTTGGACTTGGTCCTCAGCAGGCGTTCCAGGCGCATGATTTGATCACCGATAGCCGTTATTTGTGGCAGGGAACAAGGAATTATGTGGAGCTGAATCCGCACATCATGCCCGCACACATTCTGCGGATTCGCCGTCGTGTTCGGAGCGAGCGTGGCGTTGACTCTTTCATGTGACACATCAGGCCGGCACCCGTGGGTTTTGGCGACACGGTGCGGCTTTTGCAGAAATTGGGGCCCGTGAATTCTACGACGAAGACGACAATTCGGACCTTGCGCCAACTGGCGGAAACATATGGGATTCAACCCTCCTATCAGAACATCCTGGAGAACCGGCGGCGGCAGGCGTCTCCTGATGTGCTGGCGGCCGCGCTTCGTGCGCTAGGCGCGCCTTTGGCGCGTCCGGAGGATGCGTCGCGGGCCTTGCGGGAACGTCGCCAGCAGATTTACCGTCAAGGGCCTGAGCCTGTAGCGGTGGCGTGGGATGGGCGGGGAGGAAAAATCAAGCTGCGGCTCCCCGCGGGCCAGGCGTCGCGGGCGTGGCACTGTTCTCTGAAGCTGGAAAACGGCGAAGAACAGACTTGGGATATCAAGCCGGAACGCACAGAACGTGTGTTCCCTGCCAGGAAGGTCAGGGTGGAAGGCAGTCCTTATTGGGACATGGATATGCGGCTGCCGCGCGCTTTGCCCCTGGGCTATCACACCCTGATGCTTGAAGCAGGGAAGGACCTTTATCAGTCGTTGGTGATCTCCGCACCGTGTAAAGCGTTTGTGGGTTCAAGTGACCACGCGGAAAAATCCTGGGGCGTCTTTATTCCCGTTTATGCTCTGCGATCTGATTCAAACTGGGGAGTTGGGGATTTCGGCGATCTCAATGCGCTGATGGGATGGGTTCACGAGCGTGGGAGTCCTTTGGTTGGGACGCTTCCCCTGCTTGCATCTTTTCTAGACGAACCCTTCGATCCCAGCCCTTATTCACCGGTCAGCCGTCTCTTCTGGAATGAACTGTTTCTGGACATGAGCAGGATTCCAGAAATGGACCAATGTCCCGAGGTCCGGAATCTTGTGGCGTCCAGCGATTTCCAGGCGGAGCTTGAAGAGTTGCGGTCACAGGCCCATGTCGATTACCGGCGTGCCATGGCTCTGAAGCGCAAAGCGCTCGAACCCCTTGCCCGGATGATTTTTGATCATCCTTCAGCCCGCCGGCAGGAGTTCTTCCGCTACGTTGAGTCCCATCCGAACCTGAAAGACTATGCGCAGTTCCGGGCAACTTGCGATCGCCGCCGTTCTTCCTGGTGGACGTGGCCGCAACGGCTGCGGGAGGGAAAGTTAAACCGCAACGACTACGATTTGGCAGCGATGCGCTACCACCTGTATGCGCAGTGGCTGGCGGAGGAGCAGATCAGCAGTTTTGCCGAAGGCTGCGAGTCGAATGGCGAAGGTTTGTATATGGATTTGCCCCTGGGAGTGAACTCGGACGGCTACGATGTCTGGCGTGAGAGGTCCTCGTTTGTGCTGGATGTGAGCGCCGGTTCGCCGCCGGATGGTTTCTTTACCAAGGGCCAGAGCTGGGGCTTCCCGCCCCTGCATCCGGAAAAGATTCGGGAAAATGGATACACCTATCTCCGCCATGCGCTCCAGCATCATCTGGCCCATGCTTGCGTCCTCCGCATTGATCATGTAATGGGCCTGCACCGCCTGTTCTGGGTCCCCAAGGGGTATGAACCTCAGGATGGAGTTTATGTGCGTTATCCCGCCGGGGAAATGTACGCGATCCTGGCTCTGGAGTCCGTTCGGAATAGAGCGATCATTGTTGGCGAAGACCTGGGAACGGTCCCCGGTTACGTCCGGCCGGCGCTTGCGCGTCACAAGATTCAGCGGATGTATGTCCTGCAGTTCGAGGTTGCGCCCAATGAGAAGAGTCCGCTTCCTGATCCGGCGGAGGACTCGCTGGCGGCCCTCAATACGCACGACATGCCTCCTTTCGCAGCCTTTTGGGAAGGGTTGGATGTTCAAGACCGCGTCGAGCTGGGATTGCTGGACACGGAGGGAGCCATAACCGAGTTGAATAACCGGAGCAAGCTGAGGAGCGCACTGGTGCGGTTTTTATGTCCGGAAGCGCGCGAGGGGCGGGACCCGTCGATAGCTGATGTTATGAAGGCTTCATTAAGCTATTTGGGCAAAAGCCGCAACCGAATGATGATGGTGAATCTTGAAGATTTGTGGCTTGAGAAGCAGCCGCAAAACGTTCCCGGAACCTGCGAAGAACGCCCGAACTGGAAGCGAAAGTCGAGATACAGCCTGCACCAGATCAAAGAGATGCGGGAAGTTGGGGAAATGCTTGAAACGCTCGACAACGCAAGGTGTGGAAAGGAGATTTGATGAATAGGCCTGAGAATAACCCAACGCAGGCAGGAAGGGCCACGGGGGAGGTTCTTCCCATGCGCTACGATGTTTCGATGCTGGAGGAAGACGACGTTTATCTCTTCAACGAAGGATCGCATTATCGGCTTTATCAAAAGCTGGGCGCACATTTAAGGACTGTTGACGGACAAGACGGCGCCTGTTTTGCCGTGTGGGCGCCCAATGCCGAACAAGTGTCAGTCATCGGGGATTTTAACGGGTGGAATAAGGCGAGCCACTTGCTTCACGCGCGAGGGCAATCGGGAATATGGGAGGGTTTTATTCCCGGTCTGGTGCGAGGAGATTTGTACAAGTATCACATTGATTCTCGCTATAACGGGTACCGCGTTGATAAGACGGACCCCTTCGCTGTTTACCGCCAGGTGCCGCCGGATACGGCTTCACGCATTTGGGATTTGCAGTACGAATGGGGCGACCGGGATTGGATGGAGAAACGTCACAAGCATAATTCCCTGACGAGTCCGCAGTCGATCTATGAGATGCACCTGGGTTCCTGGGCTCGTGTTCCGGAAGAGGGCAACCGGCCGCTGACTTATCGCGAACTTGCCCAGAAACTGACCGACTACATTCTCCGGATGGGCTTTACGCATGTCGAATTTCTTCCGATTATGGAGCATCCCTTCGGCGGATCGTGGGGTTATCAAACAACCGGCTATTTCGCGCCCACCAGCCGCCACGGAACGCCGCAGGATTTCATGTATCTGATTGACTACCTGCATCAGCATGGGATCGGAGTGTACCTGGATTGGGTCCCTTCGCATTTCCCCACGGACGAACACGGCCTTGCCTACTTTGACGGGACTCACCTTTATGAGCACTCTGATCCCCGGCAGGGCTTCCATCCTGACTGGGGAAGCTATATTTTCAATTACGGGCGCAACGAGGTCCGGAGCTTCCTGATGAGCAGCGCGCTGATGTGGCTGGACATCTACCACGCCGACGGGCTTCGTGTGGATGCCGTTGCTTCCATGCTTTACCTCGACTACTCCCGTAAGGAGGGCGAGTGGATTCCCAACCAGTTCGGCGGGCGTGAAAACCTGGAGGCCATCAACTTCCTTCGCCGCTTCAATACCGATATTTACGAAGCTCATCCCGACGTCCAAACGGTGGCGGAAGAGTCAACGGCATGGCCCATGGTGTCCCGCCCCACGTACGTGGGCGGGCTTGGGTTCGGAATGAAGTGGGACATGGGATGGATGCACGACATGCTCGAATACATGAGCCAGGAGCCCATCTATCGAAAGTACCATCACAATACGCTGACCTTCCGCATGTTGTATGCCTTCACTGAGAACTTTGTGCTGCCGTTGTCCCACGACGAGGTCGTCCATGGCAAGGGATCACTGCTCGGAAAGATGCCCGGTGATGAGTGGCAGCGGTTTGCCAACCTGCGTCTGCTGCTGGGATGCATGTACGCGCAGACAGGAAAGAAACTGCTGTTCATGGGATGCGAATTCGGCCAGGTCAGGGAATGGACCCACGACGGGAGCCTCGAATGGCATGTTCTCCAGTTTCCAAACCATGCGGGCCTCCAAAAATGGGTTGAGGATCTTAATCATGTTTACCGCCGCGAGCCCGCACTTTATGAGCTCGATTCCGATCCCGCGGGGTTTGAATGGATCGATTGCAATGACAGCGATCAGTCGGTGCTGACATTCCTGCGCAAGGGGCGATCAACCGATGATGTTGTTCTTGTAGCGTGCAATTTCACTCCCGTTCCGCGGACGAACTATCGCATTGGCGTCCCAACGGGCGGGCACTGGCAGGAAATCGCAAATAGTGATGCAGCCCAATACTGGGGAGCAAACTGGGGAAACATGGGTGGGGTTGAAGCAAGTCCGGCTTCGGTTCATGGCCGGCCGTGGTCGGTGTCGGTCACATTGCCCGCACTTGCGGTTGTGTTCTTCAAAAGTAAGGGACAGCGCGGATGAATTTTCCACTGGGCGCAACCTATCTGGGAGAAGGGCGTTCTCATTTTCTGGTATGGGCTCCGCATGCGGAAAACGTGGAGGTTCACATTGCAGGGCCCACCGATCGAACCATTGAGATGCAACGGCAGGACCGCGGCTATCACCAGGCGTTTGCCGAAGGCGTGGCTCCCGGAACTCGATACGACTATCGGTTGGACGGCCAAACGGAAAAGCCGGACCCGGCTTCGCACTATCAACCCGAGGGCGTGCATGGGCCGTCGGAAGTCGTCGATCTGGCCTTCAAGTGGGAGGATGCCGGCTGGAGCGGCCTGGATCTGGCCGACTACATCATTTACGAGATCCACGTTGGGACGTACACGGACCCGGGCACGTTCGAGGCTGTCATTCCCCATCTTGATGGGCTGAAAGAACTGGGAATCTCCGCCATCGAGCTAATGCCCGTAGCGCAATTCCCCGGCGATCGAAACTGGGGTTACGATGGGGCCTTTCCCTATGCGGTACAGAATTCTTACGGAGGGCCGCCGGGACTGAAACTGCTGGTTGAAGCTTGCCACCGGCGCGGATTGGCCGTCGTCCTGGATGTGGTTTACAACCATCTCGGGCCAGAAGGCAATTACCTGGCTCTGTTTGGGCCTTACTTCACAGATCAGTATCGCACTCCGTGGGGGCCCGCCATCAACTTTGACGGTCCGGAAAGCGACGAAGTGCGCCGGTTCTTCATCGAAAATGCGCTTTACTGGACGAAACATTTTCACATCGACGCGCTCAGGCTCGATGCGGTTCACGCGATTGTGGACCCTTCAGCGCGGCCTCTTCTTGAAGAGCTCGGCATGGAGGTCCATCGGCGGGCCCGGAAACTCAAGCGCAAGGTGTACGTCATTGCGGAAAGCGACCGGAACGATTCCAGGATTATCCGGCCGCGTGAGGCAGGAGGATACGGCCTGGACGCCCAATGGAGCGATGACTTTCACCACGCCTTGCACACCCTCCTGACTTCTGAGCGGAACGGCTACTATAGCGACTTTGGCGAAGTGGAGCACCTGGCCAAAGCTTACCGCGAAGGATTTGTCTATTCCGGCCAGTATTCGGCCTTCCGCAGGCGCCGTCACGGCAATTCGTCGCGGCGCCTGCCTCCCGAGCGGTTTGTGGTGTTTGCTCAGAATCACGATCAGGTTGGAAACCGAATGCTGGGCGACCGGCTGAGCCAGCTTGTTTCCTTTGAGGTCTTAAAGCTGGCTGCGGGAGCCGTGCTGCTTTCGCCCTTCGTTCCTCTGCTTTTTATGGGCGAGGAATACGGAGAGAGTGCTGCCTTCAGGTATTTTGTCAGCCATTCTGACGCGGCGCTGATCGAGGCCGTGCGGAAAGGTCGCCAGGAGGAATTTGCTGCGTTTGACTGGAAGGGGCATATCCCTGATCCACAGGACCCGAAAACTTTCCAGAGTTGCAAGTTGAATCATGATTTGCGGTCCAGTGGAGACCCTCTGGCGCTCTATGATTTTGTGCGTGAATTGATTCGCTTGCGAAAAGTGCTGCCCGCGCTATCGCGGAACCACAAAGAGGAAATGGAAGCCATCGCGTTTGAAAGGGAAAAACTGCTTTGGGTCAGAAGGTGGCAAAACGACCTTCACGCTGTTATGATTTTCAACTTTGGCAGTGGACCCGCGACCGCGGTGCTGCCTTTCCCGAAGGCGGGCTTTGGAAAAATCATGGACTCCGCAGACCCGCGATGGCATGGCAGGGGTAGCCAGTGTCCTGACCTGCTGGAAGCAGACGGGAACGCCGGCCTCTCCATGGCCCCAAGTTCATTTGTCCTTTTTCAGTCTAACTAACGGAGCGAAACGAGATTTATGCGAGACCGGTACATTTGTATCCACGGACATTTTTACCAGCCGCCACGCGAAAATCCCTGGCTTGAAGCGATTGAAATCCAGGACTCCGCCTACCCCTATCATGATTGGAATGAGCGCATTTCGGCCGAGTGTTATGGGCCGAATGCCGCGGCTCGAATCCTGGACGGTGAGGGACGCATTCAAGAAATCGTCAACAACTATTCCAGGATGAGCTTCAACGTCGGCCCAACCTTGCTGATGTGGTTAGAAGCCGAAGCTCCGGATGTCTATCGTGCAGTCCTGGCCGCTGACCAGGCGAGCCAGAAATCTTTTTCGGGGCATGGTTCGGCCATGGCCCAGGCGTACAACCATATGATTATGCCACTGGCCAATGACTGGGATAAGGAAACCCAGGTTATCTGGGGAATCCGTGACTTTCAACACCGGTTCGGGCGGGACCCGGAAGGAATGTGGCTGCCCGAAACCGCAGTCGATCTGGAAACTTTGGATATCCTGGCACAGCACGGAATCAAGTTTACCGTCCTTTCGCCTTACCAGGCGTGGCGGGTGCGAGCGAGCGGAGCGCGCAATTGGCGGGATGCGACGGGCGGCCGCGTTGATCCTTCAGTTGCTTACCGGGTGCGCCTTCGCTACGGGCGATGGATCAACATCTTTTTCTACGACGGGCCGATCTCCCGCGGCGTGGCGTTTGAAGGATTGCTGGGAAACGGCGAAAGGCTTGCTGACCGGCTACTCGGAGTGTTTTCGGATGACCGCGACGGGCCGCAACTGGTTCATATTGCGACGGACGGTGAAACTTATGGCCATCATCATGCCTATGGCGACATGGCCCTTGCCTACGCCCTGAGGTATATCGAGGCCAACGATTCTGTTAAATTGACGAACTACGGCGAGTTCCTGGAGAAATATCCGCCCCGGCACGATGTCCGCATTCACGAGAACAGTTCCTGGAGTTGCCCGCACGGTATCGAGCGCTGGCGCAGTAACTGCGGCTGCAACAGCGGAGGGCACGCCGGTTGGAACCAGGAGTGGCGCGCACCTTTGCGGGAATCCCTGGACTGGCTGCGTGACACCATCAATTCGTCATTCGAGAAGAAAGGGAAAGAGCTCTTTAAGGATCCGTGGGCGGCTCGAAATCACTATATTGATGTGATTCTGGACCGCTCGCGTGAGAACATTCAGCTTTTTCTGGGCCAGCATGCCACGCATGAGCTCAGCCCGGACGAAAGTATCCAGGCCCTCAAGCTCATGGAACTGCAGCGGCACCTGATGCTGATGTACACGAGCTGTGGATGGTTCTTTGACGAGCTTTCCGGTATCGAAACCGTCCAGGTGATCCAATACGCGGGTCGCGCCATCCAACTGGCCGAAGAGATCTTTAAGCAACCCTACGAAGCTCATTTTATAGAACTGCTTGAGAGGGCCAAGAGCAATATCCCCGATCACAAGGACGGGGCGGTGATATTTGAAAAGTTCGTTCGCTCTGCCGCCATCGATTTGCCCAAGGTGGGCGCCCATTATGCAGTGAGCTCTTTGTTCGAGCCTTACAATCATAAAACGAAGATCTATTGTTATACGGTCGATCGTCAGGACTACAAAGTATTGAATGAAGGCAAAACACGGCTGGCGCTGGGGAGGGTGGAAATCACCTCAGAGATTACCTGGGAATCATCACAAATCAGTTTCGGCGTGCTGCACCTTGGCGATCACAACCTGAACGGCGGAGCGCGCGACTTTCTTGGAGAAGAAAACTATCAGGCCATGGTGCGGGAGATCAGCGACACTTTTGATCGCGGCGATCTGGCGGAGAGGCTTCGAATGGTTGACAAGCACTTTGGCTCAACGCCCCACACTCTCAGCCTGCTATTCCGCGATCAGCAGCACCATATCCTCAGGCTCATTCTTCGGTCTGCGCTGGCGGAGGCGGAGGCAGCATACCGGAGGATTTATGAGCTAGGCGCCCCACTCATGCGCTTTGTTACAACGCTCGGGATGCCGCAGCCCAAGCGTTTTCAAATCGCCGCAGAGTTCACCCTGAACTCCGAACTGCGGCGGCTTCTGGAAGCTAAGGACCTCGATATGGACCAGATCCGGGCCCTCCTCGAGGAAAGGCGAAGGGCCGGAGTTCCGCTTGATGAACCGACATTGGAATTCGCTCTGCGGCGGAACCTGGAAAGGATGGCCGCCGCGTTTCTTGTCAATCCGGATGATTTCCATCTGCTTCAGGCCTTTGAAGCTGCGGTGGATGTAGCGGCCATGCTGCCGTTCAAGGTAAGACTATGGCACCCTCAAAACGTCTTCTATGAAGTCTTGCAGCAGAGGTACGCCGAGTTTCGAGATCGGGCGGCGCAGAACGAAGAAGCTGCGCAGGCGTGGGTCAATTCTTTTCTTGCCCTGGGGGCAAAGCTGAGCGTCTACGTGGGTTAGAGGTGATGCGTTTGCTGGCCGTTCCTGGCGCGACATACCGAATTCAATTCAGCCTCAATTTCCGCTTTGTCGATGCGAAAAACCTGGTTCCGTACCTGCATGAACTGGGCATTACGCACCTTTATGCCTCGCCTCGCTTCAAGGCCGGGAAGGGAAGCTCCCACGGATATGACGTTGCTGATCCGATGCGAATCAATTCAGAGCTGGGAACCGAGGAGGAGTTCGATGATCTGGTCCGCAAGCTGGAGAGTTATGGAATGGGACTTCTCCTGGATATTGTTCCCAATCACATGGTGGCGAGTTCTGAAAATCCGTGGTGGATGGACGTGCTGGAGAACGGACAGGACTCCGAATACGCCGGCTACTTTGATATCGACTGGCACCCGGCAACGGGAAAAGGAGCATTCCTTCAGGACGGCAAAGTCTTACTCCCGGTCCTGGGAGATCTTTATGGCAATGTCCTTGAAGCCCAGGAACTAAACCTGAAAATTGACGAGAACGGGTTCTATCTTCGTTATTACGAGCATCGGTTTCCAGTGAATCCAAGCACCTATCGGGCTATCCTGGAACATTGCCTTGAAGCCGCCCGGACCCTCAAGGATGGCAATTCCCCGGTGGTCGAGGAAACGTCCCATGTGCTGGAAGCCGTCAAGCGCCTGGCGGCAAAAACAGGTTCCGATCAACAGCGTATGGAGAGAAGGCGCGATGCCCACAAATGGATCAAGCACCGTTTGTGGGAGATCTATCAACACTCACCCGGCCTGAAGCAATGCCTGGATGAGACCCTGAGGTTTTTCAATGGCGCCCAGGGCGACGCGAAAAGCTTCGATCCCCTGGACCGGCTTCTGTCTGCCCAGGCCTATCGCCTGGCCTTCTGGAAGATGGCGGCGGAAGAGATCAACTACCGGCGGTTCTTTGACATCAATGAACTCGTCGGGCTGCGGGTCGAAGATCCGCGGGTGTTTGACGCCCGGCACGGCCTGATTGCCGGGCTTGCCAAAAGGGAAGACGGGATTGGGCTCCGTGTGGATCACGTGGACGGCCTCTACGATCCCCGCCGGTATCTGGAACGGTTGCAGGCTGCGGTCGCCGGTGATGATGGAAACCGCAGGCGGATGAATCGCTACATTATTGTGGAGAAAATACTGGGACGCGACGAGTCCCTGCCCGGCGACTGGCCCGTAGCGGGAACCACGGGCTACGATTTTCTGAACGCAGTGAATGGGTTGTTTGTCGACGCGAACGGACTCAGCACACTTGAAAAAGATTATCGCCGATTTACGGGCTGCGAGCTTTCTTACGCAGAGGTCTGTTATCGGCGCAACAAGCAGGTGATTCACCAACTCTTTGCGGGTGAACTGGCTGCCTTCAGTCACTCCCT
>Ga0307373_10009472_pt1 | contig 14552 bp, 15 predicted proteins | sample OX2MG_FD_202534 | JGI IMG/M metagenome (GOLD analysis project Ga0307373, IMG submission 202534) | Soil microbial communities from Risofladan, Vaasa, Finland - OX-2 | ecosystem: Environmental > Terrestrial > Soil > Coastal area > Acid sulfate soil | place: Finland: Risofladan, Vaasa | collected... | reverse complement strand
GCAAATACGCGCGTCGACCAGTGCACCAAGAAGGGCAACCATTCGACGATCGGCTCGCCCTTGCGCGTGACGAAGGCGCTGGCTAGGAACAACGTCCAGAGCGGACCCGTCACGAGGAGACCGAACCCGCCACCAACCAGGAGGCCGAGCAGCACCGTCGCGAACGCCACGCCGATGGCGCTACAGCGCAGGGCCGAAAAGCCGAGCATCATTCCGCGCGTCGGACGCCGGGCGAATCGCACCGTCGAGGGAGCGGTGAGTGCGCTCACGACTCACTCATTTCGGGGTTCGGGCGGCGTGACGGGGAACGGTGGTGGCGCTAGAGATGGCGAGTCTGGCGCCGCACGGTGCGTCGCCGGCGGTCCAGGCGGCGCTGGCGACTGCGTAAATGACGTTGGAGTACTAGGAGCGTCGGCGTCGACGCTGCGAGCCTCAGGACTCGGGACTGGGGGTGTTAGAGAGCGGCCAGATGAGTTCGATGTCGCGTCTCGCGTGCCATGAAATGGACCGCCAGCGCGCGGAACGACGGGTGATCCACTCACGCCACCACCTAGTGCCCCGTCGACTGGCGCACCGCGTGAGACTCCATTCTTTGCGGCGCTGGAGATTTCTCTTCGCACTCCGTCGCCGGCGTGCGCCGCGCCAGCAACGACGCCACCGCCGACAAGGCTGGCCGCACCCGCAGCGGACGCCCCCGCTTTCGCGGACGTCGCGACGTCACCACCAATCGGACCAAGTCCGGAACCGGGTGGTGGCGCCAGTGACCCCGAACGACTTCCCGAGAGCATCATCGCTGAATACTTCATCTGCGCGGCCTTCTGTGGGGCGCCCACCACCGTCGATGCTCCCGAGCTGGCGTGCGACGCCGAACCCGCCATCGTGGCCACGTGGTCACCCGTGAAGTGCACAATTCTGAGAGCCATCCACGGCGAGAACCCGGCGACGAGGAGGATGAGCAGGCCCGTGATCTCCTGGGTTATCGCCGTAAAGGGTGTGGACCCGGCCGGTGTACCCATGCCGCCGAGAACCCCTAGCCCGATGACGAAGATGATGATCAGGATCAGTTTGGAGAAAACCAGCGCGAGCATGGCTTCGAGCCACTTGCGCACCCAGCCTCGTGAGAGATCGGCGACCCCACCGGCGAAGGCCAGGGGCGCGAAGATCGCGGTGACGATGATGAGCATTTTTCTAATGACGAGCGCGAACCACACAACGGCCACGGCGCAAATCGCGAAAAGCGACAGAATCAATACGGTGGCGGGAGTGGCCAGGACCGTCGTGAACATGGTGCCGGCAATGATCTTGGTGCCCATGGTCGCGATCGTGCCGCCGGTCGCGATCTTCACCACGCCGACGCAGATCTTGTCAACGGCGCCGAGGAGAATGTCCAGACTCGCCAAGGTAATCGCACAGCCCACGGTCGCGATTACCAAACCGCGCAGCGCACGAGCGATGCCGCCCGCGTCGTGCTTTAGCGCCGAGAGCGCCAACTGAATAATGAACAACCCGAGACATACGACGGCGGCAATGGACACGACGATGCCCAGGTCGAGCTCGAAATTGGCGCCACTGAGCGAGATCGCCGTCGACGTGGACAACTGTTGCCAAAGCCAATTAATTGCGGAGTCGGCGGTGTTCCCAAAGGCCGACGCGACGCTACTGAACACCGAGGTCGTGACGGTGGTGCCCAAGCTGCCAATCGATTTGACAACGAGGCAGAGGGGGTTGAAGTTGTTACACACTAATTAACGGTCCAGTAGTCCACGGCCACGGCGCCGTAGCCGGGGTGCCACGACGCCCCACCGAGGGTGAGTGCGAAGGAGAACGACTCGACTAATGGAGTGCGGCCAGGAGTCGTTACCGTGAGCGTCCCGGACACGTCGTAGATCACCATGAGTGGATCTACCGACTCCCAACCGGCGCTCAGGGCCTGCGTCCACGCCGGATTAACCGAGATCACGAGAGCGCTGACGCGCCAGATCGTTCGCGCCGCCGCTTTCGTGGTCCACTGGGTCAACGTGGGCAGTAGGGCCGGACCCGTCGTGAGTGAATCGGGAAGCATCTTCGCTTGCGCCGTCGCGGGGATTTCGATCATCGTGTTCGGCGCGTTGTTATAGCTCGCCCAGGCGAGTAGTTCACTCCTCGTGGACGTGGCGAAATCTATGTCCAGGAGTTCTTGCGTGAAGGCCATTGCGTACATGGTGGGTGACGACGAGTCCGCTCCGTCGATCGGTGGAAACGCGACGCCGGCGGCGGGTTGCGGAAACTTCGCCGCCTCCAACGCGGCCAAACCATCAAGGTTCGAACTCTGAGTCATTGCTTGGTTGACGGTCCGCTCGACCGCCGTCTGGGGTGGGGTGATCCGCAGCGGCCGGTACGTGGTCGCCGTACTTTCTGTATTTGCGGACCCGGTCCGAACAGTCGCTCCCTTGGTCGGTGACACCGACGAACCCCGTAGGACGACTAGCGACACCACAACCACCACTGCCACCAGGACCACCAGGGCCGAAATCAGTAGCTTCGTGCGCGCAGATCCCCAGAAGATTCTCATTAGCTGAGACTCGAGCCGAGGTTGTAGAACGTGTTGATCAACAAGTCCGAGCCGCCGATCAGCAAGGCGGCGACGAGGCACACCAGCAGCCCCATCTTTCCTTTGCTCGACCACTGCGGATTGGCACCGTGGTGTCCAATCGCCATCACAATGGCGCACCCCACAAACCCGGCAAGGGAGAGCACGAGGCCAAAGGCCATGAGCGAACCTACGAGCTTTGACAAGGTACTGATGCCGGGGATCGCCGTGCTGTTCGGTGTGACGTTCACGCCGCTGGCCACGAGCCTGGCTGCTACGAGTTGTGTAATCACTACTGCTCCTTTATTGGGGTTGACTTTCTCTTTCGACGCATTTCGCTTACGTTCGATCTCAGCTAACCGACGTGGCGAATCCCGGAGAGACCGCCGCTGACGAAGTCTGAGTACGGCTGGACAATGACGCCGAACTGGACGTCGACCGCCGACTCCACGAGCCCGTCGCCGAGGTAGATCCCCACGTGGCCGGGGTTCGCAAGGGTTCCGTCACTCCCTGGTACGAGGACCAGATCACCCGGTGATACCTCCGCGTAAGAGGCCACGGCGGTGCCTTCGTTGATCTGATCGCCGGTGTAGTGCAGCAACGCCACGCCGGCCTGCGCCCAGGCCATCATGGTGAGGCCCGAACAGTCGAAGGCCGTGGGGCCAGTACCGCCCCAGAGATACGACTTGCCGAGCTGGGCCAAGGCGTAGGTGATCACCACCGTCTCCGCGGTCGTGGCGTCGGCGGGGATTACGTAGTTCGGTGGCAGGCCGTTGTTGTTTACTGGTGAACTGGGCAACGTGACTAGAGCTGCCGCGCCACAGTCTGGGTTTGAAACCAGTGTTGTGGTGGTGGTCGTTGTAGTAGAGCCGGCCCTAGCTGGTGGTTGGATTCTCGATATAGCGCAGACCGCGGCTTGGGCCGTCCCACCCACGGTGCTGAACAGGATGACTAGTCCCAGCAGAGACACGGCGAAGCAAACGAACGGAGCGACGATAAGTAGCACGAGCTTGTTCACGACGACACTGACCCTTCAACGAAAGAGTTCGGCGGCACTTGAAGTCGAATGGAACCACTTTTGGCCATTTAAAGCCTCCGATATTGGGCGTGCAGCGCAACGGTCGCGCCAACTCGCGCTTTCAGCGGGTCAAGTTGAAGTAATCAATAACCCTTGATTTCGCCCACGACTTCTAGCGCACACATCGACCAGAATTCCGCATTGTGTTTGGCTACCAGCGGCAAGCGGTACAATGCCTAACCAATTAAAAGTCAGCAGCTTTGACATTGAGTGGCGTGCGAGCGGAAGAGACGAGAGACCCTGGCGGGTAGCCGAATTACTGCCAGGGTCCGACTATTCGCCAGCGACTCAAACGGTGGATCTTGTCGAGAGACCACTTTTCGTAAGGTTCCTCGATAATTTGATACCCGGTAACATCCGATTTGATTGGCGCTTTAGGCACTTCAGATGCGCTCTGATCTAATCCCCTAGGATCTTTCAATCCCTGAGGAAGAAAGGTTCATATTCATCTGGCGCCGGATGGAGTCACTCCCAGCCAGACTCCAACACATTCGCAAGCGCAGAAAGTCCGTGGTTCATCATGTGTGGTCCAAGTAGATGGGCCGTAACACCGATTACCTCAATAACTTCGACCACGGAAGCACCTTCGCGAAGCGCTTTCCTGATGTGGTTGTCAATGAACGGACTTGGCCATCGAACCGCACAGTCGAGGGCAATTATAAGGAATTCTTTCGTCTTTGAATCAATCTCGGTCAACTGTTCTCCGGAACGAGCCCAATCTAGATACGACTCTAGAAGGGGCGGATAGTGTTCCAAAAGTACATCTTGCCATCTGCTTACAACTAAACCTTGACGTTCAATTTCGTTACGCAGTTCAGACTCATCCACTGTGTCCACCCTTTCTCTTACGACACATTGTTAACCACCCCACTGCGTACTTCGCGATGTATTGTGCGTTGACATTCGCTGAACTCAAGTTTGGTAAACGGACTTTTCTAATGGAATCGCGAGTCCTCCGACAATACGGGCCACAGATATGTAAAAGGAGACGAGGACAACGAGCTCCACCAACTCTTGGTCATTGAAGTGCAATTGCAGTTGCGCCCATGTTCCGTCAGACAACTCGCCTTCGCCAACCAATTCAGAGGTGGCTCCCAGTACTGCGGCTTCTCTTTCCCCCCACTCGAAAGGAGAGCTATTTGCAATCGCAACGATCTCATCTCCCTCTAAACCCGAAGCTCGAGCCCGCGCCAGGTGCTGTTCCCACTCATAGGCACTGTTGCAAAGCGCTGCGGTCCGAAGAATTGCCGCTTCGCGTAACCGTGACGAAAGTGTACCGGAACTCAATTGAGCACCAAGATCTGAGAATCGAACCAGTAGGTCATAATTGACGCTAAGTACCCGGAAGATATTCAATTCCTTTTTGCGCGACCGTCCCAATTCGATAAGCAATTCCGTCGTTGGTTTGTCCTCCGGCCGCTCCAATGCTGTTAGACGAATTCGAGTATACGAACGCAGGGATTCATCCATACTCAACACTCAAGGGCACACGACTACTCGACCAAACGCCGTTCCGGATTCAACAAGAGCGTGCGCCTCAGCGATTTTATCTAGCGAAAACACCTGGGCGACCAACGGTCGAATCTGACCAGTTTCCACCAGTTTCACGACATCACGAAGTTGTTCGCGGCTAACGCTGCCAACGCCAGAAAGCGTGATGCGCTTGAAGAAGATTCTTGCCAGGTTAATTGAGACTTCCTCGCCAACCAATTGTCCTACGACAGCGTATCGGCCATGCGCATCAAGACTTCGAAATGCAGAAGTGAACACGGAACTGCCAACCGTGTCAATCACGACTTCGACTCCGCCACCCGTGCGACGACGAACCTCTTCCGAGAAGTCCTCTCCGGCACCGCTCACGATGACGTCGTCGGCTCCGAGATCAAGCAACCGTTGGGCCTTCTCATTTGACCGCGTGTGTCCGAGTACCCAGGCGCCACTCGCTTTCGCAATCTGAATACTGGGAATGCCAATGCCCCCACTGGATCCAGTTACGAGAACCCGATTACCGATCCGAACCGACGCTACGTCTCGCACGGCATTTAATGCGACGCCCGTTGCCGCGCCCAACATGCACGCTTCTTCCATTCCAACGTTCTCTGGAATTCGCGCAACGGAATCCCCATAAACCGCCATGTATTCTGCATACCCGCCCTTATTGCCTTTGCGATCACGGCAAGAAGTCTCGAATCCCGACCTGCACAGGCGACAGAACCCGCATCCGTGCCATGGGATCATTGCGACGCGGTCACCAATGTGCACGTCGTCACCAATAGCGTCGCCAACAGCTACAACGGTCCCTGCGGCCTCTATACCAGGGATTTCCGGCAACTTGACTCCCCGCTTGTACACACCATTGCGCTCAACGATGTCGTGATATGAAACCCCGGCAGCCGCTACTTTGAGAAGAACTTGTGTCGATCCGATTACAGGTACCGGCACTGACTCGACCTTCAAAACTTCCGGACCGCCGTTTTCCCGTAACACGGCTGCTCTCATCATCGCTGGAATCATCACCGAACTCCTTCTGAAGTTCCAACCTCAACAAAGGCAATCGTTCGATAACCATTCGACCACTCTTCAACCGCTGCGTGAACCGCTTCTCCGATGGACGGTCTCCTGAGGCTCTTTTCTCCAGTCTCCGTGAGCAACCGACCATACATTCGGAATCCTTCGTTTAGTTCTGCCGTAATCACTGTGTAGGGAATCTCAGAGTAAGTAGAAAGATAGACCTTGTGATAGCGAATCCAACTAAAAACTGTCGCATCGCCAGCCGATGTTCCCCACGTCAGTTCGTACGATCCGCAGTAAGGACACAGCGGCGCTGACGGTACGCGATACCGAGCGCACGAAACGCATTGCTGAACTCGAAGTTCATTCTCTCGAAGGCCATCCCAGAAGCCCTGGCTTGCGTTACTAACTTCGGGCATCAACTCGGCGGCAATATCGGATTCACGATTTATAACTGAAAGCATTCAAAACATCCTTTCTCTGTTCGGTTAGGCGTCTGCGCCAAAAATGATCGAGTCACCGATTGCCGTTGCATATTGGGCCAACTTGGCATCGCGAACTTGGCGGGGACCACATTTGCCACGGACCTGACGGACTAATTCAACCATTTGCCCCCAGCCTCCAAAAAGTGACTCCGAGAGGTGACCTCCACTTGTGTTGACTGGAAGTTCACCACCCAACTCAATACGACCGTCTTGAATGAAATCGAGAGCCTCGCCCGGTCCACAGAATCCGAAGCGTTCGAGCGCCCAAAGAGCACCCGGTGAGAAAGAATCGAACACACCTAAAACGTCGACGTCCGTAGGTGCAACGCCCGCCATATCGAAGACCCCCAAATCGAAATCGGTCGACTTGAAATCAAATGTGTCCGCTTGATTGATTCCTAGACCGGGCTGTCCAAAAATAAATTGGTTCGGACCACCACTCAAACCTTGCATGCCGAGAAGATAAACGGGGATCGAGCGCAAGTCCTTGGCCCGTTCGGCGGAAGTCACAACGATGGCAACTCCGCCATCGGCAACCACGGAACAGTCAAAGAGTCGGAGTGGCTCGGCGATGAATCGGGACTCGAGGTAATCCTCCATCGTTATGGGTTCGCGCATTATCGCGCGCTCATTCAAGCTTGCGTGGCGGCGAAACGCCACGGCAACTGCACCAAGTTTGTCTGGACTACCCCCGTATCGATGAAGATAGCGCTGAAACGACATCGCCATTCCCCCAATTGGAGCTGCCAAGCCGACAGCGGGCGTCTCCGCGTGTGGGCCTCCGGCATCGCGAACGGCTTCATAATAGGAAGGTCGGCCCGGCTTACCGTGTTGGTCAAACTGAGTGTTTCGACTTGCTGCCAAGCAGACGACTGTTTCGGCCAGACCACCGTGAATCGCGAGCGCAGCGTGTTGTACCACTGATGAGCTGAACCTGCCATGATTCCAGCTTTGAGCTCCGAATCGGATATTCAGTGCCAACAGCCGTGCAGTTGCGTCGTAGTCCATCCCTCTCGGAGAACCATGATTCACTACCAAACCGTCGACGTCATTGCGGCTTAGCCCCGCATCATCAAGTGCAACCTTTACTGCTTCGTCTGCAAGGTCGAGTGCGGTCTTGTCTGGGTACGTACCAAAGCCAATCGTGGCGACGCCAACCACGGCGACCTCGCCTCGCAGTGCCGCCGCTCTTTTGGTGGCAGTCGTCATTCGACTACGACTCCATCATTGAAGAAACGGTTGATTTCGTCCGAGTCGTACCCGATCTCCAAAAGCACCTCTCTTGAATCACGCCCGAGGGGAGCGGCATCTATTCGCACCTGCCCGGGTGACCGATCGAGCTTGATCGGTATTCCGGCGGTTCGCACTGACCCCGCCGTCGGGCAATCGATGATCATGTCGCGTGCGGCCGCCTGTTCCTGAAGTACAACCTCTGCCACGTTTCTGATGGGAGCTACGGGGATGCCAAAGGTCTCGCCGGTACTTAACCAATGTTCGATATTGTCGCTGGTGAAAATGGGCCGAAGTATGTCATACAGTTCGTCTTGGTTGACACATCGAGCACTGTTGTCGACGAATCTTGGATCGTATTCCAGGTCTGCACGACCAAGCATCTCGCAAAAAGCGTGCCACATCGGGCCAGCCGAGACTGCAATGTAGAACTCACCGTCGCTGGCCAGAAAGTTGCCGCACGGAGACAGAAACGGAAAATACGGTCCGAACTTTCGCAGAACGTTGCCAGTACCCGTATAGTCCGCGATCCAAGGAGTCATGAACTGCAGAGTCGCCTCGTACAGCGAGGTGTCGACAAGCTGACCCTCGCCGGTGAGATCGCGATGACGAAGTGCGAGCATAATGCCAAGAGCCGCGTGCGTACCGCTGAGAAAATCAATCGTCGAAGGGCCGACCCGAACCGCTGGGCGACCCTCTTCCCCGGTGATGCTCGCCACACCGCCTAATGCCTGCATCTGACTGTCGTATCCGGGCAAGTTGCGCCAAGGACCAGTTTTGCCGAATCCTGAAATGCTGCAGTACACCATATTCGGCTTAATCGCGCGAACGTCTTCATAACCAATTCCCAATCGCTCGGCTACTCCGGCATTGAGATTCTCGATAACGACATCTGCGGTGGCCAAGAGTTTTTTAACAACTTCGAGGCCTTCAGGCGATTTAAGGTCCAGAGCTATGTCGCGCTTATTCCGATTGACGGCGGCGAATAGCGAACTGATATCGGACTTCGGCCCGAATCGTGCGACACCCCATCGTCGACAGTGTTCACCATCGGTTGATTCCACCTTGATGACGTCGGCACCAAAGTCTGCCAACAGCATTGTGGCAACCGGACCCGCGACGTGACCAGTGAAGTCAACGATTCTGACTCCGTCAAGAGGCATTTGAAGTGGCATGGAAAGTGACCTCCTCTGGTGGTGCTTGCAAGCTCCCTTCCGTCGTGAGGAAGGCACACCACGGTTCACCATATCAGATACATGGAGACACGATTGTTTGACATTCAACTAACTAGGAGTTAGCATCTGCATCGTATGTCAATGAGAACTATCCGAAATTGAGGAACGATGGACGAACGAGACGATTCCAAGCCAGACGAGATCGTTGATCATGGCCAGTTCCAAATTACGAAGCGTGGAGGTCAATTCGTCATCGACGGAAAGTCCTGTTCGAAATGTGGCCATCACTTTGCGATGGCGCCACGAGAGTGCCGGAAGTGTGGCGCCAGTCTCGTTGATGCAACGTTTGGACCCCGAGGTGAAGTGTGGTCTTACACAATTGTGTACATGAAAGCGGCAAGGCGGACAACACCCTACACACTTGCCTACATTGATCTGTTGGAGGGCCCACGAATTATCGCCCACGTTCGGGGTGAGTCGGTTCGGCCCAACGTGGGCCAAATGGCCGAACTGGTTGGGCTCACCGATTCAGGTGATCCACTGGTGGTCTGCGTCTGATGCGGCCGGCCCACGTAGCTGGAGTGGGGGTCTCAGAATTCGGTAAATTTCCCGACGTTTCCTTGCCCACTCTCGTCGCGGATTCCGTACAGGCTGCTATGGCGGATGCCGACATGAGCAATGTTGACGCGATTTACTTGGGAAACGTTTACGGGAGTTCTGGAATCGGTCCTCGCGCACTTTCCTCGCTGCATGCTGCTGGAGTGCCGATTGTCACAATCGAAGCCGCATGCGCAAGTAGCACCCTCGCTTTTATTGAGGCGAGTTGGGCCGTTTCAACTGGACGCTACGAAACAGTATTGGTCGTGGGTTGTGAGCAACTAAGTTCTCGATTCAGTGGAGGAATACGTCCAAACTCCGCAGATCCAGAAGGACACGCTGGCCTAGTTTTGCCAGCTCTGTATGCGATGGCGGCCAACAGGTACATCGAGTATTACGGATTGACGCACGAGCAACTCGCGATGGTGTCGGTAAAGAACCATGAAAATGGCGCAAAAAACCCTCGTGCGCAGTATCGTCGCGCCGTCACGTTAGATGAAGTAATGAATTCGCCGATGATTGCTGATCCACTCACATTGCTGCAATGTTGCCCCATTTCTGACGGCTCGGCTTCAGCGGTCATTACGGCCCGAGACCATCCGAAAGGGATACTCATCGCCGGATACAAATTGGGCTCTGGCGGACTGTGGGATTACGCATCTCCCCACGTATGGGGTTACGACCTTGTTAGCCGAGTCGCTTTAGACGTCTATCGCGATTTGGGGATCACGCCGTTGGAAATCGATCTTTTTGAGGTACATGACGCGTTTACGATTGGCGAGATTGTGACAACTGAGGCCCTCGGTCTCGCGGAGATTGGATGCGGAGGAATGTTTGTTGAGTCCGGTGCGTCTGGTCTGGATGGTAAAAGCCCGGTGAATCCATCGGGTGGGCTTCTTTCCAAGGGTCATCCGCTGGGCGCTACTGGCCTCTCTCAGGTTACTGAGGTAGTCCTGCAACTTCGCGACGAGGCCGGCGACTGTCAGGTCGATGGTGCTCGCCGAGGCATGGTTGAGACAATGGGCGGCGGCGTCTCGATGGTTGATGGCAACGCGTGTGGTGTCATTGTGCTCGAAAACAATCGAGCACAATGACCACAAGAAGTATCGACGGAGGATTTTGGTCGACACAATGGTGAGAGGTGCTGTGAGTCAATCACGATCAAGCATTCGAGATGTCCTTGATCGGATTTTCCCGAGGGTTGATACTCCGGATGGAGAGAAGGAGTGCCTCATCCATGACGGGGTAGCAATCAGTTATTCAGATGTCGGGACTGCGATTCGATCCGTTGGCGCTGGTCTCGCTCAACGTGGCCTCCGACCACAAGATGGCGTTGCCATACTCGCTGACAATTCTCCCGACTACGTGATCGGCTTTCTCGCCTCGCTTTATTTTGGATACAGACTTACGCCATTGCAGGTCAAGGCTTCGCGCGAGACGTGGCGATGGATCACTGAGGCGTCAAACTCGAAAGCCATTATTTCTGACGCTTCACATAGCGATGATGGTGCTTACCTCGAAGCAGAAATTGACTCCGTGACCTTCGCCGCGATCATTTCTGAATTGGCGACGGAAGTAACCGCTGGATCAACTGCGGACAATTTCGATCCGCCAGAAGTGTCTGATGTGGCGATGATCAGTTTTACGGGTGGTACGACGGGCAATCCGAAGGGCGTTATGCAGACCTACGACGTCGTCCAGCAGAACTTATTGATGGAGTTGAGCGAATGGCCGTGGCCAGAGCGACCACGATTGATCGTCACAACACCACTCAGCCACGGTGCCGGTTACATGGTTTTGCCGACGCTGTATCAAGGCGGTGCGGTCATCACAGGACGTTTCGCGACACCCCAAGAAATCACGAATGCGATCACTGAAACCGGAGCTGACAGCGTATTTCTCGTTCCGTCTCTCATGTATAAATTGCTTGATCTTTCCGATGCGGAACGTTCTACGTTGAGGAAGCTTAAATTCACTGTGTACGGCGCTTCCCCTATCCTTGCAAGTCGGCTCGCGGACGTCCTCAATTGCTTTGGGGGCAAAATCGTTCAGTTGTACGGACAAACTGAAGCACCGATGATCGTCACGAGCCTGAGTGACGCGGACCATCGACGAACCGACCGTGCTGATCTTCTCCTATCTTGTGGTCGTCCAGTCGCTGGCGTTTCAGTTCGAATCGTGACCGATGGAAGAGACGCCGAGATTGGTGAGGTTGGCGAGATCTACGTTTCCGGTCCGCTGGTATGCGCTGGGTACTGGAACAATCCGGAAGAAACGGCGGCAGCTTTCGTCGACGGTTGGCTCCACACCGGTGACCTAGCCCATCGAGACAGTGAGGGCTATCTGTATCTCGTAGGCCGTTCGAAAGAGATGTTTATCTCTGGTGGCCTCAACATTTATCCGAAAGAAGTGGAAGACGTCATCGGTGAAATCGAAGGGATCGCTGCTGTAGCCGTCATCGGAATCCCAGACCCACTATGGGGTGAGGCGTCTGCGGCCTTCGTCGTTGCAGATGGCGTCACCGCTGACCAACTTCGAAACTACGTCCGTGATCGCAAGGGATCAATTTTGGTTCCGAAGATCGTCGAATTCATTGAGTCGCTACCGCTCACCGAAGTGGGCAAACCGGACAAGCGGGCGCTCAGGACCAAATACACCGATAAACAACGAGGATAGTTGGGTCTAGAGGTCGATTGCCGCAAGAGTTGCTCGTCGATAGCAATCTGAGATTGCTGACGACAACTCATGGTCTCAGAGAATGAATTCTCCTCAAGGAACGCGAATTCCCAGATCGAGCGATCAATCGCCGTGACTCTGGAGGGAATCCACGCTGCCAAGATAGATGTCCATAAGGGCGCCGTTTTGTGAGAGCTCTCGGGTCGTACCTGATGCCACGACATTTCCGTTCGATAGAACGAGGGCTCGTTGTGCCAGCTCCAAGCTCATTGCGACATTTTGCTCGATTAGAAGCACAGATATTCCCAAATCCGCGTATCGTTTGATTTCATCAAATGTCTCTTCGACGAGGTACGGAGCCAAGCCAAGCGACGGTTCATCGAGGATAAGAAGTTTTGGATCGCTCAGCATCGCTCTTGCAAGGACCAGCATTTGCTGTTCACCCCCGCTCAATGTGCCGGCCGCTTGCTTCAATCGTTCACTGAGTCGTGGGTAGCGAGCCAAAATAGAATCGAGACTGATGGATTCTCGTCCATACTTATGACCCAATTTTTGTGACACAACTCCAAGTTTCAGATTCTCCATGACGGTCAAGTCGCGAAATACTCCTCGACCTTCCGGAACGCTAACGATTCCTCTCCGTCCCCGTTGATAGGCGGCCAACTTGTCAATGCTCTTGCCCATAAAGCGAATGCTCCCCGAAACGGGAGGGACGAGACCTGCGATCGTCGAAGCGAGTGTGCTTTTTCCGGCGCCATTCGCGCCGAGGATTGCCACGATCTCGCCGACGCCGACACTCAGTGTCACGCCGTTCAACGCAACGGTGCTTCCATAGCGAACTGACAAGTCCGTGACTTCAAGAAGTGTTTCGACGCTCTCACTCATGTCAATCACCGCGCGTCACTGCAGCTGCAGCCTTAGAGCCTAAGTAAGCCGTCACCACTGCTGGGTCTCTCAAGACATCACCAGGAAGTCCGTGGGCAATCACCTTCCCGGCATCCAAGGCGACCATGACATCCGAAAGATCATCGGACAAGAAACTGACATCGTGTTCAATGATGAGCATCGTGATTTTCCGCTCATCTCGCAGACGCAATATTGCTAATCGTAACTGATCTTTTTCGCTGGGAGTCATGCCACTTGCAGCCTCGTCAAGAAGTAGGAGTTTCGGGTGAGCCATTACGGCACGACATATTTGTGCGCGCTGTGCAATCGCATATGGAACTTGACTCATCTTTTGATTCGCCCAATCCTCGATCTCAAACTCCTTCACCAATTCCATCGCTTCCAGGAGAATATCCCTGGCGGCCCTACGACCTCGGAAATCTCCTAAAAAGCACCAAATCAGCGAGGAGTCATTTCTGTGATGCCCACCAGTGATGACCGTTTCGAGTACTGATTCTTCTCCACAAACTTCAGGAGCCTGAAACGTCCTTGCGATTCCGAGGCGAATAATTTGAGACGACGAACGACCTTTCAGATCTCTCTCGCAGAAGATTATTGTTGAATCCTGAGAGACACGTACTTGCTTAGATATGGCATTCAACATTGTCGTCTTGCCCGAGCCATTAGGCCCGATCATTCCGACAATTTGCCCCGCTTCTATCTTCAAAGAAACGTTTGACAGAGCTGCGACTCCCCCAAATCTCACGTTAAGTCCGACTATTTCGAGCACGCGAAACCCTTCGTCAACGCGGCCATAATTGATGTGAGTGCTGCAAAGTAGGAATTCCTGGCCCGAGTCACGGATTCACGACCTCCGAATTGTTCAGTCTGATCTTTCCTCTCGACACCAGTGACCGGTTCAAACGACGAACAATCGGCAACCTCGGCGGAATCACAATCAGCAATATGGCAACTCCGAAAATGATCGAAGACAACCCCAAATATTGATCGACGAGTTGAGGTAGTCCGCCTACAAATAGTCCTCCAAGGATCACCCATGCAGGATTTCGCAAGCCTCCTATCACCGCACCAAAAACGATATAAACAGAGACCCACACGTCAAAGTCACTAGGCGATACGTAACCTGTCAACACCGCAAAGAGTCCCCCGGCCAATCCAGCTAAAATTCCTGCATAGACAAACGCTGCCACTTTGTACGCCTTTGTGGATATTCCGAAAGAAGCTGCAGCTCTTTCGCTATCGCGTGCGAGACGCAACGCACGACCAAACCGGCCATTCAGCAACCGAATCTGAAGAAACATAATCACAATCAGTACTGCACCGAT
>Ga0307373_10009467_pt1 | contig 14559 bp, 11 predicted proteins | sample OX2MG_FD_202534 | JGI IMG/M metagenome (GOLD analysis project Ga0307373, IMG submission 202534) | Soil microbial communities from Risofladan, Vaasa, Finland - OX-2 | ecosystem: Environmental > Terrestrial > Soil > Coastal area > Acid sulfate soil | place: Finland: Risofladan, Vaasa | collected... | reverse complement strand
TCCACCCCTGTCGAACCCGAAGGAGAAGCCAACGCCGCATGAATACCGCAACGAAACCCCATTCCCACCCGGAACACGGCCGGCCGAAGACCGTGAAGACGATGCAGCTCTCCACGCCGGTGGGCAAGCTGATGCTGTGCGCCGATGACGACGGGCTGACCCACCTGGTCCTCCCGGGTGCGCCGAGACCACTGCAGTCAACCGGTGTCGAAGAGGACGACGGTGGCCAAGATGTCGGGATCCATCATCATCTGCTGGAGGCGGCGACCCAACTCGACGAGTACTTCGCCGGGGAACGCAAGAGCTTTGAGCTCGCGCTCGACCCCCAGGGCACCCCGTTCCAACGCAAGGTGTGGTTCGCTCTGGCCGACATCCCGTACGGCGAAACGATCAGCTATGGCGATCTGGCCCGCCGGGTCGGGAGACCCAAGGCGTTCCGGGCCGTCGGGCAGGCCAACGGGAAGAACCCGTTGGCCATCATCCTGCCCTGTCACCGGGTCATCACCTCGGAGGGAACGATCGGTGGGTACGGCGGTGGGCTCCCGATGAAGCGTGAACTGCTGGCGTTGGAAGGTGTGGCCTCGTTCCGTTGAGTGGTGGCCACCTGCGGCCGCAACCCTCGTCCTCTATTCGCCGAACAGGAAGCCGTAGTTGGCACCACGTCGCAGATGGTGGCCACCGTCGACGGCCACATTATCCCCGGTGATCCACGAGGACTCCGGCCCGGCCAGGAATCTCACCGCCGAGGCGATGTCCTCCACGGTACCCAGCCGGCTGATCGGCATCTCGGCGAGATAGTCGTCCAACAGCGGACCTCCGGCAGTAATCGGAGCCATCAACTCGTCATCCACGATCCCGGGTTGCACGGTGTTGACCCTGATGCCTGAACCGCCCAGCTCCTCGGCGGCGCACTTGCACAACATGTCGATCCCCGCCTTGGCCGAGCCGTAGGCCCAGAGGTAACGGTGGGGGAAGGCTCCGGCTCCCGACGACATCCCGATGATGGAGCCGCCCGGGGCGGGTCCACCGTTGACGCCGGTACCGACGCCGGCGCCCATCAGCGGGGCCCCGTGCTTGATGCACAGGAACGTGCCGATGAGATTGAGGTCGACGGTAGCCCGAACCTGATCCAGGTCGGCGCCGATGATCGGCCCCATGTGGTGGGCTCCACCGGCATTGGCGAAGAGGATGTCGAGCCGGCCGCGCTCCTCCGCGGCGGCGGCAATGGCACCAGCGATCTCCTCCTCGTTGGTGACGTCGGCCACCACATAACGGGCGGTTCCCCCCGCCGAGCCGGATCCGGACGCCGAGGACGCCGCTGCCGACAATGCCCCAACCGCGTGTTGCAACTTCTCCTCGGTCCGCCCGCAGATGGTCACATGGGCACCGTCGGCCACCAGGCGCAAAGCCGTCCCGAGCCCGATGCCGCTCCCACCCCCGGTCACCAGGGCCGACAGCCCGACGATGCCGGTTCGCTCCGAGTTCCCATTTGCCATGTCGTTGTCCTCTCTTTGCCAGGATCGTTCTTTGCCACGATCGAATGGGGCGGTATCGGCGGTGTGCGTTCACTCGCCGCGCCGAACCGGCCCCCTACGGTCCGTGCTACACAATGACGGCTGAGTGGCGAATGATACGGCTCCGGACCGGCGCCGGAGGCCCAACAGCTCGGAATGACATGGGGAGTCGCGTGTGGCTGATAGGGAACTGAACCTGGCCGACCTCTTCGAAGTCGTGGTGGACACGGTGCCCGAACGCGAGGCGCTGATTGCCGGAGCGGCTCGACGGACGTATCGGGAGTTGGACGAACGAGCCAACCGGGTGGCGCACTATCTCCAGGATCAAGGGATCAAGCCCGGCGCTCACGTCGGCATTCTCGCCCACAACTGCGTCGAATGGCTCGAAGTGATGATCGCTTGCTACAAGGCCCGAGTGGTGCCGATCAACCTCAATTTCCGCTATGTCGCCCCCGAGCTCCGCTACGTCGTGGACAACGCCGACCTCGAGGTATTGGTCTACGAGCGTGCCCTGTCGTCGTTGGTGGCCGAGGCATTGGCTCTCTCGGCCGACACCGACACCGACACCGACACCGACACCGGCGCCGACCCGGATGCCCGGACCACCGGAAACCAGAGCCGCGAGGCCGAGGCCGGGCACGAGGCCGAGGTGCCCGGCCTGCTCATCGTCATCGAAGACGGCTCCGGCCCGTCAACCGAACCCGCCTTTCCCACCGTGGAGTACGAGACAGCCCTGGCCGGGGCCAGCCCCCAACGCGCCTTCGCCCCCCGTTCGGCTGACGATCTCTACGTGCTCTACACCGGCGGCACCACCGGGATGCCCAAGGGAGTCATGTGGCGGCAAGAGGACATCTTCTTCAGCGCCATGGGTGGTGGTGGGTGGGGTCGGGACCCCATCACCGCCGCGGAAGAATTGGCCGAGAGGCTGCCGGTCGACGATGCGAACCGTGTGGTGCTGTTGGTGGCCGGGCCGATGATGCACGGCAACGCCCAGTGGGTGGCATGGAATGCCTTCATGATGGGCGGGACCGCCATCCTCTATACCTCGCACCGATATGACGCCGATGAGATATTGAGGCTGATCGGAGACGAGGGCGTGGTGTCGGTGGGGTTGGTGGGTGATGCCATGGCCCGCCCGCTGGTGGAGGCACTTGCCGCCGCGGAGCCAGGGACCTACGAGACCTCGACGTTGGCGGCGGTCGGATCGGGCGGGGCCATGCTGTCCAAGACCGTCAAGGACGAGCTGGCGGAGCAACTGCCCAACATCATGGTCCGGGACACGTTCGGTTCGAGTGAAAGCGGAGCCCAAGGGTCGGTCGAGATCGGCGCCGCCGGACCCAGGTTCGCGATGGGCCCCGAAACCACTGTGCTCGATGAGGATCTCCGCCCATTGACTCCGGGGGACGGCCGGATCGGACGACTGGCCAGAACCGGGCGCATCCCGCTCGGCTATTTCAAGGACACGGTGAAGTCGGCAGCAACCTTCCCGGTCGACGCGGCCGGCGTTCGATGGTCGGTGCCCGGCGACCTGGCCACCGTCGAAGCCGACGGCACCATCACGGTGTATGGCCGAGGTTCGGCCTCGATCAATTCCGGGGGAGAGAAGATCTTCCCTGAAGAGGTCGAGGCGGCGGTGAAAGCCCATCCCGCCGTCTACGACGCCATCGTCGTGGGTCTTCCCGACGACCGGTTCGGCGAGCAGGTTGCGGTGGTACTCCAGGCCAAATCCGGGGCGGAGGAGGTGACCCTCGAGAACATTCAGGCTCACTGCCGATCCCTGATCGCCGGGTACAAGGTTCCCCGGCAGATGATCCTGGTTGACGAAATCCCCCTCACCGCGGCGGGCAAGCCCGATTCAAAAGCGGCCAAAGCCCTGTTCTGACTGCGGCCCTCGAACGGTGGCGCATGGACTGCCGGCGCCTCTCCGGCCGGAAACCCAGCCGCTCCCGCCCACGACCGGTCATCTACCTCACCGTCGACAGGCGGGCTCCCACTACGGCGGCGATGCCGGCGATGACCCGATGGCCGGCGGCGGCGAGGATTCCTGGGGTGATGTCCACCGATCGGTGCTGCCCGGCGTCGGGCCACAGTCCGACGACCCGTGCCGGCACCGGGCGGGCCGGCGACCTCAGCGACGCCACCAGGGCCAGGAATCCGAGCTCGGCTTCCCACCCGTTGGCCGGGACCCCGCTCGCCACCGAGACCACCGTCGTCCGCCCGGCCCCACCGCCGGCCCCACCGCCGGCATCACCGCCGGCATCACCGCCGATCCCACCGCCGATCCCACCGCCGGCCTCACCGCCGCCTGACGTTTCGATCGGAATCTGTACCTCGGACCGGCCCTTGAGCCGAACGGTCCTCGCCGCCGGGCAGACCCATTGATCGTCCGGTCCTCCGAGTCGAACCGAGGGGGCCAGCGGGCGCCAGTCGATCGATGACCACAGGGCGGTGGCCCAGGTCGCGGCCTCGGCCAGTACCGCCGACCGGGCCGCGGGACTCAATGCCGCCAACCAAGGCTCCCAGTGGAAGGTGCGCCATCCGGTCCGGCCCCACTCGGCGACCGCTTCGCCAGCGATGGGGCCAACCGCTTCGCCCGGGGTCGAGAAGCGGCGTTGGAGGCAGGCGTCGATGGCTGACAGGCCCAGGGATCGGCGAACGAACCTCGGCTTCCAGACGAAGGGCTCCTCGGGGGCGCCCAGAGACTCCGGATCCCGATCGGCCCGGCGGAGGAGGGGAAGGGTGACCACGATCTGATCGCCCACCGGCAGCTTCTCGACCAACGCCGGAACGGCATCGAGCAGGCGGTGACGCACCAGCTGGCGGTCACTCGGACCGATGGGTGCGAGCGGTGGAGCCAGGATCGCCGCGGTGAGCTCCTCAGGTCGGGTCACTTCGCGCCGCCCCTGGCCGTGACGCCCATCCGTTGCCGACCCCGGCCACCGGCACCTCCAGCCGTCCCCTTCCCGGGCCGGCGGGTGGCAGGCCCGGGTGCGACGGTTTCACTGTGCGGCCGGCACAGGGCGCCGATCCCGGCCACGGTCCGCCGAGCGGCGGAGGCCAGCAGCTCGTCGCTCACCGGATCGACATCCAATTCGCCGGTGCGGGTGTAGTAGGTGGCGACCGCAAACGGGGGAGCCGGGTTCCTCAAGGTCTCGACCAGCGCGTAGAAATGGAGGTCCTTTCGATGCTCGGGTCGTCGCGCCCCGGACTTGACCTCCAGGATGGCGACAGAGGCCACGTTCAGCCCCGGCCGCCCGATGGCGAGGTCCACCCGACCCGACAATTCGATCGCTCCCCGGGCCAGACCGACCCGCATGGGTACCTGGGTGCGGGGGAGCCAGGACGGGTCGAGCCTCGGCCACCGGTGGACCAGGTCAGCGGACTGACGATCGACTTCGGCCGTCAGGGCGCCCCGTTCGGCTACCGACAGGTTGTCGATCCATGTCACCAGATCGCCGTGCCGGTCATCGAGTACCAGGGCCTCCACCGCGTCCCTCATCGGATCGCCGATCGCGCCGGTCGTCACCAGCTGCCGAAACAGGGCATCGATGACGACCCCGCAGGCCATTGGCACGGTGGGTGGTTGCACTCGGTCTGAGCGGGCCCGGAGAGGAGACTCTCGGTCCAGCGCCCGGGTCAACAGGTCTTTGGTGACGACGAGCGGCTTGGGTGGACCGGGAACGATGGGTCGCCCGCCGCACCCCGTCGTCGCGACCGCTCCTTGGCAGAGGCCGTGTTCGATGGTCTCTCGAAGCCGCGCCACCCGCTCGGCGTCGGCCGGCGGACGGGGCCGCCCGGTGACCCGGAGGCGGTCGAGGAGGGCGTCCCCAGCCAGAGGAGTCCAGCCTGAGGCAAGCGGAGTCGACCGGGGAGTCGGCTGTTCCCCGATGTTGAGCTCAAGGTCCTCTCTCTCGACGTCCATCACAACCATGTGAGGAGTTTGGCGAATGGCTGTGACAGTCGGTCGAGGCAGGTGCGCTATAGCCTTCTTCCAATGATCCCGGCCGCCGCCAACACCCCTTTTGCCGTCGGGTTCACCCTGTTCGTCGTCGCTTTTGTGATCTTGACCGTGCTGGTCGTTCGCTTCACGATCAGACGTGGACGGATCGCCCGACAGGAGTGGTTGGCCCGGGAGGGAGGCCGGCCGGGCGTCGATGGCGCCCAGCCCGACGGTGACCACCCGGCGCCGCAACTGACCGCATTGGTCCTGGCAGGAGGCGGCACCCGGGGCGCGACTCAGGTCGGGATGCTCGAGGTGTTGGCGGAAAACGGGTTTGTCCCCGACCGCATCTACGGGACCTCGGTCGGCGCGATCAACGGGGCAGCCTTCGCCGGCGATCCGACCGTCGCCGGCGTCGAGCGGATGGCCAGCATCTGGCGGGGGCTCACCGGAGATGACGTCTACCCGTCGCGGTTCGTGCACGGACCCTGGCAGTACCTGCAACAACGCGACTCGATACACCCGAACACCGGGCTCCGGAAAGTCATCGAGGAGGGGATCACCTACGACCGGCTCGAGGACGCCGCCATTCCTTTCGAGGTCGTGGCGACCTCGATCACCGATGGCAGGGAGCGCTGGCTGGTATCCGGTCCCGCGGTGGAAGCGATCCTGGCCTCGGCCGCCGTCCCGGCCATCTTCCCCTCGGTGGAGATCGACGGCGACCGCTTGGTCGACGGCGGGGTCGTCGACAACGTGCCGATCAGCCGGGCCATCGACGCCGGTGCCACCCGGATCTTCGTGCTCCTCTGCGGACCGCTGACGTTCATACCCCCACCGTCAAAGCGCCCGGTAGAGGTGATGCTGAGCGCCCTGTTCATCTCCGTCCACGCACGATTCACCCGCGAGTTGGCCCGGCTCCCCGATGGGGTCGAGGTCATCGTGTTCGCCGGTGACGGAAGGACCTCACGTGACTACACCGACTTCTCGGGGACGGAAACCCTCATCGACGCCGGCCGAGCGGAGGCAACCGACGTCCTGCGGCGGCATGGGCTCATCAATCCGGTACAACTGCCCCGGGCCCACCCGCCGGCACCCGAAGGGCCGGTGTCAGAACCTCCGGTGGTCTCGCCCATCCCGGCCGAGCGGACCTCGGAGGACCTCACCACCCATTGAGGCCGCCGCCCGACCGCCGTCCAGCTGAGGCCGCCGTCGGCGCCCTCAGGATCCGAGGTTGAGAGGCAGCCCCAGCGCGTTGGTCGGCCCGTTGACCGCGCTGTTGGTGGAGGAGAACGGACTGTTGGCGCTGGCACCACCCGTGCTGGACACGGCTCCGGAACCGGTCGTGCCGGTCCCGGTACTCGGGGTCGCGGTACCCGGAACCGAGAGGGCGCCTCCGACGGTGTTCTCCGCGCCGCCGACGACCGTTCCCACCCCCGGGCTGATCGCCCCGGCCACGCCCTGGGCCGCCGACCCGACGCCGCTGATCGCCCCACCGATGGGACCGCCGATGGCCGAGCCGAGATTGTCCACCGCGCCCGATCCGGAACCCGCCGAGGTGACGGTGTTGAGAATGCTGCCGATGCCGAACTCACCCAGACCGAACGGTCCCGCCGGTCCCGCCAAGGAACCGGTTCCCCCTCCGGAGGCACCCGATCCGGAAATCGAACTCGACGCGGCACGCGTCGATCCCGAGCCCGTCGAACCCGAACCTGTCAGGGGCGAACCTGTCAGGGTCGAAGCGCCACCACTCACGATGGGTGAGGTCAGGGCCGGCAGTGCGGTGGTGATCGGCGCCGGGTTCGCGGATCCCGAACCGGCCGCGGGTCCGCCGGCGACCGGCAGCATGAGGACGGTCCCCACGGTGATGGCGACCGCGACGGTGGCCGCGGCCACCGAGGGTCCGAACACCCCGAGGGCGCCGGATCCGAAATCACCGAACGTCCCGGACCCGAGGGACACGACCGCGTTCCGGGTGCCTTCGACCGCGTGGCTGACGCCGTGCTTCATCGCCTTCGGCAGCCGCACTACGGCCCGGGCGGGAAGCACCACCAAGAACCCGATGAGCGCCCCGATCTTGCCCTTCTGCTCGTCGAGAATCAGGAACTCGCGCTTGAGGGCCTGACGAGCCCTCCACAGCAGAGTCTCGACCGCGGTGACCCCGACACCCTCGTGCTCGGCGATCTGCCGGTAGGACCACTCGGATCCCTCACGCATCTGGAGCACCCGTTGGTGTCGGGTCGACAGCTGGCCGAACGCGGTGGCCACCATCTTGGAGTCGACCTCATGGAGGACGGCGTCCTCGATGTCGTAGGTCCCGGTGTCGGCTTCGCTGATGCGTGACTCCTCCACCGGGGTCAGCCGTGAGCGCCGCCGCAGGGTGTCGACGCACAGGTTGGCGGCGATGACGGTCAACCACGGGTAGAAGCGCCGTTCGCCGGCGAAACGGGGGAGGGCACGCCAGGCCCTCACGAACGACTCCTGGACGACATCCTCGGCGTCGTGGGCCTGGCCCAGACGCTGCATGCAGAATCGGTACAGCCGGCGCTGGTAGCGGACATAGAGCTCGTCGAACGCCGCGCGGTCGCCGGCTTGGCAACGCTCCACCAGTGTTCTGTCCCGGGCCACGTCGACGGAGCCGTCGCGGGATGGGGCATGGGTGTGGAGAAGATTGTCAGTAAGGCGATCTACCTGCTCAACGTCATCGTGCCGGAGCGCCATGCGTCCAACCTCCCCACTTGATCCCCGTAAAACCCCGTTAATAGGTTTCTCATCCCGTCCGACTCTCCGGAATCAGCTCCACCTTGACCCCCAGAAGCAGGGCCTTCGCAAAGATTAGGCGAAATCAAAAGAAATGGGAAGCGCGAGAGTGACATTCTCACCCCCTGTCTCACGGCTCGAAACCATCGCCTACCGGCCCATCCACCGCCCGGTCCAGCGCCCAGCCCTCCCGGGCCCCCCGACCAGACCCCCTCCCAGGCACGAACCGGGCTGAATCGACGCTTTCGCCCGCAAGGACCACCCACACGATTGCCCAGAGCGACACCCGCAGTTCACATTCACGACACAAGAACTTCACGTGCCAATTCCCAGGCACGATCCGGCCGGTCCCAGGCACGATCCGGCCCTGATTCCAGGCGTGGTCCCCGTCCTTCCAGCTGCGCATGACCCGGCCCCGCACCCGGCCCCGCACCCGGCCCCGCACCCGGCCCCGCACCCGGCCCCGCACCCGGCCCCGCACCCGGCCCCGCACCCGGCCCCGCACCCGGCCCCGCACCCGGCCCGGCATCGAACCCGAAGTGACCGCAACCGACCCGAAATCAAGGGCAATCGAGGGTCCGGAAGAGGCCACTCAGGCACGAACCGACCCTCCAGATCCAAGGCCACCGGGCACCACCGAGCCCACCGCTCCCGAACCCGAAGCGCCGGTCGATCGGACCCGGTCGGCGGTGGACGACGATCGTTGTTTACCGTCGTCGTTTTGGGGTAGGTTGACCGTCAGCGGGCGAACGGGGTCCGCGGATCCTCGAGGAAAGCAGAGTTAATTTCATGAATGAGTCCCCTACATCCCGAGGGCGCTCGGCACGTCATGTGCACTCGGCCCGCCGTGTCGGCTTGTTCCGCCGGGTCGGCCTGTTCCGTATGGTGGGCGCCCTGTTGCTCGCCCTCAGCGCCGCACTCGGTTCCTTCGCGTTTCTTGGCGGAGCGGCTTCGGCGGCTACCGATTCCGGCACGGGAAGCGCCTTCGGCATCCAGGCGGTGTTGGCCGGTACCAACCTGATCCCTCCGACTCCGTCCGTCGCGCTCCCCGCCGACGGTTCGGCCGTGTCGAACACGTTGGTCCCGGTGGCCCTCCCGGGGGTCCTCACTGCGGGGGTGGCTTCCGCCTCCTCGTCGTCGACCAACTTCGGGACCGCCGCGGAGACCATCACCAGCTCGGCCAGCCTGGCCAGCCTCACGGCGTTGAGTGCTCTTAGCGTCGGTGCGGTCCAGTCGACCTGTACCTCCAATGCCAAGGGATCCACCGGTGGGACCACGGTCGCCAGCATCAGCGCCTCCGGCACCCCGATTCCGATCCCCAGCAGTGGGCCGGTCTCCCTGCCCGCGCCGCTGAACACGCTGTTGAGCGTCACCATCAACGGTCAGACGGTGGCCAACTCACCGGGATCCACCAGCATTACGGTTGACGCCCTGAAGATCACCGTGCTCGCCACCGCCGTCGAGGTGACGGTCGCCGAGTCGAAGTGTGCCGCCACCGGCCCTGACATCAATGTGGTGTCCACCCCGCCGACGGTCACCGGTGTCAATCCGAATAGCGGCCCGTCGACCGGTGGAACCTCGGTCACCATCACCGGGACCGGGTTCACCTGCGTGACCGGAGTCAAGTTCGGCAACACCCCGGCCACCACCTTCACGGTGGTCAACTCCACCACCATCACCGCCACTTCCCCGCCGGGGACCGGCACCGTCGATGTCACCGTCACCAACTGCAACGGGACCAGCCCGACCGGTACTGGTGACCAGTTCACCTACACCGGTAGCGGTAACAACAACGGCGGTGGGTCTGGCGCAGGCACCGGCACCGGCACGGGTACTGGCGCCGGCACCGGCACCGGCACGGGTACTGGCGCCGGCACCGGAGCCATCTCCGGAGTCACTGCGGTGCACACCGGTGAGCCGTGGGCTGGATCCATTCCGCTGGCCATCATCGTGTTCTTCCTCGGCTGTGCCCTCTTCTGGCGCCGTGGCTTGACCTCAGCAGTGAGTCGGGCCACCCACGCCATGGCGACGCTTCGCCGAGGTGACACCCAACGGTAGGGATGGAGGTCAACTCCCGTCTGTCCTACCGGGCGCGGAGGGGGCTCAGATTCCGTCGGCCGACCGACGGACATACTTCGTGGCTGCCGTGGCTTCGAGCCCGGCCGTGGATGAAGCGGTCCACCCGGATCGCGGCCACGGCGCTGGGTGCGGTGCTCATCTGGGCGTCGCTGGCCTTCGTGGGGTATGCCACCGGTTGGACCATCCATAAACACCGGGCCAACTCGCAACTGGTTGCGCAGGTGCACACGCCTGCGCAACCAGGGGCCTGCGCTGAGGCGACCCCCCAACAGGGTCAGCTGGCCGGGGTGGTCGACATCCCCAGCCTCTCGCTGACGGCGCCGGTGGAACAGGGTACCGACGATGCCGAGTTGAACGTGGCGGCAGGACACGCACCGGCCTCGGTGTGGCCCGGTAAGAATGGGACCTCGGTGTTGCTGGCCCATGACGTCAGCTACTTCGTGCATCTCGGGGACCTGAAGCCCGGGGACCTGGTCACCTACCGCAACCAGTGCCAGAGGTGGACGTTCCAGGTGACCGGCAGCAAGGTGGTCAACGCCGGGGACGACATCCTCAACTCGGCCACCCCGACCCTGGTGCTCGACACCTGCTGGCCCACCAACGCGCTGTTCTACACGTCACAACGGCTGCTGGTGTCGGCCGCCCTGGTGGCCAATCCGCCGACTCCGCCGAGCACCCCGACCAAGAAGGGAAGCTCGACCACCACGACTACCCTCCAGGCGCCGGCGATAGCCACCGTCAACTACACCACTCCGGCTCCGCCCGCCCTGGTGGCCCAGGGCCTGACCCTCGACCAGAACTCGACCCCGATGGGGACGATGACCCTGACCGGCAATACCTCCCAGGCCTTCCAGCAGTCGCCGAACCCGTTGGGCCTGACCGCCGCCTCGCTGGAGGCTTATTTCGGAGGCATCCACGCCGCGGAACAGAACCGTTCCGATTGGTGGGCTGCCATCGCCCCCGGCGTGACGATGCCAAAACCCCTGCAAGGGGCCACCATCACCGGGCACGATTCACCCCTCAACGTGGCAATCGATTCGCAAGGGGGCGCGGTCTCTACCGTTACCCTTACAACTACAATTTCAGTCGGCGGCTCCGACGGAGGGAAATATGACCAGTCGGTCACCCTCGGGGTGGCCGGCCCGGTCGTCACGATTCGACAATGGGGTATGACACATGGGTGAGAGAGGGAAAGTGCACCAGTCGGCACGTGGTCGTCACTCACCGGGCGCCCATTCCGTGAGCGGGTACATTCCGGCTGCGCTCGACGCCGGCGGCGAGGAGATCAATCCCTTCCGGGCTTCCTCCCGGCCCACCTCCAGGTTCATGACGCCGGTCGCCTCGGTGGCTGTCACCGTTGTCGGCCGGATGGAGCCCCTGACATCGCGCCTGGTGTACGCCTTCCGGGTGGCGGCGGTGGCCTTCCTCGGGGTCGGAGATCTCCTCCGGCGTCGTCTGGGTACCGCCCTGGTGATCGCCGGCGCGGTGATCAGCCTCGGCATCGGGGTGATCCTGGGCGGGGCCGGCAATTCGGTCTCGGCGTCCCTCCCCAGCGTGCAGACCTCCACCCATGGCACCACCGCCAAGGACTGGGGCGAACTGAATTCGGCGTTGCCATCGGGGACCACCGGGTCATCTTCCGGAAAGAGCCAGGCACCCAACACGCCGGCCTCGGCGGGAAGCGTCGTGGGCGGCGGGGCCCCCAACCTGCTGGCCGGACCCAACGCCGCCGGCCCGTTGAATGGGAGCACCGACAACTCGGCGTCCCATTCCCAGTCCCCATCGACAGCTCCGGCACCGACCGGTGGCAGCCCGACCCCTTCGGGTTCCGGCGGCACCCCGCCGGGAAGTGGCACCCCGCCGACCTCAACCCCGACCACCAGCCCGTCGTCGGCCGGCACGACACCCACCACCCACCCACCGACGACCACCACTCGGCCGCCGACCACCACCACGACCCAGCCGCCGCCGACCACCACCACGACCCAGCCGCCGCCGCCGAGCACCACCACGACCACGCCGCCCTGCACTCCGTTCAATCATCTCTTAGGCGTCTGTTAGCGGCCGGACCCAATGGCCGGATCGCCGGTTTCGCCGGTTGGTCCGATCTCCGGTGATGGAAGAGATCTCAGCCGGCAGGGGTTGAAGGTCGCAATTCTGGGAATTGCAGCGCCGTAGAGTTATGCGACTCACGAGTCATACCCGGTTATGCCGGTGGTATGAAGCCTGCGATATCCGTTCCGGACGGCACCTACGAGCGAGCAACGCGGCGTGCCCATGACCTGGGCATGAGGCGCTCCGAGTTCTTCTCTCGAGCCGCTGCCCGTTATCTGGACGAACTGGACGGCGAATCAGTGACCCGACAGATCGACCTGGCCGTCACCCTGCTGAGCGAGGCCGATGACTCCGCGGCCGACGCGGTGAATGCCGGCCGCCGATTGTTGGCCGATACCCCAGACTCCGAGACAGCCGTTACTTCTTGGGGACGGCGACCAGCTGCCCGAGCCCGAGCGCGCTGACCAGGCCGAACACCGTGCTGTTCACGGTTGTCTCCAAGCCGACCACCAGTCCCGAGACGGCCCCCGGTGGTGTGGTCGGCGGGGTGGTCCCGGTTGGACCGGTAGGACCGGTTGGACTGGTTGGGCCCGGGGTAGTGGTGGGCGTCGTGACGCCGTTCGGCCGGGTGGGGCCCGGGCTGGTCGTCGGCATGGTCCCCGGCGTGTTCGTGGCGTTGGTACTGGGCGCGATCTGGGTGGCCAGCTGGAAGGGGGAAAGGTTCCCTCCCGGCGTCGAGCCCGAGGACGGGGTGGTCGACGGCGGCGTCGAAGAGCCCGGGGTAGTGGTGGGCGAAGTGGCCCCCGAGACGGGGAGCGATGTGCCGGTGTGTCTCGGCGGAAGTGCCGTCTGGGGGCCCGGCGACAAGGTGGTCAGCGCGGCCAGGGTCCCGCCGATGGCCACCAGGCCTGCGGCCACGGCCACACTGACCCGTCGCGAGACCCGCGACCTGAGCGACCCGCTGGGGTGGCGCAGATCCACCACCACCGCCCCCGCCGCGGCCCCGGTTGCGGCCCCGGCCAGGCCGACGGCCCCGGCGCGAGCCCGATCCTCGCCGCGGCGACGATAGAGATCGGCGTCAGCGGCGTCGAGGAGTTCAGAAGGGCTGTGATACCCGAGGCCGAACGCCGCGGCTCCCCAGGTGAACTCCGGGGTGTCGCCGGCCGAGATCCGGTCCATGAGGGGCTCGACTTCACCGAGTCCGATCCCCTGCAGGACGATGGCGAACTCGTCACCGCCCGTCCGGAACACGGTGTCGGAGGTCCGCAGCCCTTCGCCGATGGCGTCCACCAGCGAGGTGAGGGTCCGGTCGCCCTCGGCGTGACCCCTCGAATCGTTGATCCGCTTCAGACCGTCGAGATCGGCGGCCACCACCACCAGGTCGGAACCGGTGCGCCGGGCGCCGGACATGGCCCGGGTGAGCATGAGATCCAGGGCCCGCCGGTTCCCGACTCCGGTGAGGGGGTCGAGGAGTGCCGCCTCCTCCAACTGGTTCAGCGATGTCCAGGTGGCGGCGTCGGTGATGATCCGCCAGGCCCGGTGATAGGCGGCGCGATCGGCTTCGGTGCCCGTGTCCAGTTCGGCATCCATCGAGGCTTCGATCTGGTCGAGCCGGCTGCGCATGAGCGATGCCGACTGATGGGCCCGGGCCCAACGGCGGCCGGCCTCGGCCAGGGAATTCTCGATAGGACCGCCGTCACCGCTCGACGCCGCCGACAGCCCGTCGGTCCCGATTCGCGAGCCACTCGAGGGGTGGGGCCGCGGGGCGGCGACCGCCGACCGCACCGCGTCGACCAACAACTGCATTTCGTCGTCTGGCCACGGCTCCTCGAACGGAGATACGGCTTCGTTCATGAGTTGTTCTCGTTGTGTGGAGGGATCGGGCGCAGCCGACAATCCGCCCCCGCTTGGTGCAAAATGCTACTTGTGCCGTCTCGTGCCTGTCTCATTGCCGTTCTACCTACTGGATATATCGGCCACGCGGCGCAATAACTTGACGCTATCACCGTCCGTAGTGAGGAACTCACTGGCAGTGCGTAACTTGTGATCAGATCCTGACCTGGCCAATTTCGCCAGGTTGACCGCGGTGCGGCGTTCTCTCAACGAGAGGCATTCGGCATCAAGGCCGACGGAGATCGCGCGGGAGGTGAGCATGAGGGATCTGGTTGGCGGTCGGGTTCCTTTGCACACCGTTGACACCCACCCGAGCGGCTC
>Ga0307373_10009465_pt1 | contig 14561 bp, 18 predicted proteins | sample OX2MG_FD_202534 | JGI IMG/M metagenome (GOLD analysis project Ga0307373, IMG submission 202534) | Soil microbial communities from Risofladan, Vaasa, Finland - OX-2 | ecosystem: Environmental > Terrestrial > Soil > Coastal area > Acid sulfate soil | place: Finland: Risofladan, Vaasa | collected... | reverse complement strand
AAATCACATCCGATAATCAACATGTTCGGCTCCTTTCCCGGCAAGCCTTGGTCGTTTCTTTCCACACCAAGTTTACCGGCCCTAAGGAGCCGACGCCGTTATCCAATCAGTCTGTAATCGCCGAACTTAAGCAGCGGAACCTAACTCGATGCCACAGCGTCACCTGACTAGGCCGCTCAGCACAGCCAGCGGTATGGAACAAAATCCCACCCCAATCACGATGGCAATCACCTTTGAAGCCGTCTTGAGCACGGGCGTGTAGCGCGGGTGGGAGAGGCCGACGCTCTGGCACATGCTCCACAGGCCGTGATAGAGGTGAAAGGCCAGGCAGATGTTCGCGATGATATAGAAACCCGCCACCACCGGGTGCGTGAAGCTTGCCACGACATTGCGATGAACCTGCCCGAACTCGAAGCCGGGGTTGAAGGTACCGAAGGTCAAGTCCAGCAGGTGATAAATCACGTAGAAAAAGATGATGGGACCGCTCCACACCATGGTGCGGGAAGCATAGCTGGAGGACAGAGGCTCCCATTTAATGTAGCCTTGCTTGCGCGCCCGAAACTTGTCGAGCACCGAAAGCTGCCAAGCCGCGATGATGTGCAGGATGACCGCAACCAGCAGGATAATCCGTGCGCTCCACAGTAGTTCCGGAATCGCGCGCAGTTGGGCCGCGTACGCGTCCACCGGCCATTTGCCGTTTGAGTCCTTGGGCAGATAGATCAGCAGGTTTCCGATGAGGTGCGTCAGGATGAAGCCGAACAGCAGGAATCCCGTCACCGCCATGACAATCTTCTTGCCAACCACGGAGCCGTAGAATCCGACGGCGGGAGCTTCTTCATCGCTGGTGATCATAGGGCTCACTGGACTTTGGCACCTCCTGGGCGGGTGGGCATGTCGATGGCGAGGCTGAATGGGATCTTCTTCAGTCCGTTTGGCGGCGCCCGCACTCCGTCGCCGCCCGTTGCAGACAAGGGCGACGGAAGTGCCGTAACGCAGAAACTCTGGCGGCCCGACTCGCAGATTACTGGGCTATCCTACCCCAAACCTGCTTGGCGATGCAATGCCAAGGTGACCGTCGCAGCCCGAGCGGCCGTGTCACGGTGTGCCCACAATACTGCCCGGGCGCCACTTTCGGCTGGTCGTGGCATAATTCACAAGGTGAGAAAATGAGGCGCAAATGAGATCTTTATCGGATAAGACAGGGAACTTGCCCTCGGGTGGATGGCGGGGTTCAACCACCGACGCCAGGCTGCTCGCCCGCGAGTTAACCGCGCACATCCGTGGTGAAGTGTATTTTGACGAGGGGCATCAGGCTCTCTACTCAACCGACTCTTCGAACTACCGCCAAGTGCCTATAGGAGTGGTGGTTCCGTATGAAGTCAGCGATATCATTGAGACCGTGGCGATTTGCCGGCGTTTTTCCGCGCCGGTCCTTATGCGAGGCGCCGGTACCAGCTTGGCCGGGCAATGCTGCAACGTTGCGGTGGTCCTCGATACCTCCAAACATCTGAACGAAGTTCTTTCAATCGATCCGGAACAGAAACTGGCGCGGGTCGAACCCGGTCTCGTCCTGGACCATCTACGCAACGCTGCGGAGCGATACCATCTTACCTTTGGGCCTGATCCCGCTACCCACCAGCAATGTACGTTGGGGGGCATGATCGGAAACAACTCCTGCGGTGCGCACTCGATCATGGCCGGAAAGACGGTCGACAACATCGAGGAGTTGGAAATTCTTACCTACGATGGCTTGCGGCTGCGGGTCGGGAAGACGTCCGAGGCTGAACTCGACCAGATCATCCAGGCAGGCGGCCGGCGCGGCGAGATTTACTCGGGACTCAGGGCACTGCGCGACAAGTACGCCGACCTGATTCGCACCCGTTATCCCGACATCCCTCGCCGAGTCTCGGGTTACAACCTGGACCAACTGTTGCCGGAAAACGGGTTTCATGTTGCTCGTTCACTGGTCGGGACGGAAGGCACCTGCGCGATCGTGCTCGAGGCCAAGCTGCGCCTTGTTGATAGCCCCCCAGCACGTGTGCTCCTGGCGCTGGGATATCCCGACATCTACATTGCGGGCGATCAGGTTCCTGCCGTGATGGCTCATGGGCCTACCGGATTAGAAGGTTTTGATGACCGCATCGTCGAGAATATGCGCCGCAAGCGCCTGCGCATTGCCGACATTCCTCTGCTGCCCGAGGGAGGAGGCTGGCTGCTGGCTGAGTTTGGCGGTTCGACTATCGTAGAGGCCGCGGAGCGCGCCCGGGGGCTGATGGCCGAAATGCGAAGACAATCTTACCCCCCTACCATGAAGCTCCTCGAAGACCCGCAGGACCAGCGCAGAATCTGGGCAGTTCGCGAAGCAGGCCTGGCAGCAACATCATTTGTCCCTGGCGAAAAAGATACGTGGGAAGGCTGGGAAGATGCAGCCGTTCCCCCAGCCAAAGTTGGCTGCTACCTGCGCGATCTCTCAAAGCTTCTGGATTGTTACGGATATCGATATGCCTACTATGGGCATTTTGGTCACGGCTGCGTCCACAATCGTATCGACTTTGATTTAAAGACCGCTGAAGGCATCCAAAAATTCCGCCGCTTCCTCGAAGAAGCCTCCGACCTGGTACTCGCCTACGGAGGTTCGTTTTCGGGTGAGCATGGTGACGGGCAGGGACGGGCGGAACTTTTGCAAAAAATGTTCGGGCCAGAACTTATAGAAGCTTTCCGCGAATTCTCAAAAGGCTCTGGGACCCCGAAGGGAAAATGAATCCTGGTAAGGTTGTGGACTCCTATCGCCTGGATCAGAACCTGCGCCTGGGGACCAGCTACAATCCTCCCAATTTGACCACGCACTTTGGCTTTCCCGACGATCATGGCAGTTTCGCGCACACAACCTTGCGTTGCATTGGTGTCGGAAAATGCCGCAAGACTGAGACCGGCGGTATGTGTCCCAGCTTCATGGCTACGAGGGAAGAACGCTACTCCACTCGCGGCCGGGCGCGTCTGTTATTTGAAATGCTGCAGGGTGAGAGTTTGCAAGAAGGCTGGCGTGACGGGCACGTGAGGGAAGCCCTGGATCTCTGCCTGGCCTGCAAGGCTTGCAAGGGCGAATGTCCCGCACAAGTGGATATGGCAACTTACAAGGCCGAGTTTCTGGCGCATTACTATCAGGGACGGCTGCGGCCCCGTTCGGCATATGCGATGGGATTAATTTATAAGTGGGCCGAGTTCGCCGCATTGATGCCGAAATTTGCTAATTTCACGACGCATGCACCAGGCCTTCGCTATCTGGCAAAGAAAATGGCGAACGTGGCGCCTCAGCGGCAGATGCCCCTCTTCGCAGCGCAGACTTTCCAGAGTTCGGTTCGGCGCAGGAATCCCCCGAGTGCAGACAAACCTCCCGTTCTCCTTTGGCCTGACACTTTTACGAACCACTTCCACACGGAAATTGCCCAGGCGGCGATGGAAGTTCTGGAAGCTTCGGGTTACCGGGTTGAAGTGCCCCGCGAGCACCTATGCTGTGGCCGACCGCTGTACGATTTCGGGATGTTAAAGCAAGCCAGGAATCAACTGCGTAAAATCCTTATTGCTCTGGGACCCCAGATCGCCGCTGGCGTGCCCTTGGTAGTTCTGGAACCAAGTTGTGCCGCAGTTTTTCGCGACGAACTTACAAACCTCTTCCCGCACGATGAAAATGCCTTGCGCTTGTGCAGTCAATCATACCTGTTGAGTGAGTTTCTGGTCCATTGCGCGGACAGTTATCGCCCTCCCCGGCTCGCGGGACAGGCCATCGTCCACGGCCACTGCCATAAGCAGGCTCTTATGGGCATGGAGTCGGATGAGAAGATTCTGTCCTCGCTCGGGCTGGACTTCCGAATTCTCGATTCGGAGTGTTGCGGCATGGCAGGGAATTTCGGCTTTCAACCACAGCACTATGACATTTCGGTGCAGATCGGCGAAAGGGTATTGTTGCCCGCAGTACGCCAGGCAGGTCCCGATACCTTGATCATTGCCGATGGGTTTAGTTGCCGGGAACAAATTTCACAGACTACGGGCCGCCGGGCGCTCCACCTGGCACAGGTCATTCAGCGGGCATTGCACCGCGAGAAGAGCCACCGGTCAGAGTAACCCATATCGCTGCTTGTAATCTGATTGTAGCCCTTTGATCTATAAATAGCCGCTCAGAACGCATTCCCTTTCCGTAAAAGGACTTTTACTCCTTTCTTTAGAGCCCCAACCTCGGTTAGTGCGAAAACTCCAAGCGAGGACAAATGTCTTCTGTGGCGCCTCTTCATTGGCTAAGGGTGTGTCGCATTGCTTCCGGCGTGGCGCTTGTCCTGGCCATGGTGTTCCACAGGCGAGACGCCCGTGCCACCGTTTTCATCCCGCGCGCAAGAGGCCCACGGCACAAGTCCGGAGCGGCGGCCACGGCCCGGAATTTAAAACGGGTGTGCGGCCGTCAGTTCTGCTGTTCAAAGAGCGAAGACGGTTTTCGCCGTAATATGCTTCTGCCGGGCCATCGCGCCGTTCTACATCACCGAAATGCCGCATACATTCCAAACTGCGGAACGTATGATGCCATGAAGGGGGCGGCTCGATTCGAGTAGGATTTGGTTGATCGACTAAATCTTACCTTCGAAAGGAGAGCCCCCGATGGAGAAGTTATATCTTGGCGTGGATTTACACAAGAGGAGTTGCTGGGTGACCGTCCTCGACGCGGACGGTCGGCAGTTGGAGAGCCGGAGGCTGGGGACGGAGAAATGGGAGCTTCTGGAATTTTTCGGCCAGGTGCGGAAGCCGGCGGCGGTGGCCGTGGAAGCGACGTTCAACTGGTATTACTTTCTGAACGTGATGGAGCCGCTGGGGTTGGAGCTACACCTGGTGCATCCGTGGAAGACGCGGGCGATCGCCTCGGCCCGGATCAAGCACGACCGGCTGGATTCGCGGGTGCTGGCGGAGTTGCTGCGGACGGGATTTCTGGCCGAGGCGTGGATTGCGCCGCGGCGGGTGCGGGAAGAGCGGCAACTGCTGCGCTATCGCGTGCACACGGTGCAGTGGGCGACGCGGGCCAAGAACTGTGTGCACGGGATTATGAACCGCAACGGGATTCGTTCACCGCAGCGCTCGCCTTTCGGCCCGCAAGGACGGCAGTTCCTGGAGGAAGTCGAGCTGGCGCGGACCGACCGCTGGGAATTGGACGGGCAACTGCAGCGGCTGGATCTGCTGGAGGAGCAACTCAGGGCGCTGGACCGGGAGATCCGCAAGCGCTCGAAGGCCAGTCCGGCAGCCCGGGCGCTGGAGCAGATTCCGGGCATCGGTCCTTTTATCGCTTCGCTGGTAATTGCCGAAGTGGGAGACATCCGGCGATTCCCGACGCCGAAGCATCTGGTCTCCTACACGGGACTGGCGCCGTCGCTCTACGCCTCGGGCGAGCATCGCTGGGGAGGGCCGATCACCAAGCAGGGATCGACGGTGCTGCGCTGGGCGCTGGTGCAGGCGGCGCATCGGGCGGCGTTGAATCCCAGATTTTACGGTTTCTACCAACGGCAGCGGGAGCGGCACGGAACCAGCCGGGCGGCCGTGGCGCTGGCGCGCAAGCTGGCCGTGATCGCCTTCTACCGCTGGCGGCAGGCGTTACACGTGGCCGAAACGTCGCCGCATGTAGAAAAACTTCGGGAGCGCACCTCGGGTGGCGCATGGTCAGAGCATCGACCCTACCCGTGTGATTAGGACGCTCCCGGCTCGGAATCGACATCCTGGTCCGCGAGACCGAATAGATGAGTGAGCTTGCGCTCGCTGAGAATTGAAAGGGAATACGGCGTTCAGGTGCCAAGGGAGAAGTCTGGCTGCGCTCGCATCCCCCAGCCTCGGGTAAGGGGGCCTGCTCGCTCCGCCATTCAAAACAAAGCATCACGATTTTTCCCTTGACCCCGCCGCCCCCTTCATAGATGCGCCACCGGCCGGCCGGCAAATCCGCTGGCGAACTTGATTCATTCCCCTCTTAGTTGAGGCACTTCTTCCCGCCCGAAACGACTGCCTGCTCCATGGTGACGGCGCGTGGAAACAGGATGTTGTTTTCAAGATGCACGTGCTGATGCAAGCCGGCTTCAAAGGATTGTAAAGCTCCGTACAAGGCACGGTAACTGCCGCAGGCATCCGCAGGAACTTGGTAGTTATCGCTTAGCCTTCGGATTTCATGAAGAGCTGCGCCGGCGCTGTCGTGATCCAGTACCAACATTTGAATTGGGCTTTGAACCGGCGGAAGAACTGCCTGGGGAGACAGCATCCGATGGGCCGCAGCGCCTTCTATGCTGACGATCTGGGGAAACAATATCTGCTCTTCTTTAAGAAGATGGACCAGAAGTTCTCCGCTTAGTTCTGTAAATAGTGCCTGGATGCGCCGCAGCTCGGAATGAAGGGAGCCGTGCACTTGTGTTACTTTGTCGAGAAGAGCTTTGATGCGTGCGATCTCCGCCCGGCAAAAAGTGTGATGTTTTTGCACAATATGATTCATAAGCTCGGTCAGCGATCGTTTGTTCCAGTCGACAAACTCATCCTCGGTAACAGCAGAGCTCTTTTCGGCCTCGAGCAATTGTGCAATATCTTCAACGTCGACGCCGGCTGTCCTGCAGGCGTCAGCAAGAGGCCTGTTCCCGCCGCAACAGTAATCGATCCCTATCTGCTCAAACACCTTTGCGGATGCCGGCTCCTCAAGGACAATTTCCTTTACCATTCTTGTTGCATCAATCTCCATTTCTTTACCCCTTTCGGTCAAGCAATTTGTCTGCTTCGATCGAGCTTTATGCCATTGCCGTAGAGATTGCTTGACCCTCTAAACTCCTGGTCATAGCGCTATGGATCACCCATTGCAGCTCTTCAAAAGGCAATGGGTAACTGACGTAGTCCAAGATGCCAAGCTCCAATGCATCGATTCGAGCCCCCGCAGGACAGCTTCCTGAACATAAAACAACCATCCCTGTGAATAATCTGGGAGCGGGGGGAAACAGTTCCCGGAACGTTCCATCACTGAGATGCGCAGAGCAAATGACCAGAGAGGGCCGTTCGTGCTCCAGGATTTCTCGAGCCTCACAAAGGCTCGAAACGGCAGTTACCATGACGCCAATTTCACCTATAACTTGGGAAATATTTTTGCGTATCTTCGGATCCCAAATAACCGCAAGGATAGTCGGCGAGGGCCTGCAAGGCAGAAATGTTGTGCGTTCGATTTCCCTGGAATCGCTGGTTAGACGCCGGGTCCTCCCCGTGTGGGTCTGCAAATCCCGACTGGAACAAGTTGTCTGTGGGGTATTACTCTTCGAGGGTTCGTTCATATCTTTCTCCGCTATAATCACATAACGCCTTTCACGAACAAGGTTTATTTACTCGATCTCTTCACAAAGTTTGCGGCCAAAAACCTAGACTTGAACCGACATCTCCCTTCGAGAAGTCAAGCACTCATGAACCGACTCGAAGATGAGATAAGCCGACCTCTCCCTCACAACGCAATCTCCGCTCATGTCGGACAACTTGTTTACCATTACCGGACCACTGTGCAGTCTCTCAAGCACCACCAGCGTAGGTTTGCCGGGAAGGCGATGAATTGCCCGCCAGATCTCCTCACACTTTGCGTCAGCGAAATAATCGCTTAGCAAGATAACCTCGAATTGTTGGGAACGCAGTTGCATTAGTGCTTCTTGTCCGTTCCAGGCGGTTGTTGTTACATACCCTTTGTCCTCGAAGAAGAATGCCAGCCGGGTGACAAGATCGTTGTCAGTATCAGCAATGAGAACTCGCTTTTTCGTCGGCATGATTTCTTCTGACTCTCGATCCTCTGCCACGAATGGCACGCGGCCTGCTGGCGCGATTCGAGTAGAAAAGCAGAACTCGAAACTTAAACATAGAAGAGTCAAGAGACGATTTCGATGACTAAAGTCTCACATTCAGAAATTTTTGATTTAAAATGCGATCACCTGAATCTCCTCGCTACTGAGGGATATAGCTGACCCGAACAACCCGGCATTCCCCGAACTGTATCTTTCCTGCCGTGCCGCGTCCTCATGCTGATTGAACCTTTGTGAGAGTCTTCCCGCCGACGTAACCTACGTGGGCCAGTCTGAGACCCCTCACTCGGGGCACTCCAGGTTGATGTATCGCACCCATTCGAGGATAGCCCCCACGTTGGCACACGAGGGCATTCCTTGCCGGCAAATGTGCCGAATTTCTCCGTAACGATCGACGACATATATCACCGGCGTGAAGTCCTTTTCATTCGCTGCCATGCCTCCCAGCTCGTGGGCGTGACCTTCTTCATCTTGTAGAACCGGAAATGGTAGGTTTCGTCGAAGCTCGGCTTGGTCATCGGCCTTCAGAACGATAACCAGCACCTGCGCTTCCTCACCTTCGAACTCCGACCTCCGTCCGAAAACTTCCTGCAAAAAGCTGCGCGTTTCTTTCGAGTTACCACTCGCACAGAGAATTAAAACCAGGTTACTCCGACCGCGATAGTCGGAGATCCGCACGCGTCTCCCATTCATCGAAACGAGCGCGAAATCCGGCATCATCTCGCCTGCTGAAGGAAGTCGGTTCGTTTGGCTCCAATCGTTCTTTGCTTGTGCGCCGCATTCGATCATTCATATTACCTCTACCGTACCAACTGAAATGTCAAATCTAGTCTTTTCATGCACTTCCCTATGTTTCTATCAAGTTACCACAGACGGCAGATGGCACGGCATGACACGGAATGCCCTGTTTTCCGCCGTCTACTGACACACGACCTTTACTCCTGCCTCTGCCCTAATCCGGGTCCCTTCCCCTGCTCTTCGGATTTCCAACCCGAATGACCACGCCTTGCGTGCTTCCAAGATTCACTCTTGCGAGAGAACTCAATATGGTCACGTCCTCGCGCTTATCCGCCACTGTGGAATCGATAATTTCTGTTGCCACATCAGATGATCGGGTAATCACCCGGTAAAAGTCCTGATAGGAGTCAAAAGACTTGACCCAAAGGTCCGGGAATCCGAAAACTGGAGCGATTTGGTTCACCGTTCGCCCCCCTTTGGCCTGAATTCACTCTTTAGCGCTTTCATGGATGTCTGTGATTATATGCACGCTTGTCTCCAAGCGAGACCACCCGGTGAACGTTTCGCTAAACCGGGCAACGATTTCCTAAACCGCAGGCTGGAGGTTCGAATCCTCCCAGGCCTTTTTTCAATAACTTACAGACCTAAAGGACACATAAGTGTAACGGTCCGGTTAACCGTGGTGCCCGATATCATTACATTCAAACTTCTCTTGAATTGTGATTCATATGGTGGGAGTTGGAAACACCGAACGGCTTGAAGCAAGAAACACTCCGAGTAGCCGACGATAGTCCCAGAGTGCGTAGGCCCTCAACGGTACTGGTACGTTTAGACCAATTCGTCGAAGTGAAGTTCCTCGGCATGCGCTTCAACCCGAGCAGAATCGCCACTGTGACGGTTATGACCACGATTCCTGTGGGACCTTTCGGAGTAAAAGGAAGAGTAATTTTAGGCAAAAGCGAACAGTTGAATGCGAATAGACATCCTGATTCAGAACGAGGCGTCGAATTCAACATAGCCGAACTGCCCGTTCGCACCGTTGGGATAGATGTGCTCGATAACGTCTGACCCCCAGGCCTTGGCGTAATAGAATGTAACGCCAAACCTTGGTGCGATCTTGTAATCCACGCTCAGGTCCCAAACGTTCGCGAGCTTGCTTTGCCCTCCACTGGGCCGCCCGACATACCCGAAAGTCTGGGGCTGGAATGGCCCCCCGCCCAGGTACCAGAGGTCATTTCGTTCGGCGAGCGAAAGCGCGTGGGCGCCGCTTCTCAGCAGAACCTTGCGATGCGGGTGCAGGTTGACCGTGGCATAAAAATCTCTGTTGTTCTGCATGTCGTAGAAGGGAAATCGGGCGTAAGGTCGAGGCGTCGGCAAGAGCTGGGAAAAAGTGGTGTGCTTGTTGTCATTGGGATTGCCGTCCCCACTGCCGTATGAATAGCCTGCGCTGAGCCAGGGCGCAAGGCGCATCACCGGCAGCTGCCAGCCGAACTCACCCACAAAGGCGCCGGCCCGATCGGATTGATTCCCCCACGAACCAGTTTGCAACACCCCCCAGAGTAGGAAATCGAATTTGCCTACCGCTGAGGTATTGAATACCTGGAGATAGTCAGCACCGAACGTTCCCAGAAGGATGTCCTGATGGTCTGCCTGCCGCACCGTCAGCGGGCGGTTGTCGGTTTTCAATACAGTTCCTCGATGATCGTCATACCCAATGCCGAAAATGCGTAGTTCAGAATCGCCATTCTTCCTGGAAATCGGCACCGTGTAACTACCGTACAGGAAGCCCACATCGAGTTCGCCCATGCCATCGGCCTGGAATACGCCTTTAGTTGCCCGTGCCGCAACAAAGGTGAAATCGCTCTTTCGCCAGTCTTGTGTGAATTGCATCCCGTCATAGCTGCGGCCGACCGCCGACCACCCGAAATTCCCGATCAGGCGCTGGGTGATGCGGGTCTTTTCCAGGGCGGCCAGCGTGGGATCTTTTGGCGTAACCTCGCTGCCATCAAGGAACTCAAAGCGGCCGACCCGAAGGCTGCGGCGCTCGCCATCCTTGAAGCGGACAAAACCTTGCTTAAGAAATATGCGGGCGAGGTTCTGTCGGCCGCCGCTCGCTGCAAAGTAAGTGCTCCCAAGCCCAAGCTGGCCCTGGGGCGCGGGAGCAATGGCGTCGTGGCGATTTCTGGATCACACCCTCACTTCTGTCTTATAAAAGGGTCATGAACATTCTGGCATTTCTCATCGCTATCTACGCGTTGGTTATGATCCTGCTCCACGTGTTTACCGGGAAGATTCTGAAGACTTGGCGCGAACAACCCGGTTCACGGATCAGTCGTTGGTGTCCCCCGCGCCTTGCCTTGCGGACCGAGGGCCTGTTCTGGCTCTTGGCACTGGCGGCCTGGTTTCTGTGGGCATCCTTGGCATTGAAGGTACTGGTAGTCGTGTTTGCAGCAATCCACCTCGGCATCTGGGGAGCGAGCGAACTCAAAGGCAATAGCAACATGGTTTCAGCCTTCAACACGACGCCCGCTACGCGGCGGGCGATTGTGGTCTTCGACCTGATTGAGGCACTTGTGCTGACTGCCTTGAGTGTTCTCGCGGTTTTGTACCTAATTCACGGCAGGTAAAATGCTCCGGGCACTGTCGGTTTGCGGAAGCGTGACAAAAGTCCTCGATCGTTAGCGTGGACGATCGGTATGCTTTGATTGGACACGAAATGGAGGACGCGCGATGAGTGAACTGATCGACAACCGGGCGCCGCGTTTGCAGACGCTGAAGGACGTAATTACCGAACTTCATAATGGTACGCCTGCCCACGAAGTCAGGGCAAAACTCAAAACTCTGGTACGTGAAACCGCTCATTCCGAAATCATGGCCATGGAGCAGGATCTGATGGCGCACGGCATGCCCGCTGGCGAAATCCAGCGCATGTGCGACCTGCACTCCCAGGTAACCCGTGAGGTGCTGGTTACATTGCCGGGGAAACCGCTGACTCCGGGCCATCCTATTGATATTTTTCGCCGCGAAAATGAAGCTGTAAAAGGCGTGCTCGCCCGCATGCGGTCAGCGATGAACGAGGCTACTGAACATTCGGACCGAAACGAGACAAGCGCATCCCTCCTGGATTGGCAGCAGTCACTGAATGACCTGATGGACCTTGAAAAGCACTTTCAGCGGAAGGAGCACCTGCTGTTCTCTTGCCTGGAAAGGCACGGGATCACGGGCCCATCGAAGGTGATGTGGGGCAAAGACGACGAGATTCGAGCACTGCTGAAGAATCTCGCCCGGGCTCTACGCTCGGAGGGAGACAGCGCTGATTGGAAACCAGCGGCAATGCAGGCTGGTGAGTCGGCGGCAAGTGCTATCGAAGAGATGATCTATAAGGAGGAGAAGATCCTTTTCCCTCTATGCCTCGACAAGTTCACGGATGCAGAGTGGGGCGAGGTCTGGGAGTCTTCGCCACGCTACGGATGGTGCCTCGTCGAGCCCCGCAAGGGCTTTTGTTCTCCCAAGCCTTCAACGGCCGGGGAACCAGAAACCACAAGCGCCACTGGCATTCAGCTTCCCACTGGCCATCTGAGGCTCGATCAACTTCGTGCCATTTTTTCGACTCTGCCTGTTGATATTACTTTCGTGGACGCTGATGACCGAGTCGCGTTTTATTCCGAAGGCCCTGACAGGCTCTTTGCCCGCAGCAAGGCAGTGATCGGTCGGAAAGTGCAGAACTGCCATCCGCCGCGAAGCGTGGAGATTGTCAATCACATTCTGAATGATTTTCGGGAGGGGAAGCGAGACGTAGCCGAGTTCTGGATCAACCTTCGCGGCCGGTTTGTTCACATCCGCTACTTTGCAGTTCGCGATGAGGAAGACCGCTATCTGGGTACGCTGGAAGTTACACAGGACGTCACGAACCTTCGTGCCCTGGAGGGCGAGCGACGGCTGTTGCAGTACGAAACCGCAGGCGCTCAAAAGCCGCAAGTTGAGTAAGCTTTGCTGACAACCCCGAATGAGTGATGATTGAAGATCCTGTTACAGAGTATGTCTATTTTGCCTGCCTGCTTGCGTGACATTCATCCTGCACGGCGTTGGACATTGGTCTGGCCCCGAGAACACGGGGCCTGGGGAATTCTGCTCGTTTCCCTGATCACTGGATCCGCCATCGGCTTTTCATCCTTCACGGACTTTTCCACTTTATTGTGGTTGACGATGGCAGTGGTGGCAGCTTTCTGTCTTCGAACGCCGATTGAAAACAGTCTGCCTGGATCGCCCTTTCGTCCGCGGGGCTCTGCCGAATGGCGCTGGGTGATTGTTGCTGCTTCGCTATACGCGCTTACGGGCACTCTGGCTGTAGCGATGCTAATGTCCGCTGGGTTCTTGGGCCTCCTTTGGAAGCTGGGCCTGGTGGCAGCAGGATTCTTTGTGCTTCAAGCAGTCGCCAAGAGATTGGGTCGCTCCAGCCGCCTACCTGGTGAAATTATTGGAGCTTTCGGCCTGACTCTTGCCGCCGTTGCCGGCTGGGCTGTTGCAGCGGGCGGATTTGACCAGCAGGCTTTGGCAATATGGATCCTCAACGGACTTTTCGCTGTCGACCAGATCCTCTTCGTACAGCTTAGGATCCGTGAAGTACGAGCCGGCAAAAGCTCTTCAGGCTTCAGCGGCCGGATACTTTTTCTGGCTGTCGAGGCACTCCTCGCCTTGCTTCTTATCGGCGGAGCACATGCTGGATTCATTCCTTGGTTGGCACTTCTTGCCTTTCTCCCAGTCCTCGTGCGCGGAGGAACGTGGGCGCTGAGGACAGATCATGGCCGCTTGCAGATTCATCGGCTCGGAAAGAGCGAATTGTTTCATTCCATCCTTTTTGGGGTCCTGCTAATTGTCGCTTTTCGTTTGCAAATTCATTGACTTAAGTCTCCATGCCTGAGCTACGCGTGGATCCGGAGATGAAACCGTCGTTAAACGATCGCGTCAATACATTGAACAGCTCGTAGACCCGAACTGCGAAATTGAAGGATCCTCATGCACCGGTTCAACGAATGTCTGCACGCGATCGTGCCCGAATGCCCATCTCGGTGCCGTCATGGGTTCCGCGGGGTGCTTGCGGACGCAGGGATGCTGAACGCGAAGGGACAGACGACGTCAGGAAGGACAAACCAAAGGCTCGGGACTAAGGGTTGGTCCGACCTGAAGGTTACGACATTGCCGGCAAGTATCCCAGGCAATAATGAGATCGCTCAGACTGCTGACCCCTGATTGCCGATGGATATGGTAAAATTCGCCAGAACTAACGAGGAAGCCATGCAAGTCGCTATCGACCTGCCGGAAGACATTGCCGGGAGCCTTCGATCCAAGCGGAAGGACCTTTCCCGCCAGGCATTAGAAGCCCTTGCTTTGGAGTGTTACCGCTCAGGGGCATTGACGGAATCGCGGATTCGCCGAATGCTCGGCTTCGAAACTCGGCTGGAGGTCAATTCCTTCTTGCGAGATCACGGTGTCTATTACACTTACGCTCCTTCCGAAATCGACCGGGAAATTAAAGCGAACGAACGGCTGCTCGGTCAACAGCAGCGGGAACACCAATCGCGATGATCGTCATCGCCGACACTGTCCCCCTTATCCAGCTAATCCTGATCGAAGGGGACACCTTCCTAAAGGGTCTGTACGCCCGCATCATGATCCCACAGGCGGTTGCCGCGGAACTCCAGGCCCCCGGAGTCCCCGCGAAGGTCAAGGCCTGGATCAGCAATCCTCCTGACTGGCTCGAAATTAACAAGACCGTTTTTCGTGACGACCCGAGCCTCGCGCAGCTTGACGCTGGTCAGCGCGACGCCATCCTCTTGGCCCAAAGCCTTAAAGCGGACGTCCGTGAGCTTTCGGCAGAGCTGCGTAGGAGCACCGTGCGCTCCGGGGTCGAATCGGGATTCCAGACGCTGGGAGGGTTGGGTTGATGCGCTACGTGTGCTCCGCAAAGATGTCGTCCATTGCGTCTGC